>Ga0315914_1005104_pt1 | contig 19304 bp, 10 predicted proteins | sample MpolenodulesMG_FD_203920 | JGI IMG/M metagenome (GOLD analysis project Ga0315914, IMG submission 203920) | Medicago polymorpha root nodule microbial communities from Los Angeles, California, United States - elongated nodules | ecosystem: Host-associated > Plants > Roots > Nodule | place: USA... | reverse complement strand
GTTGGCACTATTATAATGAAAAGGAAAATAAAATTAATTAAGAAATGATTACACGAATAACAATTAAAGCACCTGCATCATCTTCATTCTTGAATGCCATTAGGAGTTTTGAAGAGATGATGCAAACGGCGCTCTGCAACGTTCCCTTCTTAATATAAAAATTGCTCTTTTCACTTTTGAAATTGCTCTTTTAGTTGAATTTGCATACCTTTTAGGTGTTCAAATTGAAGCCTGTATTCCACCATTCCAATCTAATGTTCACGTGATTTTGCAGCAGCATAGATGAATTGTATATACAAAATTTCTACAACACTTGATAATCAAAATAAAAAAGGATCTCAAAGAGGATGTCGAACATGAAAGAGTAGTAAGCGATCAATATAAAATATATAATAGCGTAGTTATTATTTCAATTACCATTTTGTAATAATAAAATGAAGCTAAAGACCGCTTTTGTGGCCCTAGTTGTAGTAAGAGATTTGTTGATACTTATTCTAAAATTAATTAATTGGTCATATTCTTGTGAATAAAAAATATCTGCTGGATTTAGACTTGTGAATGAAATAATTTCTTAAACACACATATAGGCGTTGAAGAATATAACATGAATGAAGAAAATTTCAAATCTAAGAACACACATTTGTAACACAAAAAGAACATGACCGTTGAAAGTGAAATCCGATGAGGCATTCAGTCAAACATGTAATAGGAGAAGTAATTAAAGCTAAAAATAACATAGACAAAAGGTGATTAAATAGAACTAAATGCCAGAAAACATAAGGAAACAACTCGCTCAAAAATTGGATCCAAGCCACTGCAGGCAATGACAGTTGCATAAACCGTCAACGCTAGACCAGTACCGAGAGCCACCAAGAGAATACTATATAAATTGTTGGTGATTAAATTAAATAGAATAATGTCATCCGAAAACAAAACTGACACAACAGTCCAAACATATTCATACCGACCAGGACACTAAACCAAGTCACATAACACGAAATCAATGCAGCAGAACACAACTTATTCAAATAATACAAACTGATGCAGCACTGAATAGAATCAAAAGCTGAAATAAATAGTGGTAGCAACTTAACCTTCACTTATTCCACTTTCAATAGAGTTCTCAATGTGGTGAACATCATGGGTAAACTGTGTGACAGAAGAAGGGGTAGTATGTGTATTAGTAAAGCTTAGAAAAATCATGAAAAATTTAAAAGCTAAACTAAGATTCTCATAAAAGAAAAACGATACACTTGCATACAAATTTTTATACAATTGTCTTAAATTGAATTGTTCATCAAATTTAGTTATTTACATACTACATAAACCATCGTTACAATAAATTGATATTCAAACCATCCCTACAATAACTTGATATTCATTAGGAATAAATTTATAAAAAAAAAAAAAAAAATTAAACATTGCATTGCATTTGTCCTACGTACAAATAACTAAATTGCGGTTAAGTAAACAACTTTACCTTTAAAATGAATCACTAATGAGCATATATATCTACAGATGAAACCTGAAATGGTGAGTGAAATGGAATGGCGACCAAATGAAACCAAAGGGATTATTAAGAAAACTGCAAATGACTCAACACCAGCTACAAATGACTGCAAATGAAACCAAACTGAATCAAAAGCTTAATAAAATCAAAACTAACAAATCAAAAGCTGAAATCTGCAATAGAATCATCAACCAAAATCAAAATGGAATTGGAATAATATAACTAACAATGGAATTGTCATTTAAATCGTAAATCAAAATCGATATCAAATTGAGAAAGAAAAAATTGAATAAGAAATTGAGAATGAACAAATTGAAGACCTCCATCGACGGTGGTCTTCCGACCACGGTGCCGGAAGTGGAGGCGATGGGAACGTAATAGAGAGAAAAGATGAACCAAGAAGGTATGAAAGGAGGCGATGGAAATCTAGGAGAAATGAGAGAAGAGGCAAATTTTATTTGTTTAGCAACAGTTGGGGCAATTTGATTTGATAAGCATGAGTGATTAAGTTTAAGAGTAAGAGAAAGGAAACGATTTTACTTTGTTTTCAATAAAATAGGATAATTAGTTTGGAAATGATTTTGCTTTGTTTTCAATAAAAATAGGATAATTAGTTTGGAAACGATTTTGTTTTGTTTTCAATAAAAATAAGATAATTAGGTTGGAAAGAATTTTGATTTGTTTTTCATAAAAATAAGATAATTAGTTTAGGTTGGAGGGAAACATATCACAAAAATAGGAAACGATTTTGATATTTAGTTTGTATATGATTTTGTTTTGTTTTTTAATAAAAGGAAATAATAGGAGCGATCTGTTGTTTTTCTGTTATGGATTAGAATAGGAGGATCTGTTTATTTTGCGATCTGTTTATTTGTTTAGTAAAATTAAGCAGAAAATTAGGAGTGATTTGTTTTTTTTTTTTTATGGAGCGATTTGTTTATTTTGATTTCCATAACAATTAATATTTTGTTTAAACTAAATATTTTTTTTTTGTTATGGATAAGAATAGGAGGATCTGTTTATTTTGCGATCTGTTTATTTGTTTAGTAAAATTAAGCGGAAAAATTAGGAGTGATTTGTTTATTTTGATGGAGCGATTTGTTTATTTTGATTTCCATAACAATTAATATTTTGTTTAAATTAAATAGGGTTAATATAGTAAAATTAAGCAGAGAAATTAGGATAAATCTAGGACAATATATTGCTTACGGGTTAACTTTAAGTAACAAGAGATGTTATTATCATGTTAACATTGTATAAATTGCTATGTGTAGAAAACTACAGAATAATCTGCGGTAATTATTGTGCTATATTTCCACACTAACTGTCAAATATCCATCACGGTGCACCAATTTGTGACTCCAATTAGCGGGCTTAATAACCTTCGATGATTATTTGGTAGTCACAAATTGGTGTCCCAATCAGGGTCGGTCCAACAGATTAAGAGACCTAAAATAAAAATTTTGACGTGGCCTTTAAAAAAAAAAAATTAATAGAATGTTTATATAGATTCAATTTTGTGGAAATCAAATTTTGAATACTTGGCCAAGAGTAATTGAGGTCTTTTTGGTAATCAGTTAAGCTATGGAAATGTTTGTAATTTATCTGTCATATAATATACTTATAACCAAATTAATAATTTAGACGTCTTTTTTCCTTTCAAAATTTTAAGGCCTAAAACTTTTGTTTGGGTTGCTTGGCCTTAGGTCGACCCTGGTCCCAATTTTGTGAATATTGTCTACTATGACTATTAACAAAGGCTTCTTTGTTGATTGTTCCATTTGCGCTGAAGTGTGCATGTGCATGCGCATCTTTGATATCTTTCTCGACCAATGATGGACAGTCACCTAAGAGTGATTGGAGAGAGAGAGATTTATTTTATTTTTTTAAGAAGGGAGAGAGATAGAGTTGATAGGTTAGATTTGGTGTAAATAGACGATCAAATTTTTTGATGAGACAGTTTCATCTTAACATCGGAATTTAATTTGTCAATTGCGCCAACATTTTTGTTATTTTTTTTAGCACTCAATTTCAAAGTCATCTTTTGCTAGTACACTCTACCTGCATTAAAAAAGATTCACGTAAGTTTCTTCTCCTTCTTCTTTTTAATGACATTTTCGTTGAGATCAAATGACACTATGGTGTCAAAATTAGTTTGACACTAAATTTCATCTATTTATTATGTTTAATTCAAAGGTTTAAAACTCCCAAAAGAATACTGTTACACCAATTTCTCCCTTTATCATCTAATTAAAAAAAAACATTTTTATCATAAATTCATTATCAATCATCTCCCTTTTTTTTGAAAGAATCAATCATTTCCTTTTTGTTTTCCCCTGTTATTATTACTTATTATTCTTACTTAAGGTTTAAAAATAAAATCATATGGTTATGGTTGATTGAGTTGGTCATCACCACCGATGATTAAATAAATTGCATTAAAAAAGTCACCACATTCTATCAAAACACCAAAATGATTTTTTTTCTTTCATCGTTACTGCTAACTACCTCTCAAAAAATTGTTGCTAATTAGATTATTTTATCACTCTTCATGTTTAAGCTTAACAATATAGATCTTGGTATATCTCACAACTGCACTGAGCTTCAATGTCTTCTGTCAAAGAAAAAATGTCTTATCCCCATTTTATTTTTTTTGGTGAAAAAATGCCTTATTCCCATTATAAATAGTGGAAGTAATAAAAAAATGAGAGGAAAAAAAAGGATTGATAACGAATTTATGATCATTAATGTTTTCCTTTTTTTTATAATTAGTTGATGAGATTTAATATCAAAAAATTAATTTTGAGATCAAGGTGTCATTTGATCCTCGCTATATATATAGATTTAGCCCTAGAAAGCCGTCGGGGTTTGCCATTCTTCATCTTATACATTCACTTGGTTTTCTCCTTTGGTTTTCACCGGTCAACATCGCTGTCAAAGCCATTCTTCTAGCGCAAGGTAATATAATTTATACCGTTTATTGTGTATTTATGCTCTAGTGTGCTTCATAATCGCTCATATCCTAGTATAACTGCAACCTTAAAATTCACGTTTTTACTTTATTTCTCAGTCAAGTATGCTTTTTAAAATTGTGTTTGGATTTTTCTTTTATTGTGCACATTATTTGTTTTATTTTTGAAATTGTGATAGCATTCTCATTCTGGAAGCAATTCCTTATAACTATAGCGATTAATATTCTGATTCTGAGGACAATAGGAGAACATTAAAGCTGAAGAACATGGAGGAAAAAATGTTATATTAAAACACAATATTTTTTTTTATATAGGGTTAAAATAAGGTTTTTCATAGTGTCCAATATTGTTCATATTGTTATTGTTATGGATTGTTGTTATTTTAATAGGATCTAACTAATTTTTTAATTGATAATTTAATTAAAAATGATAAAATAGTTTAAATAAAGGAGTAAATTTTTAAAAGAAAAGTGCAGCCGAAGATTGCGTATCTTTAATATTGTTTCGTATTATTGTAGATTGTTCCTCCTATTATTATGGATTATAGCTAGGATATAACTCTTTTTTTTTAATTGATAATTTAAATAAAAATGATAAAATAGTTTAAATAAATGAATAAAATTTGAAAGGAAAAGCCCAACCCATGTAGTGTATCTTGATATAAAGATATATATATATATATATATTTGCCCTACAAAGCCGTCAGGGTTTCATTATTCTCATCTTATACGTTCATTCGTTTTTTCCTCTGGTTTTCACTAGTCAAAATCGTTGTCAAAACCATTCTTTCAACGCAAGGTAATATAACTTATACTGTTTATTGTGTATTTAAACTCTACTCAGCTTCATAATCGCTCATATCCTAGTATAACTTCAAGCTTAATAATCATGTTCTTACTTTATTTCCCAGCCAAATAAGCTTTTTGAAATTGTGTTTGGATTTTTCTTTTTTAGTTTTGAATATGTGAATAAACATTGTATTGTGCTCATTATTTGTTTTATTTTTGAAATTGTGATAGCATTCTGATTCTTGAAGCAATTCCTTATAAGTATAGCGATTAATATTCTGATTCTGAGGACAATAGGAGAACATTAAAGCTGAAGAACATGGAATTGGAACATACAACAAGCAAATATGATGAGGCTAATGTGTTCCTAATGAAACTGATGGATCAAGAAGAGGAGATGCTTGAAACTTTTAATAAGGGTATGTTGATACTTCAATGAACAGTTTTACTAAATAACGGTATTATGTTTCACTTAATATAAAGGTGAAAAATCTGGTTTTATTATATTATAGGCTTAATTGCACTTTTGGCCCCCTATTTTTTCCAAAGTTGCGATTTTGGCCCCCTAACTAATTAAAATACAAAACAGCTCCTATGTATTGGATCTTTGGCAGTTTTGGCCCCCAAGGCCACTTTTGACTTAGTCTTCGTTGACGTGGCATCCCCTAACTAATTACACGTGGCACCTCACTTAAGGGATGTGGGTGCCACGTCAGCGAAGACTAAGTCAAAAGTGACATTGAGGGCCAAAACTGCCAAAGATCCAATACATAGGGGCTGTTTTGTATTTTAATTAGTTAGGGGGCCAAAATCGCAACTTTTGAAAAGATAGAGAGCTAAAAGTGCAATTAAGCCTATATTATATCCATCCTTTCGGTATAGTGTACATTCTGTTGAACTTTAAAATGATTTGTTGTAGTTGCTGTATTTTTTTAACATTCCATGGTAGCTTAGTTTGTTTCACATTGTTCCATTAGAAATCAGCAAGATGCGGCAGGTTAAACGTGATTATCTGGAAAATATGTCTAAGGATCATGAAAAAGCCATGTTGGAACTAGAAGCTAGGAGGAATGAACTTATGTCCCGTGAAATGGATCTGCAGAAGCGTCAAGTAGATAATCACAATGAGAGAAATAAGCTATATCTTGAGAAGAAACAGGTAATTTATTTTGGCTCTTCGATTTTATGGTAGCAATGCTATTCACTCTTATTAACACTCTTGAAGACACTTGTTCTGATAGGTCTATTTCATAAAAAGTGTTATCAGCGTTCCTTATTGTGTGGACCATTTGGTCTTTTGTGTCCAATCCCTTATGACAGATTAAACATGTTCTTCATCTTGTTGTCTACAGAATGAGATGGCAATAGAAGAGCAACAAAAGGCTGATGAAAAAATGATGCATTTGGCTGAAGAACATAAGGCACACATTTGATTTTCCTTTTATCTACAGTATTTAATTCAATTACATTTATCCACATAAGTTTGATGACTCTTTTGGTTGGATGCTCCAGAAAGAAAAGGAGAAACTTCACAAGAAAATTCATGACCTACAGAGAGGTCTTGATGCAAAACAAGCATTGGAATTGGAAATTGAACAGTTGAGAGAAGTTTTCGAGGTAAAGAAAAAACTGGAGGCAATCGAAATGGAGCTGCACGAAAAAGAAGAGGGCCTTCAAGACATGGATGATCTTCAACGAACACTTGTTGTCCAGGAGCGCAAAACTAATGACGAGTTGCAAGATGCCCGAAAAAAGTTAATAAGTGTACGTATTTTTCTCAGCATTTAAATGTTAATATTATTATGATGTCAATATGTCTTTTTACCCATCAACTCATCTAATGGTCTGAAAATCAAGTTTAGAAATGTCTTCTTGTAACTAATCTTTTACAAAATCAGGATAGTTTGTTGCTGTTGCTTTTCCTGCCATGATTTCATTGTTTGTTTTCTTCAAGCAATCTGCATTCTTTATTCACAGTGGATTGGCTGCCCAAAGAAACCTCGAACCATAATTTCTGTGAAAAGGATGGGTAACCTTGATACTGAGCCATTTTTGGAAGCAGCTAAGAGGAAGTTTTCTGACGAGGTGAATGAGAAAGCAAGGCCTAGGAAAAAAGCTAGGAATAAAGTTTCTGAGGAAGTGCAATTGAAAGCAGTCGAGTGGTGCTCAAAGTGGGATGAATGTCTTAAAGATCCAAGTTGGCATCCCTTCAAAATTGTAGTTGATAAAGAAGGGAAATCCAAGGTACAATGACTTCCAAAATTATGTTAGTCAAGTTAAAGTTAATATCTTGAGTTAAATATCTTTTTAATCGCTACAAAATCACCAACTTTTAAGTTTGGTTCTTATTAAATTTCAACGGCAATTTCCGTCCTCCATAATATTGCAGTTTGTAAGAATAGTCTCTATTTTAGAGGTTGAATCTTCTAGTGGAATGTGTGACTGTGACTTCAGTTCAACTGTTGTATCAGCACTCCTTCGAAAATATTTATCCCCTAAAACTATAGCGTATCATTTCTTAATAATTACAAAGCATGGTATGCTATTGGTATTGTTTAGAGGCATATCTATATACAGAAAATTAACATTGGTAGCAATTACTTGGCATGTTTCTTTCTATGATACGAACATCATGGACCATGATCTAATATATGTTAATATGTGGCGCAGGAAATTTTAGATGGAGAAGATGAAAAACTGAAAAATTTGAAGGATGAATTCGGGGATAAGGTGCATGATGCAGTAGTTACAGCTCTAAAGGAGTTAAATGAGTACAATCCTAGTGGAAGATACTCAATACTTGAACTCTGGAATTTTAAGGAAGGAAGGAAGGCTTCGTTGAAGGAGGGTGTTTCACATTTAATTAAGCAATGGAAATCAGCTAAGCGAAGGAAAACTTACCGAAACTACTTTTAAGGCGGTTAGAATTTAGAATTAGACATGTGTGTAATTTTACGAGGATTGGTTTTGCTATCTGAAAACGTTTAGCGGCGTAGTTTATTGCCCGCTTATCTTCCATTAATGTGGAATTTTCTGTATATATATCACAAAGATAGTTAGACTTGTATGCAAGAAATTTAACTTTACTACCGGCTCTAACATACCTTTGGTGTAGTTTGGTGTTTATCATGTTCAACTTAAAATTGCTTCCACCATGTGCAGGTTTTATTATGATTGCCAGTTAGAAGTTTCTTACAATTATTAAAACATAATTTAACTGTCCTGTTTTCGTATTAGTTAAATAATTTAATATTCGATTATAGTTCTGTACCTAGTAGTGTACCAGTTCAGTTTATTTCGTTTTCAATCAAAAAATGTTTAAACCGATCAAATCTACATCCGTTCAGTTTGGTATGCACCGTTTTTCAGAAATGAAGCCGAACCATACTAAAACGATGATATTATTACATGTTGTGATTGTCCTGTTAACTCTTGTGTGCTTCTCAAATGTAACCTTAAATCAGCAATTATGGTTAACATTTTTTTTTTACAAAAACTAATAGAAGGGATTAACTTGACTAAGAAAATGAAACACATTAGTTAATGAACCAAATTTTCAATGCAGCCTAATGTTTACTGCCAAAATACAATGTGTGTGGTAGTTGACACATATTCTACCCATTGGTCCACGATGGACCAACTATGAAGTTGTACCATAGCAAAAATAGTTAAAAATGCAGTACAATCTCGTCAAATATAACTCGTTAATAAGTTGTATTATTTGGAAGAATCCCAATTGAATTATTTAGTCAAATTAACATAAAAATATCTAGATAAAATCATGACATGTAGAAAAGGTTATGTAAGACTTCACGCAGCTATATGATTATTCAAACATATAGACGCAACAGCAAACAACAATAACAATTATTCTCTAAAGTCTAAACTACCAAAACACACAAACTCAAAATACATTATTATATGGCTGTGTTTTTTGAAAGAGAAATGCATGCACGTTGTTTGTTTCTGTTGTCAAGAAATTCCTCACATGGTGTTGTTTCTGTAACGCATAAAAGAATCAAGCCTCTGCAACCGCAATTGCTTCTTAAACCTGTTGATGAAATCATCAGCTTTTGCGTCAACAGCTTCATCTTCTTTACATGTCGTTGTTTCACTCCTCGCCGCTGCCGTCGCTGGCCTTCTTCTCTCCACCGTTTCTTCATCTTCTTCCTCCCGTTCAAACGTTTTCTCGCTCGCTGATTTCTTCATCTTCACCTCATCACAGACCGGGTTCAGAGATGGGTTTTCAGCTTCGGGATGTACTGGTTCGTGTTTGTTGAGATTGAAGGACATGACTCGTTGTAACAGAGACGGTTTTCGAACGAGTTGAGGCTTTGTTGATTCAGACTCTGACTCGTGTGGATATTGTGGTTCGTGTTTGTTGAGATTGAAGGACATAACTCTCTCTAACAAAGAAGGTTTTCGAACGAGTTGAGGCTGAGTGAACTCGGACTCTGACTCTACCTCGGGTTGTGCAACAAATGATGGTTCTTGGTTGTAGTGACGGAGGTTAAAGGACCTGATACGGTTGAGAAGTGAAGGTGAACGATTGAGTTGAGGTTGTTGTTGGTCGTTTTTGGGTGGACCATTGAAGCGAGAAGCTAGAGCTATGGTACCTATGACAAGGTTTACAATGATGAAAATAGAAGAAGGTGTGAACCATGTTGCTATGAAAGATGTTGGGTCTGCCATTACTTTCTTAATTTGGAGGGTTTTTGTGTTGAGAGCTTGAATGTGATGACGATAATGTATTAGGGTGGGGGTGTAAATAGAAAAATATCACCACTTACGTCTAGTCATGTAGTCAGAAGAAAGGAGAAAAAAGTTGATAAATAAATATTAAATATCATGGGGGTGGGGCACTTGTTTCTGTAGGTCTGTTGACGTTTACTTCTTTTTTCGGGGGATTGTCGTTTTGTTTTATTTTTTCACGATTTTATTCTTACATTTTTCTAAACTTACTGCTTTGTTAAAATTAAAACGAAATGCTTAAAATAAATTAATAATACTACTAGTATAAGGTTTACACTTGAGAGAATCTAAGGACATGTTAATATTTTTTGGTTCTTAATAGAAAAATGTTTGAGTTCATATGTTATGTCTGTATTTTGGTTCCTAAGAACCTGTGTTTTTTGTCAAGGTGTTAAAAAAATTACGAGCACAACAATACAAAGATAAAAAAAATAGTAAACACAAAATATAGCCTATAGGTGTCATTTGATAATAGGTGATCGGAATAAAGATAAATGAACCAAAAAAATATAAAAGCGCATGGAAGATTGACTCAAGTATTACTAAAATATAAGGGAATTGACTCAAGACTTTAAAATAGAGATGCCACAAAATAATTTTACATAATAAAAATATATAATATAATATAAAATAAAAATGGGAGTGGCCTGGTCCACGTAAACCATCCCCTGGTCTATTTGGCCTCGTTTTGTAGCAGGGTTATTTATCCCCTGGTTCACACTGGTCTATCAAATTAATTTTTGTCCTGGCTAATGACACGTCGAATGCTCTAATATTATGGCACATTCTCAATCATGAATTTGTGATATTTTATATCTGATGATAAATAGTTTTGTATTTTTATGTATGATGTATACGTGTTTTTAAATTTTATTCTTCTTCTCTATTTGCTTAGCAAAATAATAATAATGACATTTTGTCATTATATTTCAATTTTAATTTTGCACTACTTGTCTACTGCAACTTAACGTCATCTAATATTACTTTTTTAAGAGTTCAAAATAAAAAATAAAAAAAATGTCCCTTTTAAAAACAAGGGGTGGCAAAAAAAGATTAAAAAGTATAAAAAAAATACAAAAATTACCAATTAAAAACGAAACAATAGCCGACTACATTGTGGTATAACCAATAGTCCAATACAAAACCACACCTCTCTTGATCCTTATAGTTTGTTGTTGTTGACTCGACCCAAAGTGTGTGTGAAAATGTTAACTACGGCTACAGGTATCTTTGTCCATGACCATGACATTGATAGTATACCCACAGTGATGTGTCACTCATATGTGTTTATTTTTACATTAAAAATCGCATATTAGCACGTCTTCTTTATTTTTTGATAGTTGACCTTGACCATATGCAGACATAGGCAAAAGTCTCCTCTAAGAAGTCATATTAATTTGTTTATTTATACCGACGTCAAAAAAAAAAAACTGTAGTTTATTTACACTGCACAATTGTACGTGGCATTACAAGTCATAGTTAATGTTCTTTAAAAAAAATGTCAGACCAGACCAGCTCGATTTGATTGCAATTTGCAACGGTGCTTTAGACATCTCCAACCCTAGAACAAGATTTGTGTTCTTGAAATATTTTTGTGGGACCAAAGATGTTAAGTAGGAGTTAAGAACACTAATTGAGTTTTACTCCAATGTAAACAACAATATAAGTGTTCTTATGTATTTCATAAGCTCCCACAACTTTCCCTCTATTTAATATATATGCAGGACCGTTTCTGAGATTTTGGTGGCCTAAAGGCGAACTTACAATTTGGATACTAACTAATAAATATATATAAACATCAAATTTGATATAAAAAAAGAAATTGGGGCCCAAATTCCGTACTTATTTTTTTGGGCCTTAGGCGATCGCCCTTTTCGCCTTGCCTCAAATACGGCCCTGTATATATCTAGGCTTGTTTTACTTCTACTGTGGTGTACGGGATACAACTTTTTCAGTCCTTAGAACGTGTTTTTACTGCGCAACCATTCTTCAGCCAAGCTAACACGTCACTGTTCTCCAACGCTTAAGGATAACAAGAGCAGTTTTTCCTTGTTCTTATTTCTGCCTGGATGGAGGAACTACTAGTTGTAATCTTGACAATACAAGCAATCAAAATAATTTAAAATGTCTCATCATTTTTTTTATTAAAATTAGTAAATAATTTCATTGATAAAAAATTATTAATTAAATTTTATGTCATAAAGATAAAAGGGATCATCAAAATTTAAAATATTTACCCTAAAAAAAATATTAACTAACTAAAGAGTATTTTAATGAAAGAAAAATATTTTTTGTCAAAAAAAATTAATGGAGATTTGTTTATATTTTAAAACATAAAGTATAGTTTTCTGAATATATTATATTCAAAATCAGATAGATATTGGTTAGGAATTTATAATAAATTAGACATTACATATTTATTATTATTATTATTGTTGTTGTTATTATTATTATTATTATAACAAATTATTAAGAATTTTCTTTTAAAAAAAAGTTATTACGAATTTATCAATTAAGTAAGTGCTTGGCTATATATATAAACACACACACACACAAAAACCAAGATTCAAGAGCAAAGGTAGATACTGTTTTTTTTTTGTACAGAGGGTACTTATTTATAATTTACTTTTCTTTTAATATTTGATTATTTTTATGTGCTAAATTTTTTTTTGTTTTAATATTTAGCAAGAGTTTAATTGATATTCACCGCCCGTATAAACAAGTTTTACACACTGACAATGTATTAGAGACGGCCCAAAGGGGTGGCAGGTGAGATAGTCGTCTCGGCCTCATTTTTTAGGGCTCGCATTTTTTGTGCATAGATACCTTAATTTATCAAAAAAAATATTACTTTAGTTTAATTTTTTTATATAAGCAAGGAGAAAGGACAGGTATCAAGAGACATCGTCGACATTCCAACTAGGTTGACACCCCGAGATGCCGCCATCCTATACCGCCAATCTCTAGGAAAATTTTATTAAAAAGGGGGAAAAATATATACAAAAGGAGGGGGGACTGGGCCAAAACCCTCCAAAAAGAAACAGCAGAAAACAAGAACAGCAGGAAAAATAAACAGCAGAAGCAGACAAACAACAAACTAAGGAAATCTGTAGTTAGGCAAGCCGCATCTGTCTCGAAAGAAATCCAATGTCAAAGTTGGTGGGAGGGTGGCAAGCCAGATCGCTCCAACCACCGAATGGCCAAGATTCGCAAGATAGTCAGCGCAACAATTGCCTTCCCAGAAAATATGGGACGAGATCACCTGAATCCCAAGATTACAGGCGTTATGCCATCTGTTCCGCAGGAACGTTCCGTGGCGCATTTGTTTGCAATATTGGGACACAGTCTGTTTTTTATGCAGAGGTTATGGCAATCATTTTTGCAATTGAGTATGCTGCCCATCACGGTTGGCGGAATATTTGGTTGGAGAGCGACTCCACCAACGCTCTCAGAATTTTTTCAAACGCTCTGCTAGGGTTGCTAGCAGGAGCGCTATTTCCATGCCTTTTTCACCCATTTCAATTTACAAAATTTCAACACCAATTCCATAGCTCTTATGTAATATTCCAATTTTATTCATATTAATATAAAATTTACTCTTTAGTTTTGTTACTAAATGATTTACAAAAAATTTGATGTCCATTTAGTTCAATTGGTAGGAACAATGTATTTGTAGGAGTCATGATTCGAACTTCGGATATCCTATTTATTTACCTTAAGAGGTGATTTCTAGCCATTAGGTTACTCGGAAAAAAAACTAATCACTCTTGTAAATATATTTATAATTGATTTTTGTGTTGTTTAATATTGTAAAAGTTAATTAGACTTAAAAATGCATGCATATAAATTAAACTATATTTAACAACTATCAATTACCTCCCTCTAATCAAAATAAAACAAAACAAAACCAAAAAAACTATCAAGTTATTTACCGTATTCACCAAAAATCGTTTAACTTTTAGCTGTTGAATCATTGACTTGGTGTTTTATACTCTGACTGACCGATATCTACTGTGTTTTTTGGCTTCATATCTTTGATTATTAATTAATCTCCGTGCTTCTCGCTGCATTGATAAAATTAATATGCATATTTGATCACTTACCTATATAATGGTCCCAATATAAACGTGTTATGAGTTTTGGTAGTAGTGTTTGAAAAATTGACCCGCTAATTGTGATGGAACAATCTAGGTAGACTAAAATAAACACTATAGGACGCGGACGCGTGCTTTGGCCTACTACATTTACAATTTAGAGTTAAATATGTTTTTAATTCTTACATTTTGCGTCTTTTGAAAAATAGTCCCTATATTTCATTAAATCTTTTCAAAATCCTTACATTTTATCTTCGTTATCAAATTTAGTCTTTGCAGTTAATTCTCTAACGGAATGCTGATGTGGCAGTTAGTGGGTCCAATTATTTTAGGGTTAAATATGTTTTTGGTCCCTATATTTTGCGTGACTTTGAAAAATAGTCCTAACATTTTAATAAATGTTTTTAAAATCACGCAAAATATAAGGACTATTCTTCAAAGTCACACAAAATATAGGGACTAAAAACATATTTAATCCTAAAATAATTGGGATCCACTAACTGGCACATCAACATTCCGTTAAAGAATTAACAGCAGAGACTAATTTTGATAACGAAGATAAAATGTGAAGATTTTAAAAACATTTAATGAAATATAGGGATTATTCTTCAAAGGGGCGCAAGATGTAAGGACTAAAAACATATTTAACCCTACAATCTATATGACTCATGCGGCAGTACGGGTGGAAAGTCTAGTTCTATCATATCCTTAATACAAGGGTCATGCTAACATGTGCCTTTAGGGCTGTTTACCGATGTTTTCGGCAAACTATGGGCTAGTTCTGATGATTACAAGCGAGACCGAACTAGAAATCTCATGAGCATGTTGTGCAAAGGTTTTGATCAAAAAATGTTTGAAAAAAGGCCACGAGATGCACTCAGGTTACTTAGAGAGCAGGACGGATTTTGAATTAAAGAAGACACTGTCTCTCGACGGGTTTGAGATTGCAAGTAAAAGCAAGATAAAATTAAAGAAAAGGGTAAAAGTTTAAACGTATAAACTTAAAGAAAATGTAAAATGCATTGCATTAAAAATAAAGTGGTCTACAAAACAGTTTACATACATTCTGTATAACTCGTTTCCCTAAACGCCGGTAGTTTGAGTGTTGTAGAATTTTATAAATGATTTGCGACCCATTTTCTGATATGAAAACACTTATTTATACTAGAATAACTAACTGGCGAACCACTAATCCCATGATCAGCACTTCCTCCATTTTGAACAACCGCTTGTCCCCATGTTTCCACTAATGGAACCGCTTTTGAGCTTGAAATCGTGTTCTTCCCGCCTTTATTGCTTTCTTCGACGCGATTGCACTTTCAGCCTTGTTCTGTCAAACCTCCGACTATGTGCGTTAGGCTTGTCATCCTATCGAAATCCTCAAATTGAAATGAGACAGTCTTTGATTTCTCCAAAGTTAAAGGTCAACCAAAATGTCGACCATATTAAATGAGTCTGTCGAAATTACAGGCTAACAAGAGCACAAATTAAAGAACTAAAAAAAGAAATAATAGATAAATTTTGTATTGGAAATATAAATTCTTAAACTTTTACATCATTGAATACATAAGTTCCAAAAAAAACTTCTATTTTTAATTTTTTAACATGTACCTTAAAAGCATAAGTTAGAATTTCCCTTGACACCGATGCTTTTTTTTTACATGGCAAAAGCCAAAAAGTTACAATATTGCTCTATGGGTAATAACAGGCAGGCAAGGAGAGAAACTTAAGCATTTAAACTTTCTGAATACGGGAAATCGACGTTTGCATGTTCACATCAGACCTATGCACATGCTCGAAGAGTCAGTGTTTTCACATTCATCCACCATCGACCGTAAACATGAAGGACAATAATGAGGGTAAGACAAAAACAAAAACAGCTTGTAATAAAGAAAATAACACACAGTTAAACCACGAGAGAAAATCGGAAGTTTCTAGTGAGTGGTGAGTACTTTATTTCAAAAAAAAAAGTGAGTGGTGAGTACTTATCTTGAAACATAGTGAGCAGTGGGTATAGTGACACTGCTCCTTGCTTATCTTAAAGAGTGTTAATTCTCTACATAATTTAGACCTTTTATTATGATTTAGAGACTTAATTAAAAAGCAAGAGTGACTCATCTTAGCAAAAGTTAGAGTAACATATGATGATCCAACTTTTTCAAAAGTTGGGGGTTCACATGTACAAATCTAGATTCAATAATTTGAACTTTGGTTTATGTTTTTCTTTTTAGATTGGATCCCACTAAAACCAAACTCAGCTTGTCTATATTTAGTACCATGGCATTGTAAATATGTCAGAATTACGATTTAATTTTGCAAAAGGTATAAAATGTAGTTTTTGAAAAAATCACAATGAATCAACGTGATTTTGATATATTTATCATGATATCAAACACACACTTTGGATGGTTTTATTCTAATAATGTAAATCTGATTTTAGCTTGAGAATTCAATCAGATGAAAAAATGTTAGTTGTGGATTTCTTTTATTAATGATAATATAAGTTTAGACTTCTATTTTATTCTATTTTGGGTGTTGCAATTCATTTGCAACTTTTTTGCTTGAAAAAAAAAAGTTTAGATTTTTATGTGATGAAACTAGAAGAATCTCAAATTTAGTTTTAAGTCTTGAATTTTTAAAATATGAAATATAGTATAAATGTTGATTCTTTTTATAAAACACTAATGACATGACTCAAAACAAATCAACAATCACCACAAGAAATTGTCTCGTTGGAAAATCCAAATAATTGAATTTATCTAAAAGAATTTGAATTCTCTCAGAATATTACATTACTTCAAAATACCCATCTTTCAAACACATTCTTTTCTTTTTGTGATGTCTGAGGTTCGAATCTCAAACCTTACATATATTATATATTGTTTTTACCAGCTGAGTTAAACTCACGGGGACTTCCAAACACATACTAAAAACACTAGTTAAAAAAGCAAAAGTTTAAAAAAAAATTACCACTGAAAAATTGAAATTAGAGACAAACAGAATGCATCTCTGAAGTAAGAATTTCCATCACTAAACTGACTAGAGACAAAATATGAGACATATTCATTTCCGTTAGAGATGATAATAGGAAAATCCACAATCTAAGAGAATCCACTAGATTCATAATGAAAGGATTACTAAACCAGTTAGAGAATTGCAAATTTGTTTTTTTCCCCATATCTCTTGTTATTAAACCAACAAGATCTCTGTAACAAAAAAAAATAAAAAATGATCTATTTGAAACACCACACTTCATGCACGAATAAGCATGATTAACCATAATGCCCAATTTTTTTTTTAAGTAAAACCATAATGCCCTAATTGTTAAACACCAAATTAAGTATGTGGTGTGCAATCCGAGCTATATAAAGTTATATTAGTTTGTTCTATTATGTTTAAATCACCCAATCAAAAAATAGAGTTCCAAACGTGTTACCTTTTGCCCATCATCATCATCATTTACATCACCCAGTTAATAAAGAAAATGTGACTCAAAACAAGTTATCTTTTACTCATATGATACCAAAAATATGCACTTGTTTTTTCTTTTCTTCTTTTTTCTTTGTTGATAAACAATACAGTTAAAACCTTTTTCGGTTAAAGTTGCAAATAATGTGTATTGTTATACGAAGCTTAAACTAACAAACATTAATAGCAATAACTAATAAAATGAACAAATCTATCACTAACCATCCTACTCATAAAACCTTGTAGAGCTTAGTAATCCAAGTGATGCAAGTGTCCAATCTTAGTTGATAATCAATTGTAGTTGAGTGTTTTAAAATCATATACAACTTCATGATGACGACAATGATTTAGAAATTTCTAATTTCAGCTTAGACCTTCTTTTTTATTATTACTAGACCATAGACCCATGCGTAATGGACAAAGAAATATGAAATAATATAAGAATGCAATGACATAGTTCATTTTATAGTGAAACGTCTACTCTGCAAATATAACATAATATAATATTGAAATAGCATAAGTCGTTTGACAAAAAAAAAGGTTCGATACTTTACAAATATTTTCAAAATGACCATATGTCAGAAAAATGATATTACACAAGGAAATAGTACGTACACATTATGGATAACTTCTTTATAAACCACGTTCAATGAAATAATTTTTTATCTATGTTCGTGACACTCTAACTTTTAATCCCAACCTGTGATTAAGAAGTCCCAAAGTAATAATTGTGTTGAGAAATTTAAGAGTATGAACATCACCCGCTTGAGAAATTCGGGAGTATGAACCTCATCCACATTTTATAACTTTATATAGTATTTTAATATTACTTTACGTTAGTATGATTTGAATTAAGAAAACCTTTAAAAAAAATAAAAGAGTCCTTAATTTGCAAGATAGCTTCGAACATTAGAATAAAATTAAAATAGACTTTTGACTTGTTGCACGAGTTTATTAGAACACAAAAGAACTTAATAGAGATGCACTATCAATATTAAAATCATCCTAATAAGTCATTCAAGACATTTACAAAAAGAAATGATATTTTATATGATTACCATTTCTAGAAAAAACAAATTTCTGAAATTGAAATAGTATACGGTAAGTTCACTCATTCAAACTTATATTCAAAAGTAATGTGGAAGCTAAAAGTTTACAATTAAAATATACAAAAAACCATATACTTTCTATATAAGCCTTTACAATCCATAATCTAAAACAACTTTAAAATACACAACTTCGTTATTTTTCATTTTAGTTGTGCACCCAACTAAATAATAATCGCTTGTGTGAGCTTATTTGTCTTAAAAAATAGAAATATGCATCAGTGACCAAAGAAATAGTAACATGTCAGAGATGAATAATTTTTTATTGCAATGAACTCCAAGCACCACTCTTTGCCTTTCTATCTCATGATGCTTAAGTAATACACCTCAAAGAGACAACTTCATTCAATCACTGGTTCGCTTACTTTTGTCCACAAAATCAATTCAATATATCTGCATACACAATTTTGAATTAATACAAAAAACATCAAAGTTGGAGGATAAAATATTTTAGTTACCGTTGCATTATATATGAACCAAGAAAGTAAAAAAAGCTATTTCTCGTAAAAACGTATACATACTACCTATTATTTCTCATAGGAACTCCTATTTCTCATATACATACTATTACTACCTATTTTCTCATATTTCTCGTAGGATCTACTCTCTTAGAA
>Ga0315914_1005099_pt1 | contig 19313 bp, 13 predicted proteins | sample MpolenodulesMG_FD_203920 | JGI IMG/M metagenome (GOLD analysis project Ga0315914, IMG submission 203920) | Medicago polymorpha root nodule microbial communities from Los Angeles, California, United States - elongated nodules | ecosystem: Host-associated > Plants > Roots > Nodule | place: USA... | reverse complement strand
GAATTGAAGAAAATGTAAGAAAGGAGGTGAAGAAGAATGAAGGAAAATGTTGAAGATCCAAGCCTTTTTATAGCCTTAAATAAGTCATAGGTCTTAATTACAGTCATATAAAACGTGTTCCACATTCAAAACCATCAAAAAATGCATTCAAACTCCACTAACCGGCCTAACCTTTGGTGAAACGTCACCGGCCAAAATGTTACTAAGTGTGTCCGGATTTTATAATCTGGAATGCATGAAGATGTTCCGGATCATAAAGTCCGAACTGCACCAGACCCTTTATTTGGATCGTTTTCGTTGTGAATGCCTTGGAAAAAAATAGAACAAAGGTATATAACATAAGTAGAAGCAACATAAGACAAATTAACAGTTAAAAAAAACCATAATAACAGAAATGTTGAATCTTTTGGGAAGGTGTTTTCAAGAGGATTTCTTTGAGTTCGATCTTGCTGCCTTGCCAAATGACATATTCATCTGGCAGGCAGCATGACCGAACTCATAGAAACCTCTTGATATTTTTGAGTTATCTATCTATCAAGGAGGCATCAAGGAGTATCTATATATTTTTGACAGCATGCTGAGGATCTTCATCATGCTGTTATATAGAGATCTATATATTTAAAACAGCATGAGAAAGATTCTCAGCACAATGACAAAAATTTGCTCTGGTCTCTTTGGTGTGTTTGTTTGTATTTTTGACAGCATGTTGAAGATCTTCATCACGCCGTCAAATAGAGAGCTATCTATTTGCGACAGCGTGAGAAAGATCCTCAGCTTAATAACAAAAATTTGCATGGTTTTCTTTGGTGTGTTTGTGTGTTTTGTTGGTATTGAAGTTGAAAACCGGAGATGGTGTACTTATAGAGGTCCTTGGATGTTGTGGACCACATAAACTCTTGGTACAATGTGGTCCATACAAAAGAATACTATGCTGAGGTATTCTAGATTTCGTTTTCCGGAACACACTTACGCCCTAGGTGAATCCGGATTTCATAATCCGGAATGCATATTTTTTGTTATTTTATCGATTAAATGAACATCTTTGACGTAAATTAATACATAATGAAAGTTTAAATAATATATATATCATTCAAAACATAATGAAACAACTTAATCCAACAACACATAACTAACACGCAATTAAGACAACATAAAACACGCGATTAATTAAAACATAGCACATTATCACGGATCATCTAAACTAACTTCTTCCTCCTCTGGTCTCTCCAGCAGAGCCCTGATCTCTTCGTAGTTCCTGGGCCGGTGCATGATGTAGTATTTTTTACGTATATCAAAAGTAAGTATTTATATATCGTCTCCTCAAGAACTAGTGTGATATCATGGACTATTCGACACCAATTATCATTTTAAGTTGAAAGAGTGATTTGTTCGTTTGCTTAAAATCTAGTTAACTTTGATGTAAGAGTAAAATTTGAGATTAATAAGGCGTGAAACTTGTTAGGATTAGAGTTCCTTGATCAAGCATTACACGTAACCTAAAGATCATGCATGGTTTCTAGCTTTTCTTTGATATTACCACGTATCCCTCGTCAATATCATTCGTGTCCAAATAATATTGTGACTTCAATTGTATCGTTTAATCGTCGATGTCTCACACTATTAAACGATCCAAGAGTCGTTCATATCATTCAATCGACGATTTCTCAATCTCTTAAATGATAGGAAAGCATTAAGTTTGGATACAAAGAGTGGTTATCTAAACATCAATTCCATGTCTAGAATTTATGTTTGGATAGAAGATTATTCTAAACCTAGATTCAAAAAAAAAAAAAAATTTGATAAAGCTAAAATTGCATTAAAAGTCAGGAGAGGGCCTGAACCACTTACAACAAGAGTTCCAAATAAAACAAAACAGAACACTCAAAGGCAAAAGAACAGGCAAGCTAGGCCAAACGAGAAAAAGATAAACCCAACCTATCCCTATCAAGGAGGGAAACCAGAAAGATAGGAGGGGAAGGCCACCATTGAGAAGAAAACATTGCAAGACCCTGACCATTCTTGGCTAAGGCATCTGCAACTTGATTACCCTCCCTAAGCACCTGCACACAATTAAATCAAACATAAACAATAAAGTGCAAGAATAATCTCCATATCAAATCAAATGCTAGAACCATACATTTATAGATCAAAGGATTACATGTTTAGCTAAGATCAAGTACCTCTAATCCCAACAATGGAAATTTAGCTACTCATTGTCATGGAAGCTTTGCAAGAATGAATTGAAATGGAAGGATTCATTACAACTTTGTGATTTCTCACCAAATGAGGAAGAATCCAACTTCTATCACTCTCACTCTATGAAGAACAAGCCCTATCTCTCTCTCCAAAGCTATTGCAAAGTATTCTATGTGATTCTCAGATTAAAAACCAAGACTCCCCTCAAGAAATGATCAACGACTATTTATAAGATTTCAACTCTGCATCAACTCGCCTCGCGAGTTCCTTTGCTCGCCATGGCGAATTGAGGTTTCTTCATCAGTGGATTCGTATCACGTCATCTTTGAGGGGTTTAGCCGCCCTAACTCGCCTCGCAAGTAGATGCACTCGCCATGGCGAGTAAAACTGTGCTTCTGCTTCTGTTGGCTCTTTGATTACTCGCCATTGCGAGTTGGAGGCGAGTGAATTCATCTTTCTGCCTTTTTGTACTTTTTTCTTGTTTTTCTTCTTTGCTCAGTGTCTTGAGTAACTTTCCTGCACAATTGGATAAAGTAAGATAAATAAAGCGTAAAAGGGTCATAATCACTTATCTCTCGGCTTTTCCCCTAATAACTTGCAAAACAGGTAACAAAGTGCCTTAAATATTTAGTTGAATTACTACTTTCTACCACTTATCAGTGCAAACTTTTCAGAATTTGTTCAGCAGATCTAACCAACGAAGCGTCCAACTCGATCAGTCCTCTAGTACTATGCTGAGCAAAGACAGAGAACATGGTTCTCACGTCGTCATCGTTTGTGAGTTTCATCCGGCTGAAACGAAGAGATCTGGCTGAGTCGGACAATGGACATCGATAGTCAACACCGACCACCCTCCTCGTGTCTCTGTCGTTGAGTTGATGGTTGATTTGATCCAGCTTATCCTTCAGCCCGGAGAGGGTGACATCGTTGTGAATCCTAAACAGATGGGGTGGTGTTCCACCGTTGTAGTAGACTGCCGCTAGCTTGGTGTTCGGATCAAAGTCAGGGAATTCCATGATTTTTTTTTATGGTGTAGTTTACTTGTAATGAAAACAGGGACCCTTATTTATACAGGTATCTAGGCATTGTCGACCACAAAAATTGTCGCTGCAATGTGGGCCACACAAAAGAATCCAATGCTGAAGCAATCCAGATTCTAAAATCTAAACCAACACTCACCATACACAAAGTCCCAGGTTTCCCTTTGGTCCACGCCATAATCGTATGTTTCTGGAATATGTAATCCGGAATCCATGTGTAATCCGGATTATATAATCCGGACTGCACTAGAAGTTTTGGTCGGTGGTCTGCACCACAAACAAAACATTTTTCAAACGTTTTTGGACGGTGATAAAGTCAAAAAAAAACGTGTTTTTACACGTTTTTTGATTGTAATTATGGCTTCCCACACATTTTTTAACCCTCCCTCCCCTATAAATAGCCTTCATTTTCTCAAAAATAGTCATACCTTCTTCTTTCTCCTCTTCTCTTCTACAACAACGTGTTTCCATCGTTGACCGTTCATAGAAAGAGGCCTCTTTGGAAATCCATCAGGGGTCATATGATAGGTCAATAGGGAAGGGGTTGGTCTAGGTGTGAGGTTGGTCTTTCTAGGTGTCATATTGACCATCATGGTCTCTGGTTTCCTAGAGGCCCCTGTGCCCCCTCTGTCTCCCCTCCAATAGTGAAGCTACTGGTATGTCCTCTCAGCCGGAGCCAGTAGTATAGCTTACCCCCTAGAAATAGTTTTAGGTTCTTATGTAATAAGACTATGAATAGTTTTAGGTTCTTATGTAAAAAGTTTAAAAAGCTTTAACATTATTGTAATGTATTATTCAAATATCAATGAAATGATTTGTTTTCATCTTTTTGTGTTTTTATTTCTGTTTTATATGTTTATTTGCATTTATAAAACGAATTTCAAAGCTTAAAAATGAAAAAGTTCTGGAAAAAAGGTCATTCCGGATTTCGAAATCTGGATAAATCTGATAAATTATAACAATTTAATCCAAAAAACGAAATCTGGACCAGGGGTAATTTTGAAAAAAAAATAGGGCGCGCGAGGAAAACCACAGGGTGGGAAAAGTAATTCCCTGTTTATTATTGTTGATTTGGTTTTTAAAAAGCCTCATGAAATTTACAATTGTTGATAGATGCACCGTTAACAAAGGTTATAGGTCTCTTAAAAAAAAGTGTTCGGAAGTGCCAGGCAAAATAAGAAAGAAAGGATGAAGTGAGATTCTTTCTAGGTGTGATGAAGTGAGACTTGTTAACGAGTTAGGATATACAACATAATTACTAATATTTATCATCAATGTTTTTATTTTACAAAATTAATGATCAATGTTATATGTTTGGTAAAAGAAAATACTAAATGTTATATGTAAAAAATATTTTTGTAATCAACAAGAAAATGTGATTAAATTGTTTTTTTTTTAAAGGATGATTAAATTGTTTTCTTGTAAGTTGTGATCACAGACTATCATAAAAAATTGTTAAAATGAGTTGGAGTCAACTTGAAATTATAAACACCTCCATGGGAATTTTATTTTTTTAAGGGATAGTGGATAGTAATAGATATTCATCAACCAATTCAAATAAAAGCTTCACACAAAATAAAACATGTTTCAACTTAAGACTAAACAATACTCAAATAAATAATTATGTATTAGTGTTATTTTATAAATACTTCTTCTCATTTTCAAAGCAAATTAAATATTTAATTTCCTACATCTTTTTATACAAAAAGAACTCATTATGGTATCATTTTCCTTTCTTTCTCTGATTTTTTTTTTTAAAAAATAGCTTTTATCTTGATTTTATTTATTCACAAGTATTTGGTCCCATGTGATGCCCGAGAAGTTGATTATCTCATTTACTAATAAATGTGGTAGTTGATCATGAAATGAAATAATAATTGTTGTTGAGCATGAGTTGATGTTTCCAAAAGACGACGATGACAACAACAACCAAACATTATCTCACTAAGTGGGGTTGCCTACATGGATCGAAAGATGTCATATTGTTCTATCATAAACCATGATTAGATACAACTCATTAATCTATAAATCTTTTCAAATAGTTTCTCTTGTAGTTCTTCTAGGTCTTCCTATACCTCTTGTAATATGACTATCCTTTATTTGATTTACTATTCTTACTATAGAATCTACAGGTTTTCTCTCTACATGTTCAAACCACCTAAACCTATTTTCCACAATATTTATAATATAGGTGATACTCAAACTATCCCTACAATGTTGCCATTTCTAATCTTATCTCATATAGTCTTACCACACATCCAACGCAACATTCTCATCTTCGTACACTTTATTCTCGTGTAGGTTCTTAACCGTCAATACTCTGTTTCATAAAACATTGTTGTTCTGACAACTATCTGGTATTTTTCACTTCAACTTAAACGGCACGTTTGTATCACAAAAAACACCTGAGACTCTTCTCCATTTCAACAATCCTACTTGAATACAATGATTTACATATGCTTTTATTTCTCCGTCATTTTGTACTATGAACCCAAAATATTTAAACTGTGTAACTTATATGGTATGATCTCCAACTTTCACCACTAAGGTCGAACTACTTCGCCTTTTGCAGAAATTACATTACTTATACTATGTCTTGCTTCTAATCAGACAAATTTTGTAGAAATTACATTACATCTACTATGTCTTGCTTCTAATCAGACGAAAACCATATGCTTTTAAGACCTGTCTCCAACATCTCATTAATTCCTCCCCAATTAAGACTATATCTCATATGTAAAACGCATACAACTGGGTGCTAGTTGTTGGATGTAATAATAAAACCCACGAATTAATTTAGACTTCATATTATCACATGACAGAGATTGTTGATAACAAATATTTATATCTCTTGCTAACTCAGTTACAATATAATAGATCCAAAAATAGAGATGAATAAAAAAATAACAAATACATCAACAAATGTAACTACCATTTAAAGAAATTTCTCAAATTTAGGCATGATAGTAAATTTAGGTTTGATTAGTAAAAATTGATATACAATTAAAATTTTAAAACTATTTTTTACTCCAAAGATTGCTTAAGAGACATAAGAACTTTTATAAATAAGATGAGAGATCATTTGTTTAAAGCAAAAGAAAAATAGAAAGAAAATATGCAACAACTTTTTTGACTCCAAAAAGTTATCTAAAAAACTTAAGAACTTTTATAAATAAGATAATAAGATACACAATCATTTTCTAAAAAAAATAGAGAAACAACAAAAAAATTAGGAAAGAATTGTGCAACAACTTTTTTGGCTCCAAAAAGTTGTCGAAGACACTTAAGAACTTTTATAAATAAGATAAGATAAGATACGCGATCATTTTCAAAAAATATAAAGAAACAACAAAAAATTATGAAGGAAAAATGCAACAATTTTGGCTCCTAAAAGTTGTCGAAGAGACTTAAGACCTTTTATAAATAAGACTAGTATTTGAACCCGTGCGATGCACGGGAAATTGATTGTTTCATTGATTAATAAATATGGTAGTTGATCATGAAATGAAATTATAGTTGTTGAGCATGAGTTAATACTTTCAAAAGATGACGACGACAACAACAACAACCATACATTATCCCACTAAGTGGGGTTGACTACATGGATCGAAATATGTCATATTGCTCTATCATAAACCATATTTAGATTTAACTTATTAATCTGCAAATATTTTCCAATAGTTTCTCTTATAGTTCTTCTAGGTCTTCCAATACCTCATGTAATATGACTATCTTCTATTTGATCTATTCTTCTTACTATATAATCTACAGGTTTTCTCTCTACATGTCCAAACTACCTAAACCTATTTTTCACAGTATTTATACTATAGGTGCTATCCCAACCATCTTACAATGTTATCATTTTTAATCTTATCTCATCTAGTCTTACAAAACATCCAACACAACATTTCCATCTCAGGACACTTACTTTATTCTCATGTTCGTTCTTAACCGCCAATACTCTGTTCCATAAAACATCGTCATTATGAAAACTGTCTGGTATTATTTCACTTCAAAACTGCACGTTTGTATCCGAAAAAACACCTGAGACTCTTCTCCATTTCAACCATCAAATTGAATACAATAATTTACATCTGCTTTTACTTCTTCGTTATTTTGTACTATAAACCCAAGATTTTTTTGTTGAAATAATGAACCCAAGATATTTAAACTGCGTAAATTGTATGATATGATCTCCAACTTTCACCTTTAAGGTCAAACTACTTCGTCTTTTGCTGAAATTACATTAAATATACTATGTCTTGCTTCTACTCAAACAAATGTCTTACGCTTCTAAGACTTGTCACGAAAGTCTCCAACATCCCATTCAATTTCTCCCTCGACTCTTCAATTAAGACTACACCATCTACAAAACCCATACATCTTGGTGTTAGCTATTGGATGTGTTTTGTAAGTACATCCAAAAGTAATATAAAAAGATAAGGGATTAGGGTTGACCCTTAGTCCAATTCTCGTTATAAAAAATAACAAAAAAATTAGGAAGGAAATGTGGAACAACTTTTTTGGCTTCAAAAAAGTTGTCGAAGAGACTTAAAAACTTTTATAAATAAGATAGGCGATCATTTTCTAAAAACTAAGCAACAATTATTGAACATATTAATGTTGAAATGTTAATTATTAATTAATTAAGCAAAATAGATGAAAAGAAGAGAGAAGGTGGAGTTTATGTAACGAAGAAGAGAAGAGAAGAGAAGAGAAGAGAAGAGTGAAAAAATGGGAAGCAGAGGTCCACCGCAAAAGCATCCTAACTCTGAAGTCTCTACAAAGAGTTACAACTTCACTACTACTTGGGAACAGGTAATTCTAGTAGATCTCGTTTTTTTTCTTCCATCGTCATTCAAATCAGATCAGATCAGATCTGATCTAACCAACTCGTCTTTGTTTCTTTGGCGGCAGAATGCTCCTTTAACCGATCAACAACAAAATGCCATTACTTCACTCTCTCATTCCGTTTCTGAACGTCCATTCCCACTCAATTTGGCGGTATTCACTTTTTCTACTCCTTTTCATTCTAATTTTTGTTTTTCATCTTTACGATTATTATGCATTTGCAGGCACAAGAGAATGCATCTGTTCAGGATAATGCATTGTCTGTTACCATCGAGGATACTTCTTTTGATGATTCCGGTGCTATTAAAACTGTTATGGTTAATACTAATCAAGTATGTATTTGTAGATTTTAAATGCTTTTCCCATATTTTCATTTAATTATTGATTAGTTTTCAATTTAATGCAGTTCTACAAGTGGTTTTTAGATCTTGAATCTGCTATGAAATCAGAGGTTAGTCATGTCTTATTTACACAATTGCTTCTTGCATTTGAATCCGGTTCAATTGCTTTGTATGACTTTATCTACTGGCATAAGCACTTGTGAGACTGTTTGGGAGAGCTTATTAAAACACCTTATGGCATGTTCATAACTTGTTTTTAGCTTATTCTCATAATCTCTCCTAGATAATTTATGAAATCAGCTTATAGCCTATAAGAAGAAGAAAAAAAAAATAGTAAATTGTTTATCCAAATAGTGACAATTGTTTGTTTTGATTGTGGGATTCTTGAACTTGTTCTGTGATTGTAGACTGAAGAGAAATATCAACATTATGTGGGTACTCTAACGGAGCGGATACAGACATGTGATGATATTCTTCAACAGGTAAAAAATATTTCTATCTGATTTTAACGGTTTAGTTGTGGCTATCTGGTTTGATGACTGTTTGATTTAATTCTCACTCTGGTTTGCGTTTGGACTTGTTTGTCTCATGCAGGTTGATGATACCCTCGACTTGTTCAACGAACTACAGTTGCAGCATCAGGCAGTAGCAACAAAGACTAAGACGCTTCATGATGCATGTGATAGACTGGTATGGATTTGTTACTTAATCTCATTTTTCTTTTTCTTGTTTATTTTTTGTTTTTCCTGGAATGATTGTGGAAGTCACTGTGACCTGTGGATAATGGTTACCCTTTGAATCCACACTCTTATTCCTTTAATAATTGGTCACACTAAATAGGTTTATGTATATGTATATAATTACTAGTAAATTAAATAAAAAAACAGGTTAATGGTACTAGAGATTTTGGGTTGCTTTACTGCATTTCCCTTTATGCATAGTTGCAAAGACAAGTATTATTGTGTTACATGCAACACATTTTGTTGGATCTGTTATTTGGATTTGAAGTTGAAAATGTATGATTTTATTGTTTTATCATGACTTGGATTTCTTCTTCAGCTGAAACTATGGATTTGCTCATCTGTTTGTTCCTATTACAGGTACAGGAGAAGCAAAGACTGATTGATTTTGCAGAAGCACTTCGTAGTAAACTCAATTACTTTGATGAACTGGAGAATGTAAGGTTTGACTGCTAGCTTGACTAGATCTTTTTCTTGGATTTAAATTCCTTCTTGTTTTTTTAGTTACCTAATTGCATATAACTTTTAAAGAATGTGAACTTGCTAATTTAACATAAGAAGTCGATGTCAACATGTTAATAGGACCTACTAAATCCGTATTCTCCAATACCTTATAATATCAGACATCGAAAGATTTCATTCTGGTAGACATCAGGATAATGCGATAATTAGTGCTAAAATTGGTCATTTCCTGTGCAACCTGTAATCAAAGAGTCATCATCTTCCAACGTTACCCAACATTGTGAAATAAGTTTCTATTAGTTTTTTTTCTGCATGCTTCTCCTAGTGGAGATGGATTTTTTATATTTTCTTTTTACCTTATCTTAAATAAAGTTATGTATTCTTCATACAAAGGGCCTCGAGGTTTTTGTTTTATTCAGAATTTGTGAATGCAAAAGTGAAAACTCCACATAGTTATGAATTTACAGATGATGTATGTGGTTTCTTTAAATTCTTCTATGCAGGTTGCTACCAATTTTTATTCTCCAAATATGAACGTTGGAAACGAAAACTTCCTCCCACTTCTCAAAAGGCTCGATGAATGCATCTCGTGAGTACTAAACCACGTCATTTATGTACTTTGTAATAACTGAACAATATTTATGATCATTGACATTTTGATTGTTATTTTAGATATGTTGAAAGCAATCCACAATATGCAGAATCAAGCGTTTACTTGCTTAAATTTCGTCAACTCCAGGTAAATAAATTTAATTACTGAGAATTGTTGAGTAATCATAGCAAACTGCTATCTATGGCCGTAAGTCCTATGATAGCTCATGTTTGACAAATATTGTACACATACTAATCCGGAATAGTTGTATTTATAGTCTCGGGCACTGGGCATGATGCGTTCTCATGTGCTTGCCGTTCTTAAAGGCGCCTCTTCTCAGGTGAAATTAGTTTAACAGGTTAAGTGGTTAAAGCGTGTGGTTATATGTATTCTTCAAGGATACATAGTTTTGAGATTCTATGATAAAGTAATTTGGAAGATACCTCTTTATCAGGTCCAGGAAGCAATTCGAGGAAGTGGGGGTGACAGAGCATCCATCTCTGAGGGAGTAGAGGCTTCTGTAATATATGTTCGGTTTAAGGCAGCAGCAAGTGAGGTAAGCGTCTCCTTATTATTTGAAATAAATCTTCAGATGAGAAGGTTTATCACTGACAACAACAAAACATTTAGGTCATCTTTAATGAATAGGCTTTTAAGCACAATATCTCTATCTGACCTCTGTACACCTATTAACTGTTACTTTTTCAGCTTAAACCGCTGCTTGAAGAAATTGAAAGCAGGTCTTCAAGGAAAGAATATGGTCAAATCCTTGTAGAATGCCACCGGTTATACTGTGAGCAACGCCTCTCTTTGGTGAGATGATACAAGCTTTATCATTATATTGTTTGTATTACTTATTCAATATTACTGAGTCAACTGACTGCATGATTCTCCATTGTATTCCTTGAAGATAAGAAGCATAGTTCAGCGACGAATATCTGAATTTTCCAAGAAAGAGTCCTTGCCATCATTGACCAGATCAGGATGTGCATATCTTATACAGGTACAGTTATTTTTAACATTGTGAAGCTAAATAATGGCTTTTGGTCGCTGGTGCGTATTTTAGATAGAATTAAGGCCGTTTGCACTATGATAGTTATGGTTGGCTTAAAATTATGGTTGACAGCTTTCAAATATATAACTTTTATTTTGCATAGATAACTTTTTCCTTTTTGTGTATATAATAATATAAACTAGGACCCTGAATCAAAAAATATTTTAAAGTTTGTTACTATATAATTCAAACAGGGCCTTTTTGACTTATTCACTGTAATTTGAAGTGCAGGTCTGTCAACTTGAACACCAGCTGTTTGATCATTTTTTCCCAGCTTCTTCAAAGGATGTTTCAAGTTTATCTCCATTAATGGATCCTCTGTAAGTTGTCTTCCTGTTACATAAGCACACTCGGTTTATTTTATTTGAACAGAAAAATATTGTTTAGGAAATGGAAAAGAAGTACACAGGGGAGTAGTCAATCCTACTAGAGTAAACTCAAAGGAAAACAGGACCAAAAAAATAGATAACAGAGAAAGGTTTATATTCAAGGATTCCAGTAATTCATTTCCTCCCACTCCCACTGAGTACCTTGGAAGTTAGAGCTCACTATTTTTATAGCTATGGATATGGAGAGAGTTAAGCTTGTAATAGTCTTTTTGCATGTTCTAAGTACACAGAGCTCACTCCAATTACTGTTTGTGTTTTACAAGGGAAATAAATGAGCATTAGAATAGTGTTTATACTTCCCACTTATAAGTCTCTTTTTCATTATTTGTTCTTATCATCTAGTCGGAATGCCATTCTTTAAATGTTCAGTGCCTGCCGCCCTACTGATTTGATCCGTTTTACTTGCAGGTCAACATATTTATATGATACACTGCGCCCCAAACTAGTTCATGAAACAAATATTGATTTTCTTTGTGAACTCGTTGATATACTAAAAATGGAGGTCCTGGGGGAACAACATAGTAGACGGAGTGAGTCATTGGCTGGTCTTCGTCCTACGTTTGAGAGAATTTTAGCAGATGTACACGAGCGGTTGACTTTTCGTGCTCGGACTCATATACGAGATGAGGTGGGTTCCTTATCTTTTCTATTGCTGGTTGAAAGTTGAAACTTTTTTACTCACCATATCTTGCTCTTGAAATGGTTTTTTTACAATAAAACTTTAAATTTCTTTTCTTATACATTGGTTTCTTGATACCTTTTTACCGGATCTTTTTTCAGATAGCGAACTACATGCCGACTAATGAAGACTTGGACTACCCTGAAAAGCTGAAAAGATTAGCTGAAAGTACATCTGAGATCAATCCTGTAAATCACTAATTTGTCTTTCCCTGCAATTTCTTGTCTTGTCTTGTATTACTGCATGCTAGTTTTCTTCTGTTATGCTCATTAGTCATGGTAATTTGAGTTTGTGGTATTTATTACTGCATTAGTTTTTTTTTTTTTTGGTAGATAGACGAAAAAATGGTAAAGCCATTATAAACAAACTCACACACATAAGTGGAGGTGCCGGGGTTCGAACCCCGGTCATGGCGTCCAACCTAACAGTTTCGGCATTTTGCCAGTTGAGCTAGGATTTTTGGACATTACTGCATTAGATTTAGTTGCTTTTTATGTGAACTTTGTCCATCACAACTGTGGGTTGATTCTTCTATTTCGTCTTTAATTTTTTTATGTTTCAAATATTACCACGTTGCTTATGGGATGTAGAAATACAACTCCCAAACAATATTTAAATTTTGTCAATGCCCTCCGGTTTAGCCCCAAATTTACCTTTGGGAGGGTTTGTTAGGTATTGATTCAGATGTGGACTCATTAATGAATATCTCATGTGCTTCTTGCTTACATGCATGCACAAGCTGTATGTGTGTTTCTGGTCTCTTTTTGTACCGCTGGAAACTACAATCTGATATACATCTTTTTGATGTTTTCATTTAGTCACTTGTACATGGCATTCTAAACATTCTATATATTTGTTTTCTATCTTTTGAAATTTGCTTTCTGCTCTTAATTTGTAGGCTGATGACAACCCAGATACATTTAAGACATGGTATCCTCCCCTGGAGAAAACCCTGTCGTGTCTTTCAAAGTTGTATCGTTGTTTAGAGTCAGAAGTTTTCACAGGTTTAGCACAGGTATTAAAGGCTTTATTTAAACTATTTTTAGTTTCTTTCCCTTTCTTTGAATATTTATTAACAATCAGCTTTCGTTATTTCAATCAGGAAGCAGTGGAAGTTTGCTCGACATCTATTCAGGTTAGGCGAAAATCCGCTATCTTGTCTATATACTTGTGATGGTTATATCAGTGCAATATAAATATTGTCGGGGAAGGAAATTTGATACGGAGATACTGACGTAGATCCTTAGGATAGACCCAATTCTCACGAAAATTCCAAATTGTTTATTAGAGAGAAAAAATTTCTTTAGAATAATGCAAAAATAGAGCTAGAGCAGCACATTTCACACATATATTACAAGACAAACTGTCTTACACATTTTGATGTGCTTCAAGGGCTTAATATTGGCTCGATTTCTGATTGCTGCTTTCTCTTGTCTGCCACAGAAAGCAAGCAAATTAATTGCAAAGAGATCATCTCAAATGGATGGGCAACTCTTCCTTATAAAGCATCTTCTAAATTTAAGGGAGCAGGTATTGCTTGTGTGTTTGACTTACCTTTATGAACTACCTAGTAGATTTTATATAATTTGTAAATAATATTTTTTGGTCTTCCAGATTGCTCCCTTCAATATTGAATTTTCAGTCACGCAAAAGGAGCTTGATTTCTCCCATTTACTGGTTAGTGTCTCTTAGCCTAATAATATGCTTTGTGACCTCGTATGATTGTTTGTTAGACTGTTGTCATTTGTTAGAAAGGGAAAGAACTTGGCCAATGGTCTGAAATAAGAACCATGTGATTTCTCGTCAGTTCATTTTACATAATTCAACTTCATTATAAGCAGACAATAACTTCTGGTCCTTGTTTATGACACTGAGATGATAACACTTCTTTTATGGTCGTAAGCCCATAACATCACATAGAAGACAGATTCTTGCAATTTTACCTGCAACTGGAACCATTGACCAAATGAACTAGTTACTAAGAGTTAAGTATTTTAATTAATTTGAAATATAACATTTTTAAAATGAATAACAAGATACCAGGGCAAGGGTAAGGTACCATAAAAGGCTGAAAAGGGTGAAAACAACAAAACAAAAGAAAATTAGAAGAGACTGGGGATGCAGTACTAGGATGGCCTATTCCTTTTGTGAAATGTATGACCTCTAACCAAGGAATTTTTTTTGGGAAAGAGATTCTTATTGTTAAAGATGATAGTTTTAACCCTAGTAAGAGAAAAATAGGCACCACCCAATAAATATCGTAAAACAAATATGAAATATACTTGTCAAAGTACCAATGATCTAGTAAACTAAAAAAAAACGATATTTAGTCCTTGCTTTCCATATGCCTGTGTATATTATGTAAAATTCTATGTGGATGCTGTTTTAAAATCATAAGCAACTTTGGTGATTTGAGATATGTGTATATCCTTGTGACTTCGATGATTTAGCTTTAATATCACTAACATATCATGCCAGAGGAAAGTCTGATTGAACTCATGAATATATGAAATATGGTTCAGGATCATCTGCGGAGACTTCTAAGAGGTCAAGCCTCACTATTTGACTGGTCAAGGTCAACATCATTGGCGAGGACATTGTCTCCAAGAGTTCTGGAAAATCAAATTGACACCAAGAAGGTTTGTGATTTGTGGAATTTACATGGTTTGGACTAATGGCTTGACAAGCAACTGTTGTTTATATTTTGTTGTGCAGTGCTATTTTGTTACTATCCTATGAGAAGCTTGACTAGACACCCTCTAAAAATGGAAGAGTTCAGAATATCTTTTTTGGATTTAATCCTTGAAAATGAGTTTCAAATTCAAATTAATACAATTTTTTGTACGTATATAATTGGTCATCCAATATGCTTTTAGTCTCTATACCATCATAGATTCGTAAGTGATGGGAGAGTTATTAAAACGGAATTTTCAGTGAAGATGAGAGATTAAAGGAAAATGTGGACCACAAAATAAAATAGTTTTAGTATTAGCACCATATTGACCACTCCTCACCACCCATTTCGGGTACAAATCATTTAAAAAAAGTTGTTCTGTAATTTTCTTTAATAATTTTATTCATCTGCTGCTATTTAAATTTCATCCATTATCTAATGCCTTTTGACATGTATTTTCTTTCAGGAACTGGAAAAAAGCCTTAAAGCCACTTGTGAAGAGTTCATCATGTCAGTTACTAAGCTAGTTGTGGATCCGTTGCTCTCATTTGTTACAAAGGTGTGTCTATAATCAAGCCGTATATTTATTTGGTGGCCGTTTAACTGAAAACAGACCCATGGCTTTAAAGCGAAGACACTTGTAATATTAAATTTATTACTGGTCTAGTGATATTTGGTATCTGCACAATGCAGATCTCATGTCTTAATCTTCTATCTATCTAAAATATTTCATTTTTTACTCTCAAGTACTTGTAGACTCTGTTTGGATAAGCTTTTGAAAAAGTAGCTGCAGAAAAAGAAAAGTTGAAATAAACTTGCATTAACTACCACTTCTAAATAATAACTTTCCATGCCAGTTGAAATCAGTTTGTGCGCCTTAGCTTTTTCGTTAGCTCTGTCATCTTAGTTGTCTACGAGCGCCTATAATCTTTATGTAAATGAGGAACAAGTACTTATCTTAGTTGAGAAGCTCTAAATAAATGAGAGTTTAATCTAAAGCTAGTGAACAATCTATCCTGGTAACTTTTGCTATTATTTTGGTAACAAAACTTCTAGGAAACACTTGCTATGTTTAACTATTTTTTATTTAAAAGAGATATTTTTACCAAATTTTCCTTCTTTTTTAGGTTACTGCAGTGAAAGTTGCATTATCTACTGGTGCCCCGAATCAAAAACTTGAGTCAGCTATGGCCAAACCTCTGAAGAATCAGGCTTTTGCTACTCCAGATAAGGTGGCTGAACTTGTTCAGAAGGTAGGTCATTACTCATTGGAAGTATGTATACATTATTCATTCATTGGACCATATAAGAAGTTTTCTAGGAAACATGCGAGTGAGAACAAAACAAGCTGAAAAAGGACTTTGTCGTGTGTGTTTGTTGGTACACTTATCAATTATGAAAGCTTCCTGGGACGTTACACCAAAACCCAAGAATTGTTTTGTTTGTCACTTGCCATAAGTTGAAAAAGAAAGAAACAACTTCACTTCTTTAATCAAGACATTCATCTATAGATGATTAAGTTTCCTAATCCCATTCTTTTATCAAGCTTAACTGATGTTCTGATGTCTAATAGGTCCAGACGGCTATTCAAGAGCAACTGCCAGTGGTGATAGCAAAGATGAAGCTCTATTTGCAGAATTCATCAACAAGAACAATACTTTTCAAACCAATAAAGTGAGTTTTTACGCAATGTTTAATTATATTTAAAACATTTTCCTACCTGCCTGTACTGTGACAGTTTGATTGCTTGATTTTATTTCCTTTTTGTTGGTCAAGGGTTCAGGGGTGGTTTAAACTATTCAGTAATCTTTCAATCTGATAATTTTTTTATTAGTGTAGATACTTTTAATTAATTATCTTGTCTTCTTTCCTTCATTAGTTTATTGTCTTTCTTGATTTTCTATATTTACAAAAAATATTAGAAGAACCACAAGTAATATTCTATATATATTCCCCATAAATAATTCCAACATGGTATCCACCTTGGAGAAAGGTTTCTTCGGTCAGTTCTGTTGAGTTCATGGGACTTGACCATTGTCTAACCATAACCCGTGATCTCTCCTTAGCTACTCCTGCCACTTTAAGAACATAGTCTCAATATCCCATTATGTTGCACATCCTTGTCGTTCCAACTTCTTTACAAAGCTGATCTGCAATCCTATCCACTATGCAGTTTGAACCTCTTAAATGTTGCCAGATCCTAGTCGTTTCATGTAGTCATTGCCTCCCATTTGGGTCTGTCATTCTGCAAACTGGCTCCCATAATCCAGTTTTCAATCATTTTTCCATATATTGATGCTCTTTTGTATGCTTCAACTTGTCTTTTCCCAGACTGTAGTTCCCATTTAGTTGATCTTTCTGCATACTGGAACTCCAGTCCCCCGTTCCATAGATTTGCTCTCTTTTGATTTTAGGTTGCAGTCTAACCTTCCCACTTGTGTAGTTTGATCCCTATGTCTCTGATCCCAGGAGCAGGGATATGACCGAGCACACATTAAATTTTCAAACCCAAGTTGATTCTCTCCAAAAGTGTTGGTGTTATTTTATGTAGATTATTAGCATATATTTAGCATAAGCAAGACAGTTATTATTTTTTATTGATATTTTCCTATACTTGAATTAGTTAATTATTGCCTGTCTTTCTTTTTCTGTTATGTATTGCTGTACAACTTTAAGATTAAGATTATAAACAAGCATAACCTCTTAATGCTAGAAGCACCACATATAATATTTCGCCGATTAAAAAATACACAGTGGTAGTACAACTTAAGACTTCAGAGACCTTAATTCAAAAGATGTCAGTTAATTAGATGATCTGTTGTGCATTCATTCTATGTTAGGTTAGAAACAACTGCTTAATTTTGGTTTACATCACATCTAGTTTTTGTTTCAGAATGTTATTTTTGAATTATGCAGAATCTTACTTGTCTATGCTTTTCTCGTGCTCCTGTAGGACTAATATTATTGAAGCTCATATCCAAGTACAATCCCTTCTACAATCGGAATACACAAGTGAAGATATCCAGATTATTAATCTGAAATCCGCACAGGATCTGCAAACTGAGCTTGATAACTTTCTCTAATCTTATGTAAATGCCATTGAATAACTCGATGCCCATTTTTTTGCCCCACTTGAGGATAACAGGCTTAAGTTACATCATTACATTACATACTAGATAAATTTGTAGAATTATTAGCGAGATGACAGCTGTGTTTTTTTTATATTATATATATATATATATATATATATAAAGGGGCGAAAGCCCAAAAAGAGATTACGCAGATATTAAGTTAGAATTAGAGACTAGGGGTGCAAGCGCTTCGGATTAAACCGAAAAATCAAAACAAATTGGTTCAAAAACCAAATGAAACCAAAGGAAACTGAACTCGATTGGTTTGATTCTCGAACTGACGGTTTACTAACTTGTTTTTTTTTTTTAATATCTGCTAGCCCTGGCCTGAAAAGAATGACACCATTTTAGTATGAGATGTAATATGCTGTATGCATCATTAGATTGTTGTGTTGCAATGCAATATGCAGCATGTATGCAATACGAATCATTAGATTGTTGTGAATGTGATTTAGTATGCATGGTATTATATAAGAGATGTTGATTGAAAATTGCAACATACACAAACAGACTAGGAAATATTCGAAAAATAAATATAAATTTTTAAATGCATTTTCAGGCAAACTGAACCAAACCGAATATGCACCATGAATCGAATTCGGGTTCTCATGAACAATTTATCCTAAGGATAGTTCATTAACCACTTGAGTTTAATCACTTGGTTATTGGGGTCATGCCAACTAGTGCATGAGACATTAGTTAAGGAAAGAAAATACAACTTTTAAATTGAAAAGTGCATTTTCACACTGGTTTGTATTTTTTATATTAAAAGAAAATGACTTAAAATATGATTAAATTGATTGAACTTTGATTAAGAAAATAAAATAAAAATGGGATCACTTGATTAAAAGATCAAGGTTTATTATGAAAAATATTTTGTGATTTTTCGGTTATTTGCAATGTTTTTGGTATTTTTGAATATTAATTAAAACATAAAATAAAACTAACGTAACAAGAAAATAAAAGTGCAAGGAATTTCCGTAGAGACGTTGGATCACCACGAAAACCCTTTTCTAACCTAATATTTTTTGCATTTTTTTGAATTTATAACAGCGGAATAAATAAAATAAAATAAAAGAAAGGGACAACCGAAGGGACAGAATTACAAAGGGAAAAAATTACCGAAGAGACAAGATTCCAAAGGGACAGAAAAAAGAGGGAGAA
>Ga0315914_1005098_pt1 | contig 19314 bp, 14 predicted proteins | sample MpolenodulesMG_FD_203920 | JGI IMG/M metagenome (GOLD analysis project Ga0315914, IMG submission 203920) | Medicago polymorpha root nodule microbial communities from Los Angeles, California, United States - elongated nodules | ecosystem: Host-associated > Plants > Roots > Nodule | place: USA... | reverse complement strand
TGTTGAATGAAAAACCATTGGAGGAGTAAAAGTTGAATGAGTGTTGAATAAAGAGAGAGAAAATGATGTGGAGTGTTGGGAATTGAAAAAGTGGGTGTTGAATGGTGTTGAATGGTTGAAACCATTGGGGATGGTCTAAAAGAAAAAGTTAAATGGCACCCCCTTGATAACCAACTCATTCAGCAAAAGACGGTAAGAAGCATGCAACTCAGAAGATGTAAAGATTACAATGCAAATAGTAAAAAACTGTTGAGATATTTGACATGATGGGAGGTAAGTTCCGATCTGTAATTTTTAATAATTTCTCAACGTTTAATAAGTGCAAATCCGTATAGAAAAAAATTATTTTCATGTGATGATTAATAAAATATGCAACTTTCTTTGGATATAAAGATAACTAATGTCTTCGTATGAATTTAACTATGTTGATAAGGATATTGTGATATGCGGGAGTTGGAATTTGAACTCAGAATCTTCACTTATTCGTTTTTTTTCTTCTTCAAACTACTTGACGACAAAAGAAGATAAATAATGTGATTATGATTTGTTCTCTTTATTACACCTTAATGGTTTGAATGTAATCATATTTTGTGTGAAATTTCAAGTTTGAGTCTGGGTCACCACTTTTTGTTTTCCCTTGTGTGTTTATGAGTATATATTGCCTCCTTTTTGTTTTTGTGTAAACCGGATATCATCCGCGTACAACTACGGAGACTCATCTCTCGAGCATTGTGGGACTCAAATGGGCGGTAAACACTCTCTAAGAATTTTAACGTTGTTATATGTCCAAGGCTGAATTCGAATATATGACATTAGTTAAGTTAGAATAGACTTATGGCATATAATCTAAGCGCGTATATATTGTCTCCTATGCCAATAGCAAAATAAATAAATAAACAAATAATAATAAGGCATTAAAAAACGAAGATTAAGTTGTAGTTTTAGCCCCAACTTTCATAAATCGATGATTTTGGCACCTGAACTTTCAAAATTTTAGCCATCAAACTTTAGCGTCTTTTGCAAAAGTGATGTCCCCCTTGATTTTGACTAGATCAACTCAAACATGAACACCAAATTTAATGACTCAGATGTCGCGTGTAAATTTTTTTTGAAGGAATGTCGCATGTAAATTTTATTATTTGGTTAAGTTGCACTTTTGACCCTCCAACTTGCACAAACCCGTGATTTGGCTCTCTAACTTACATAAACTGACGATTTTGGCCCCTAACACCAACATTGACCTGGTTAAAATCAATGGGTGTGTCGCTTTTGCAAAATGGACTAAAATCGAAGGGTCGAAATTTCTATTTTGAAAGTCGAGAGTTAAAATAACCAATTTATAAAAGCCGAAGGACAATAATGTAGTATAGAAGATAAAAATATTAATGACGCATTATGTGGGTTTCTATCTAAGACTAAAAGTAATTAGTATTTTCGTTTTTGTAAAACGAGCAGTCACGATAGTCCATCATCGTATCGAAATTCTAAAATAGACAATGATTGTGCGCTCAGGTAGTTAAAATAGTCCCTAACGTTAAAATGTTCCGTTAATTTCTTATATTAGTCATCAATATACTTAATATCATGTCAATCTTTATAGATACTTTTTTTTTACAAAAATAAACGATATTCGTTCATTCAAATTGATAGAGTACATCGATACAATACAAATCTAAATTCGCTAAAAACAAAAAGGATGAATTTGTGAACAAACTCACATCATCCTTGTTAATAACATAAAACGGCAAAGTACCTATGCCTACAAATATGACTAATATGTTTATATTCAAGTCTTCGGAATGCTCATGTCTCTTGATCTGCAACGTTGACGACGTCAAAGTCAGTGCCATTGATCGGATCTGCACTTGTTCAAAGCTAATCTTTCTACCTGAATCAAATAAACACCGCACTAAGACGGAAAATAAAAAACACACCGCACAAAGACAGAAAATCAAAACAAACAGAGTCGTGCAGAGACGACGAAATCACAAAAACAAACGAAAGAAAACAGAAAATATGTGAAATCACTTATTCAATTAGGATAGAAGGAAAAACAACTCGGAAGGGTGATTTTTGGGTCAAAATTGACCCTAAATCACCCCTCTAGCAAGAAGAAGAAGAAGAAGAAGAAGAAAGGGGTGACCATAATACAGATGTCAATGGGTACCCATAGGTACAGGTAGTATGATATTTGTCCCCGCCCCGTTGGATAATTATGGTACCCGTGTCCGTCCCCGTATTCGTGCGGGTATCTCTATACGGGTAATCCACAGGTATTTAGATATCCACGGATATTCGCGGGTACCCATGGATTTTTGAATTAATTTTTTTTGTTGTACAATTTTTTTTTAATTACCTACAAACTTCAACTTTTAAAATCCATACATAACATATTCCATTCAAATTTCATAATCCATACCATGATCCAACAAAAATCATGATTCTAACATAATCCCGAGAAAATTCATCATAGCATAATGCATATGATTCTTACATAATTCATACAAATTCTTGAAGTAAAATAAAAGGATAAAAACATCCAACATCCAAAAAGCATAAAAGCCTCCAAATAAAAGTTAGAAAAAGACTAAAATCCAAATAAACATCCAAAAATTGATATGCATTCCAATCTATTTTATATATACACATGAATATTTTATTAATTTACTTAATTTATTAACGGGTACGGATACATGCGGGTACGGGTATCAAATTCATGTCAGTGTCCATAAAATAACGGGTAGTTAAATACCCGTTTATTATATCTGCGGGTATCCATTTAGCTACCCATCATGTGCCTATGACGGATTTTATCCGCGGATACCCGCGGACACGGATTTTTTTCCCAACCTAGACCATATCTATTTCTATAAAATATATATATATATATATATATATATATATATATATATATATAACATTAAAAAATGAGTTATCTTTCGGCGTTGAAAAAGTATTTTTACTTATAGACAAAAATAATTATTTACCCTAAAAAAATTCGGAACATGAACAGAAACTCCGACAACAACATGCGATCTAAACCACTGTTAACTTGAAAACTCTAAACCTCCGAACAAACATCGTTGTCCTTTCTTTTGCTTGCAACTCAATCATCACCAATTCCATTTCATAGTACAAATCATTCTTCAAACGTTCCTATCAACTTCACTTTGAATACACTCTAAATCTTCACCAAATCTTGATTCATACCCCAAAACCCACTTTCTTATTCCAATTCCAAAAAATCCAATTTTGAATCAAACCCACTTCACCATTTTCCAAATCAACCATCATGGTGTTTTCATCTCCTCACAAGAGTACAAGTTTCTTCTTTGTGTTTCTGATAATTGCAGCACTTGGTTCTGTTTTTTTGGTGTGGCAGAGGAATGTGATTAATGGGTTTTTGGTATTGGGTGAGGAATTGGAATGGGAGGCACCTAAACTGAGACCTGTGGTTTTTAATTTGACTGATTTTGGTGGTGTTGGTGATGGTGTTACTTTGAATACTAAGGCTTTTGAAAGAGCTGTTTCTGTTATTTCTAAGTTTAGAAATAAGGGTGGTGCTCAGTTGAATGTGCCTCCTGGTTTTTGGCTTACTTCGCCGTTTAATCTTACTAGTCGTATGACTCTTTTTCTCGCTCGTGATGCCGTAATTCTTGCCGTTCAGGTGACTCTTCTTTATATACTAATGTGATTGTGATTGTTAAAGTTTGTTGTGTTTTTGTTGTTTTAGGATTTGTTTCCGAGTTTAATTGATATGCATTGTCGGTGTAAAGAAGTTTTACATATGCATCCAATCATGGTTATTGAATTGAGATTCAAATTGTGATTCGGAAGACATTCTTTTTCCCTGAATTGTGAATTGAATGTTATTAGGAATCGTAAGATACATTGTCGATAATATGTCACTTTTAAGTAAACAAACAAATGACATAACACATTTATAAATTGATATATCGAATATGAACCTTAAAATAATTCAAGATTGAAGTCATATATCAAATGACAAAAGAAAAGTGGTTTGTTATACGAAATTGACAAAACATAGTGGTTGACTACATTAGGTTTAGGTAGTGATTCATTAGAATGAGTCGGGATTTAAGATGAATGTTCAAGTAGATACGCACTAAAGATTCGTATCGATTTGAAAAATGATTGCATCAATCATAAGATACTTACAACCATGTATCCAATCACATCTCACCAACTAGGTAATTCTAGGGATATTTTAGGAACTAATGTAATAAAGTGATATAATGATTGGGTTTATGTGTAAATCGTTTTATATTGAAAGTTCAGATATCTATTAAATCCTTTGTTGCAAGGGAAAAAGTGAATATAACCATTAATTCAAATTTATTGAATTTCATTTTGTGGGTTTTTATTTCTTTGCATAAATAGGATGGTTGATTAGAGTTTGAAACCTTTTCTTATGTTCTGTTTGTTCTCTTGTATGATGATTAATAGGATGAAAAGTATTGGCCATTGATGCCTGCATTGCCTTCATACGGGTATGGGAGGGAGCATCCTGGGCCGCGGTATAGCAGTTTGATTCATGGTCAAAATCTTAAAGATGTTGTGATAACAGGTGAGGATTTTTCTTTCTTGTTCTTAAATAGGTCTTTACTTAGAGGATGTTTGGATAAATACTTTTTAATTAAACAATTTCTACAATCAATGAGGAGATCTTGCAAATAAGTTTCTTGGTATATTTGTATGTATAAGTTGAAAATATAAAAGTTGCTTATGGCCATATGTTTCTTCACCCTTGGATTTCGGAGTCTCCAACAGAAAATAGTGTTGGCCAATTTATTCTTTAGTAGAGATGATAATTACTTTCAAGCACTTAAGCTATTCGAGATCAGTATTTTATAAATTCTGCTTGTGGTATAAGTGAATGTAACCGCATATATCGGTAATGTTAGACTTCGGACACACCTTCCATTAGAAGCTTCAGTGCTACATTTATGAGTCAACCATGATCATGATAAACAAAGTTGGCTTCCACAGTAGAGGGTCTCTTTTCTTTGTTTAATGTATAAGCTCTTAAGTTTCTCTGATTCTATATATTCTCATAATTGACAGGGCATAATGGTACCATAAATGGACAAGGACAAACATGGTGGACAAAACATCTCCATAAGCTTCTCAACTACACAAGGGGCCCACTTGTTCAGATCATGTATTCTAGTGACATTGTGATCTCAAATATTACCCTGCGTGACTCTCCTTTTTGGACTCTTCATCCATATGACTGCAAGAATGTTACAATAAAAAACGTTACAATATTGGCTCCTGTATATCATGCTCCAAATACTGATGGCATAGATCCTGGCAAGTATCTTTTTCAAAATACTATAAGTAGTTTCATATCTTATTTTATAATCTGCTTGTTGTTTCTTTATTCAGTTACAATTTACTAGATGTTCATGATAGGGAGAGGATAGTGTTAGGATATAGAATATTGGATAATTAGAGTAATTAAGAGTGCGTTATTAAAAGTTAGTAAGTTGATATGCTTTTTAGGTGGTTGTTAGGAGTTGTTACTTTGATTATTCTATCAAATGTGTTTATGCTTTTCAAGTTAGTCAATGAATATCTATCAATCACAGCTTGCAAGTAAGTTTGCTGAATCGTCTTGTTGGCAAGCCCCGTTGTTAACACATCTGTCAAGTAGTGCTTAGAAGGGACGTAGGAAGTTGCTATAAATCCTCTATCCAGTTTTTCCATAATAAAGTGTTGGTCTATCTCAATGTGTTTTATCCTATCATGCTTTATAGGATAGTAAACAATACAAATAGCCGCGACCTATTGTTGAAAAATAACTTCATAGAGCCTTCATACTTTATCTTCAAGTTATTATCAAGTAAAATTTTCATCTACAATAGCTCAAATATACCACTATAGCGTTTTGGGGGCCAGCTATCCCCTACTCTATGCTACTGACTACTTAGATGAAAACAATGTTACTTTACTTCGTTTATTTTCTAAGACATTTGATTTCAGTAATAACCCCGTCAATAATACTCACCTTACTGGAAAAGAGATGAGTAAAATAGTCACGAACCGGCTGACATAGTTTCACCTTGAATTATATCTTATTTGACTCTTGTTCTGTTCTCTGTTGTCAATAGCGGCCGCGCCAGCCGCTATAGCGGAGCGTAGCGGAAAAATCAAGACCACCGCACCAGGCCGCGTTGGCGCGTGTCAGGCCGCGTCGGCGCGTGTCGGAAGTGGAAATTGGCCAAAACGGACCTATAAATAGTAAAACAATAACTTGTACTAGTTGTATATAATTGGTAGTAGCCATTTTCGATTTTGCTATCCCTTTTATTTCATATTATGAATACTTCATGAAATTTTGAGTAATGTTTAAGGTATTTTAGTATTCCTTTTTGAATAGTATGGTATGTAGTATTAAATTTATTAGTGGCTGCAACGCGCCAATTATTGGGTTGGCCGCGCCGCGCCGCAATTCCGTTTTGACAACAGAGGTTCTGTTTACCAAGTGTTATATGAAATTCTCTCTGGATAAAATCCGAGGGAATCCCTGTTTGATCATTCTTTTCCTAAAGTATTCATTTGTTGCATGAAGAAGTTTAACATGCCCCAGTTTCTATAATATGTATTATGAACAGATTCTTGTGAGGATATGTTAATAGAGGATTGTTACATAAGTGTGGGAGACGATGCAATTGCAATAAAAAGTGGATGGGATCAATATGGAATTGCTTACGCAAAGCCTTCTAAGAATATTATAATCCGAAACCTTGTTGTTCGTTCTAATGTCAGGTGAACTGAAATTCTAACTCAACTCACTGTTCTTATTTCATACCTTTAAGCATCTTGTTCTTTATGGGCCCGTTTGGATTGGCTTATTTTTTAGCTTATGAAAAAAATAGCTTATGTAAATAAATAAGATTTTATGTTAATTTATAAGTTGCCACTGACGAAAATTGTATTTTCATAACTTGTTTTTTCATAAACTTATAAACAATACAATAAAACTCATTTATTTGCATAAGCTCAAAATTAGCCTTGTCCAAACGAGCTCTATGTCTATTTTGAAAAATGTTAGGCGTAAATGTACTTTTGGTTCCCTATTCTCGTTGATTCACTATTTCAATTGCCACATTTTTAAAGCCAGAAATGTTGTCCCCAGTTTCAGAAATTTTCTCCACCATTGAATTTGGAGCTTCTTTTTATTGATGTGTTTATTTTACATATAATTAAAGTGCTTTATTTTCAATGTAAAACCTTAAAAAGATCAGATTTCTGAAAAATATGCACTGTTGCATTACCTAATAAGTCCCAAAGCTCATACTCAACATGACACTTCAGGAAAATAAGTCCCAAGGTCAGTGGTGGATGAATTTTTTGAAAATTTAAAATCGAAGGACTATATTTCTGGATTTAGAAATTGAAGGACGAAAATTGTGAATAGGGACCAAAAAATGAATTCAAGCCAAGATGTTATAAATCATTAGGAATCACTAAATGTTAGCCATTTGATTATTCTGAATCTACATATTGTTTTTGTGTGAAATGCAACAGTGCTGGTATATCAATAGGAAGTGAGATGTCTGGCGGAGTATCCAACGTCACCATTGAAAACATTCTTGTATGGGAATCTAGACGTGCCATAAGGATCAAGACCGCGCCCGGAAGAGGCGGATATGTGCGCCAAATAACCTATCAAAACATAACTTTCCACAATGTTCGTGTTGGAATTGTTATCAAGACTGATTACAATGAACACCCCGATGCTGGATATGACCCTACATCGCTTCCAGTTCTCAGAGACATAAGCTTCACCAATATCCGCGGCGAGGGAGTTCGTGTACCGGTACGCATTCAAGGTAGTGAAGAGATTCCAGTTAGAAATGTGACATTCCAGAATATGAATGTTGGGATCACATACAAAAAGAAGCATATATTCCAATGTGCCTTTGTGGAAGGTAGGGTAATAGGAACCATTTTTCCAAAACCATGTCGGAATTTTGATCAGTACAATGAGCAAGGAGAGTTGGTTAAGCAAGCTGTGTCACAGAATGTAACAGATATAGATTATGAAATTTGAGTTTATCAAATATTCCAAACTACTAGCATCTGGTCCATCATTAATCAGTTTATGTCTGATCGTTTGTATATTCAATTTTGTGAGGGATGGAACAGTCAAGTCATACCTTTTTTGTTTTTTTGCTCGTAATTTCATGTGTCATAGAGCATTGATAGTTTGCTCAGGTTATGATTTGTATATAGAATTAGAAAATAATTTCAGTTCCTTATATAAATTTTCCAAGATTTCACAAATGCAAAGGTTGTTATGAAATACAGACATGGACATTGAACATGATACTGATAAATAGACACTTAAAATAATTTAATAAAGTGAAAGTGATCGAAAACAACCACATGTGTCGATATCGAACACCGACACATGTTGGATATTGGACACACCTTCAATCTAAAATATTGGTTACTTGTTTTTTTTAATTTTTTTATTGCCATTGTATCTATTAACTACTATATTTTATCATGTTGTATTTCTTTGATGAGGAAGAGTTATTTTTCAAGGGTCTTATTTCATATGACCATAATATTAGTGGATTAGAGAAATGCTTGCTCCCCAAGACATAGGTCACTTAGGATCAAACTAGAAAAACATATTTTCGGTGTATTTGTTCCTCTACTCTTTTATCGTTGTTCTTTGGTTCTGTTGTGATTTTGCTTTACATAAAAGGGTGCTAGATACGATCTAGATATGTTTTTGTTCCTTGAGATTGTTTAATTATTGATTGTCATTCATGCTTGTTCTAAATCTATGTTCTGTTGATTTTGACAAAGGGTCTTAAATCACAACAATAACAATGATAATATATTAAAAATGATTTTTTTTAAAAATCAAAATGAATTATATTAAACCACAAATAGATCCTAACCGACAGAAGGAGTGCATGGTGAGGAATCAAAAGTCATTACAAACCGAGCACCAAGAAAACAGAGAGCAACAAAAATACTAGTTAGGAAACAAGACAAACTCACTACTTAGGTAACATAACTCAAACACTGAAGATGATTAGTCCATTAAAGATGAAAATCAAAAGTTAAGATTCCGTTTTTAGCTTTCAACCACCAAAAAGATAGAAGCGCCACTTTATCATAAAATTGGTTCAGAGACGAAACCTTTGGCTGAAAAATGTGACAATTCCTTTCATTCCATTTAATAGCCAAATCAATTGAAGAGAAGATCGATATTTTCTAGACTCACCTTCTAAACTTTTGTATTGAGTGAGGTGATCAAAAAGATATATCAGATCTGCTGAGTGAATGTATAACCATTGCAAAATGAGAAACAAAATGTTACCATAATAATTACAACCAAAAAACAAGTGATTGACGCTTTCCTCCATCTCATAGCCACTCGAAGACATTATAATTAAACAGAAGAATTCCAAGCCGAAGCCAATTTTCCTTCGTTGGCATGTGATTGTGTAATAGCTGTCAAGCAAACAAAGAAACCTTCAAAGGGATAGCTTTATTCCAGACAATATCCGAGCTGCCATAAAGATCAGCCTGCTCCACAGGAGACAACATATGATAGATACTGCTTACTGTGTATTTTATGCTTGGATCAAGATTTTAGTCTCATTTGTCTTCCATATCATTCTGTAAAAAAAATGTTATACAACAATTAACTACACTTTGCTCCTCCTCCAAACCTAATAATCTCCTCCTCCACTTTCATCTATCTTTCCCAATACCTCACCCTATGGAACAAACCTTAGGCACATACATCAAATGATTCTCCGATAACTCAAAATGATGTCTAAACCTATCTCATAAGGGACCGCCTTCCAACAACTGGTCTAGCCAAAAGAACGTTTGGCCCCATCACCCACTACCTGCACTAAATTCTCATCAAACCAACTACCCACCCCAATTCCATCACCGCTACGAATACCCATTATTTCTTTCCACCAACTTGACCTCGTTCTCCTTCCCTCCTTCACACACCCATCTTCCTCCCCATATCGAGATACTAAAACTTTAAACCAAAGGCTCACCTGCTACGCATCCATTCTCCGACACCATTTACCTAACAAAATCAAATTAAACTCTCTAATCCTCTGAAACCCCAGTCCTCATTCTCCTTAAAATTCACCTTTTGGTTAAACATTACCTCAAATAGAATTTGTTAATATTAACAATGTTTGTTAATATTATTCAATGAGATTAGATAAGCATGTATTAACCAAGCAATAGATTGCTATAAGCTGTAAGGGACTTGAGCCTCTTACACAAGTGGTAAGGGATATTCCGACAAAGATTAATTACCATTAAAAGACAGTGAAAACTTCATACCTTTAATATGGTAACCAAAAACAAAAAGATATCCATGTAATAGAAGAAAAAACCCTAGTATTTTGGAAGAATTCAATAATCATAAAACTTAAATTTGATTCAATTGTTAAAATCTCTTTAATGATCGAATTATATTTCTTCAAGCAAGATATCATCAAGGCTGTCCCAAGTGCTGAGAAATCAACCAATGCAAGGGCTTTAAGCCTAAAAAAATAAATAAATTACTTAACAAAGATATATAAAAGGCCGTCAATCAAAATATGTTCATGTTTATGTAATAAACAAAATAAGAGTTCGGCTTCAATATATAGAAAAGAATTCAATGTCCATTAAATTGTGTAAGTTGTGATGCCATGTATGAAGACCTTGCACATATTATATTTGAATGTCCTTTTGCTATTCAAATTTGGCGCGCTAGTGGTATGTGACATTCTGTCGAGAAAGCAGTGAGGGATACCGAAACTGCAGAACAGCAGCAGCAGCAGCAGCTATTTTTCTCCAGTTACAACAGCTATTGCAGACCAATGCGGCTGATTGAAGATTGAACAGCAGCAAATAGTGCAGGCCCGACGCCTGGTTCAGCAGAAATGTCGGGAGAGATTGGCAGGGAGTACAACGTCCAGCAAAGGTGCAGCAGATCCGACAGTTGTTCCGGTGGCAAAGACTGCAGCAAGGCAACTATATGTGCAATATCGACACATCTTTCTCTAGGCAACTGAACGCTTGGCATAGGTATGTGTATTAGAGACGAAGGTGGCACTTTTGTTCTTGCTAGGAATATATGGTTTTCGCCGGTCTTCAATTTTGATTTGGGGGAAGCATTAGGCCTTTATCACCCTATTCAATGGATCCACGATTTACATCTTGACAACAATTGCCTTTTCTCTTGATTTGAAGAAGCTTGTGGACTATTTCATCAAGGGAAGAAACCATGTAACTGAATTTGGTTTTGTTTTTGTATTCTTGGCGTGTAAACATGTATTGTAATATTGATTATGAATGAAATGCTACAAGCAACCTTTCTTAAAAAAATAAAATAAAATGTTATGTTTAGTAGTAAGTTATAGATATTTAAAATTGTTTATTATTTTATTTTTTAAAGAAAAGTTGTTTATTATTTTAGTTGGTGCAATGCATTTAAACTCATTAACCCAAGTTCAAATCAAGATTATGTCACTGATTTGAATATTCGATTTTAAGGATATATTTTAGTAGGAATTTCGAGGATTCAAGTAAAATAATTTTTTTGACAGAAAAATGAAAACAATTTTATTTTTCTCGTTTATGTTTTAAAATTAAAATAAAAAATGTTAAGACTAATTAATCTCCTCAACGAACCAATCATCTCAAGTCATTACCTTGCGCAAAGACTATTGCATGGACTTGTCCTAAATATATCAAATCAATACCATCTATTTTGAATCATACATATGCCAACAAGTTCTAATCTCTCACATGTGTCCCATGAGATTATTGACCGTCAAAATATCTTTTTTGAAGATTTTAGATTTAAATATTTTTAGATATTTTTAAATGAAAATATATTTTAGATATAAAATAAGATATTATTAGGATTTATAATTTGTATTTCCGTTTATAATACTTTTTGAATTTATTTTTTATTTAAATATATGTTTTAGAAATATGTTTTGTATTACAATTTAATTCTATATATAGAGACATAAACAAAATAAACTTCTTCATTAGAAAAGAGTTTTCTCTACCTAAAAGTATATCTCATACCACAAAAAACTTCATCAGAGACACATTTGTCTAAATTAGGGTTTTGGGGACTTAAACCCTAGTTCACCACCAAACACACTTTTTTATCCCTAAAACCTTGCATATTCGACGCATTTTACTTGATCGTCGTTAGGGACGCCAGTCCCACCTGGAGAGGCAAAGGAACTATTGTGTTTCATTACCTTAAATTTTACAAGATCCAATGGCCAACACTCTATTCAGACGGACGTTAGCCAACAATGTCAACAACAACGTCCATACACACCCGATGAACGGAACAACAACTTCATCTTCCAAATCAACTTCATTCACCATGTTAGAACGTACAAGAATCATGATGGTCTTTGTTTTTCTATGTGTTGCAGCACTTGGTTCGATTTTTTTGGTACGGCAGAAGAATGTTTTGGTGTTGCTTGGGGAACAAGTTTGGGAGTCACCAAAGCTAAGACCTGTGGTATTCAATTTGACTGAGTTTGGTGGTGTTGGTGATTGTGTTACTCTTAATACTAAGGCTTTTGAAAGTGCTATTTCTGTTATATCCAAGTTTAGGAATAAGGGTGGTGCTCAGTTGAATGTGCCTCCTGGTTTATGGCTTACTGCACCTTTTAACCTAACAAGTCATATGACACTTTTTCTAGCTCATGGTGCTGTGATTCATGGAGTTCAGGTGCTTTTTTTTTTTTTGTTATTTTTGTACTATCTTTTTTGTGTTCGTTTCGTTTGTAGAGTAAATACCTAAATTAGTTGTTGACGAGTTTAATTGATATAATATTGTCATTGTAAAAATATTTTACAACAGTATTTACTCTTCCTTCAACAAAAAAAAAACTATTTACTTTTGAATTTTTTTGTTATTTTAGATTTTTTTTTTTGAAGGATTGTTATTTTAGGATTTGTTGACAAGCTTAATTGATATGAATGTCATTGTCAACATATTTTACAACATATTATTCATTGGCATCTCATCAAGTAGATAATTGTGGAAATATTTTAGGAATTAATATAATAAAATGTAAAAGTTATTTCAAACTCATTTGTTATAAATTAAAAGAGTAATTTGACATTCATTAATTAATTTAAATATTCATTGATCCTTCAAAAAAAAACTTAGATATTCATTGTTCGTTATTTAACATTATGAAAATCACATATTTTTCTCATTTTAAGCATTTTTTTAATTTTAATATCCAAAAAGTCGGACCAAAATGTTGAAATAGTTAAAATGATTTTTTAAGATACGTTATTCAAATCAATTTCTCATTTGAAGCTTTCTTTAAAATAATTCTTTGTTAAAAAAATTATTACAAAAAGATGATGAACTATAAAAATCATACGTTGTAACAAGCAAATCCATAATTGAACGAATGAGTAAAACTTTGTCACACTAACATTGCATATAAGTTGAATGCATTGTTACTAGAGAAAAGGTGAATAATTATGACCATAAATAGAATGGTTGATTAAAGTTTTAAACTTTTGCTTATGCTGTGTTTGTTATCTTGTGTGATGATTAACAGGATGAAAAGTATTGGCCATTGATGCCTGCATTGCCTTCATATGGGTATGGTAGAGAGCATCCTGGTCCGCGGTATAGCAGTTTGATTCATGGTCAAAATCTTACAGATGTTGTGATAACAGGTGTGAATTTTTCTTTTCATGATAAGTCCAAACAAGCTCTTCAAAACACTCCCTTAGCCCTTAGGCACCCATTAGCAGACTCGGGTCATGTCCAATCTTAAGCGTGTTAAGAGTCTTTACAAGCTCGTTTTGCAGGGCTGAGTTACTCCCGACCTAAATTTTAAGAATCTGAAATACCATACATTTTGCGGCAACATTAGATGAACTATACAGTCGAGCATACTGAACTTGTAAGCAGGGTGAACTAATTACGATTCAACCATGATAACGATAAACAAAGTAGGCTAGCATAATCCTAGGTCTCTAACTTTTATTTGTTTAATATATAATCTCTAAGTTTCCGACTCTATCATTTCGCATGATATTGACAGGGCATAATGGCACCATAGATGGACAAGGACGCACGTGGTGGACAAAATATCGCCAGAATCTTCTCAACCATACAAGGGGGCCACTTGTTCAGATCATGTGGTCTAGTGACATTGTGATCTCAAATATTACTCTGCTTGACTCTCCTTTTTGGACTCTTCATCCATATGACTGCAAGAACGTTACAGTAAAAAACGTTACGATATTGGCTCCTGTAGATGATGCTCCAAATACCGATGGCATAGATCCTGGCAAGTATCTTTGTTATAATCCAATAAGTATTTTATAGCTAAATATATGATATGTTGGTCGTTTCTAGATTGAGTTTTGATTTACTAGATGTTCATGATAGGGGCGGATAGTTTCATCTTTATCGAGGTTATTACTTGAAAAACAAGCCAAAATATAGGGGTTATAGAATGGCTTATAGTGCACTATATATTCGGATATCCTGTAAATGGTTTTGATTTTTCTGCTTTACTGTATTTCTAGTTAAGTGTACTGTTCTCTTGCTAAACAAAAGTTCTTACTGAGGTTTCAGTCGTAGTGGCCTGATTAGGTTATGTTTTTCATTTTTGTGTATGTGAGAATTTTTTTTGAATCAAAGTGATGTAATGTGCACCCAGGGAAAACAGCATGAGAGAGTAAAATACAAAAAAATATCATATGCCATTGGTCTGATTGTATCATTTTGCCACTAGTCTTTCCTTGAATCGGTCAAGAGTGTCATCTGATTTATGTATGATTGTACACATCTACTTGCAGCCAACGAGTTTCTCGTCCCTTGGCTTCTTAACAATCTCCGAAGTTTCATTCCTTTTCAAGTTCTTTCATCTCTTCATACATAGCTTAGACCTAATTTTATTCTCCAGTGCCTCTTAGCATATGTCGAGTTTCTCAGAGTTAGCAGCTGTAGCAAAGCTTTTATGCTGCAGGTAAAAAAATGTTTAGAGGAGACAAATTAAGAATATGGAATATGACATAACATTTTTTTTTCCTTCCACAAAGCAATTAGTAGGTCATATGGATTAAGGTCACAAGTATCAGAAATAGATGGATTATTTTCAGTACTTACCTTCGGCTCCGGTGATTGAAATTGCTTTTGAAAAGCTAGGAAGAAAAAATAATTTGTACTCTGAGACACAATTGAACACTACTTTATCCGTCTATAAGCCATTGCGTTTGAAAGAATCTTTTAAGAAAGATTACATGATGACATTGATCACATGACCTATAGCAGACAAATTATCACACTTTGCAATTAGGGCAATGTTAGTGTTATTTGTAGCCGCATGTATAGATTCATTCTCGAACCAATTCAGACAAGAACGAACTATGTCTTCACAACATATGAAAAAGAGCTTACTTGAACTCCTCATCTGTGAAAGGAGCTATCAAGACAGTGTTATCTTACTCCATTAATTTCAAAGACATTCCAGTAATAAGTAATAACCCTGTCAATAAAACTTACCATATCATCATAGAGAAGAGTAACATATTCTCGAGCCGGCAGCCATAATTTTACCTTGTATAATATCTTATTATTTGACAGTTGTTCTGGTTATCATTACTAAGTGTACATAATGCTCTCTGGTTAGAATCCGAGTCAATGTTCGATTATCCTTCTACTAAAATGTTCATTTGTCTTAGTATGTTGTATGAAGAAATTTTAACAGGACCCGGTTTCTATGATATATACAGATTCTTGTGAAGATATGTTGATAGAGGACTGTTACATATGTGTCGGGGATGATGCAATTGCAATAAAAAGTGGCTGGGATCAGTATGGAATTGCTTATGGAAAGCCTTCTAAGAATATAGTAATCCGAAACCTCGTTGTTCGTTCTAATGTCAGGTGAGCTGAATTTCTTACTTAACTCAATGTGCTTACTGCCAATATGGAATTGTTATTAAGCATTATGAAACATTTATGATTATGAAACACGTAAAATGTTAGGCATTTGAATATTCTAAAGCTCAATGTTGTTCTTTGTGTGAAATGCAACAGTGCTGGCATCTCAATAGGAAGTGAGATGTCTGGTGGGGTATCCAATATCACCATCGAGAACATTCTTGTATGGAAATCTAGACGTGCCATCAGGATCAAGACCGCACCTGGAAGAGGCGGATATGTTCGCCAAATAACTTACCGTAATCTAACTTTTAACAATGTCCGTAATGGAATTGTTATCAAAACCAATTACAATGAACACCCTGACACTCGATATGTCCCTACAGCGTTTCCAATTCTCAGAGACATAAGCTTCATCAATATTCGTGGCAAGGGAGTTCGTGTACCTGTACACATTCTAGGTAGTAAAGAGATTCCGGTTAGAAATGTGACTTTCAAGGATATGAAAGTTGGGATAACCTACAAACACAAGCATATTTTTCAGTGTGCTTTTGTGGATGGTCAGGTAATCGGGACAATCTTTCCAAAACCATGTACGAATTTAGATCAATACAATGAGCAAGGAATATTGGTTAAGTGTGCTGTCTCAGAGAATGTAACAGACGTCGATTATGAATTTTGAGGTATATCAAATATCCTTGTTCATATTTGTATACTCCAACATTATTTTTTTTACACGTGCATCTAATCATATCACTCTATAAATTTCTAGGTTATCTATAAAAATATCTATTTGATTTGATGCATATGTAAAATAGTCTTTCATCATTAGTGCACATAAATAAATCTCTTTACCATTTGTATAACTATAATTGTTGTCATCAGTTATTGTTAAACTATTTAGCACAGTCCTAATTGAAGTAGTGTTATACAATGCTTTAGTTTTCTAAGTTTGTGACTCATGATCAAAGATGTCTAAATTAATTGGTTTTGAGCTTACCTTGTTTACAAGATGGTTTCTCAATTCATCCCTTAAGGCTTTGTTTGCGAGTTTTGAGGGGAAGGAAAGGAAAGGCTAAGGAGGAGAAGAGAAGGGAGGGGAGGGAAGGGGGAAAGGAGGGAAAACCCTTCCTTTGTTTGGGAGTTAAGAAACCAACAAGAAAAGGAAAAAAAAGGGCTTATGTGATAATTTTACTATTTTATCCTTTTTTCTCTTCTGAAAATCAATAATTTGTGTTATACTTTATAATTATTATATAAAAATAATTATTTTTTTTACCAATCTTATACAAAATCTTGAAAACATTTTTTAAAAAAGTGATACAATAATGATAAATTAATTTCACTATATATACAAAAATTATATTTCCTTTTATTTCATAATTATTATTTTTGGGTACAAATTTCATTAATAATATAAAAATAAAATAAAAGAATTGGAATTTTGAATTATTTTGAGGGTAAAATTGTCAATTTGTATGTTTAAACTCCCAAAACCCCCAATACAGGGGAACTATGAGATTGAAACATATAAGCCCTTCAAAAACTTTCCTAATACCTACTGAAATCTATCTTCCGACGTTTTTTTTACTGAATTTGAGCAATGCATGGGAGAAGAACAATTACCATGACTGTTTTACATATTGAGCTTTAGTTATCCAAGTTTAGGGGTTTCATGACCTAAAGGATCTAGACCAATTAGACTTCACCTCACCTTGCTTTTTAAACTATTAGTCTTTCTATTTTATCTAATATGGAACTTCTATTTTAAATAGTTATAATCGATCTAAAATATTTGTCATTAATTTCAAAAATATTTCCACAATTTTGTTACATAATTTGGTTTATTTGTGATTGATGTAAAGGCCTCTTATAAATTATGTTTTTCAGCACTAACGAATACTTGATTATATCAAGATTTTAACACCAACACCTCATCAATTTATGAAATCTATTTTGACACAAAGCTAAAATATTTTTCGTGTTTAAATAGAAAGAATTTGTGTATTTGTTATACCAAACTAAAATTATGGAACAATATCATGGAAAACATTAAGTAATGTTGAAGGAGTTTGTAGGAGGTCTTAGGTTGGATCCCGGAAAATTATGATAACCTATTAATATTACTAACATTTGTCTAAAAAAACTAATAATATAATAAGGGATAAAAGTTTAAGTGGGTGAAATGGGCAATGGCATCGTAAACCTTAAAGATGTAAAAGCCTCTTGTAACATCCACAATTGAGACATTTATTTTTGGGTATTTAAATGGATCGCACGTTTACATATCACTTAATTATAATTTTTTAATAATAGTATTTAATAAGCACTCAATTCCTAAAACTCAGCATTTTACACAAAATTCTTAAATAGAACTCACTAATCAACTATCAATAATTATATATCATTTCATTTTATTTTTTTAATATTAAAAAGATATGGATCCCGTTTAAGATTAGGGTCTTACGTAAAACCCCGTAAAAAAAATCCCAATAAAGACATCAGATCTTAAATGGTTAAGACCCTCCCATTAAATACCGTGTTATAAATCTGCATTTTCTAAATGGAGAGGAAGTGGGAAGCTTTGATGGTCATGAATATCACGCCTAATAGTCAAAAGAAATTAAAACAAAAAATGTCATAAAAATCACGTGGGTGAGTAAAATAGAAAACAAACCCCCCACTAGTAATCAAAGATTAAAATAGTGAAAAGGCTAGCTCAGCTTATAATATACTCCCTCTATCAAGTTATAAATTGGTTTTGAGAAAAAATTAATCATAAACTATAAGTGTTTTATAATACCAATAAAATATTAGATACTATTTTTTGTATTATATCAGCAACTATTTATTAATCTCTTTTTTTAATTATGTAATTTACCTTTTATATATCGTAAATGAAGGATAATTTTATAAAATGACTTATAGTTTCTCTTTCTCATGCAACATTAATTACACTTTAATTTATGTAAAATGCTCAAAACGTCGTATAATTTAAGACAAAGAGAGTAGAGTTTTGTCAAAAGCAAAAAAAAAACTTATAAGATAGAGTTGAAAACATGTTCTATCCTGAATATGAACTAGGGTAGAGCATCGGTCGGGTTTGTGTGGGTTCGAGCCGAAAATGGTGAAGGTATATGAAACCGAGTGTTCTAAAATCGAACCCAAATTCGACCGTGAATAGACACGGTTTGGACGGGTCTCGGTTATGATGGGTGGGTTGATTCGGTTATTCACAAAATGATGAAGAACAAGAGATGAGAGTGATGAACAGTTAAGTAAAAACATCACAACACAAAAAAAATTGAAAAGGAAAGAAAAGAAATACACAACCAAGTGAAGAACAA
>Ga0315914_1005097_pt1 | contig 19314 bp, 10 predicted proteins | sample MpolenodulesMG_FD_203920 | JGI IMG/M metagenome (GOLD analysis project Ga0315914, IMG submission 203920) | Medicago polymorpha root nodule microbial communities from Los Angeles, California, United States - elongated nodules | ecosystem: Host-associated > Plants > Roots > Nodule | place: USA... | reverse complement strand
GTTGACCGAGTCAAAATTGGTCTAGGGGGCCAAAACTGCCAAAGATCCAATACATAGGGGGCTGTTTTGTATTTTAATTAGTTAGGGGCCAAAATCGCAACTTCTTGAAACATAGGGGGCCAAAAGTGCAATTAAGCCTATATTTTAATTATGTTTCAATTTTTTGGTTGTATGGAAATAATTGACTAATGCAGATTAGAAAGAAAACCCAAATGATTGTTTTTACGAATGATGTAGCAAACGAAATGGAAGAATAGATCTGGTCCGCTGATTTTGTTTCCAACAGATGAGTTATTCTTGCATTTCATGCCCATATTATTCGTAGAAAATAACATAGTATCTTCACCTCATGTTTTTCGTCTAAAACCAAATTTATCTGATCCTATTTATAAAAACATTTTGAGCTATCTAGTGTATTTGATTAAAATTTTAAAAAAATTACATCAACTTTTACTAATGTTTAGGACTAGACTAGAGGAAGTATAAGAGAATAGCCTCATTTTTATCAAGAGCTGTTTTTATAAACTTTTTAGTTTTCAAAATGCAAAGTGTGTGAATAGTTTCTTTTTACATTTTGGAGACCTTCTCAATTTAGAATAATGTAATCCGAATGAGACACTTAGGTATATTTCATTTCTTCCCGTACTAGCTTATAAAATTTGTTTTCTTACCTTTATTAACTTGTGCATTGATTTTAAACATTTTTCTTCTTCTTATATAAACGACCGAAGGCAGTAGTTGGCAGTAGTTAGTACTACATAGTTTTCGTGTGCATTGTTTTTCCTGGAAAAAAACAACTAGTAATAAATACAAAAGGTGTTCCCTTTTAAGTTCCGTTTGAAAAAGCATCAAATTAATTAAAGGTTAGACCTAAAATGAAGAGAAATAGAGTAAAGAGTAAGGATAAGTAATCAAAGTGGAAACACATGACGAGACAAAGGGATAGTAGTTTGGACTTGTTAAGAAAAAAGGGTCCCACTCTCAACTTCAAGAGCTAAAAAATTGAATAAGGAAGTATAACGCAAGTCACGCAATGGGTCCAAAAAAGACCTTAATCTTAACTTGTTTGATAACGAAAGCATATGAGAAAATTTGATGACAAATTAACTAACTTCATACGAGTCACTGTCAAAAAAAAAATGAGTCATTGTCTTCGACGGAAATTCATATGACCATCTCAGTTGCTAGTCTGTTACGTTTATCTTCCTTTTGCTTTCTTCATTTCCTTTCCAATTTACATTACTTTCATTAGTTAGATTTCTTTCCCTTTTTTGATTTTCCGTTGGGAAGAAAAGCTTTCCCTTTATGATTTCATTGTACCATTGGGTAGTACAATTAATTTTTCACTTTTGCTTTGGGGCATCCTTTCGTTATGGTAAATGTGGTCACTTTGTTGCAATGCAGGTCAAGCTCTAGCTACTAAGTCGTTAGATGATTGCTCACTTGGTTAAAAAAGTCCATTGAAAGTTATGATCTGATTGAATTTTACACACAAAAACAATCAATTTTTCAATATGCATCTCGAAATTGACCACTTGTCTGAAAGAGTCCATAAAAAGTTACAATCTGATAGGATTTTGTACACAAAAACAGATGATCAGGAGTTATGATCGGGTCTGGATTGAAATTGAGGTGTCTATTGAGCAATTCTCCATTAATTAGGCCATTTAATTTGTTTTCAAAGTGTAAGTTGGCCCATACTTTTAAATGATAGCCCAAAACAGTTTTTTCTTAGAGAATTGCTGTTTTCCGGTTTGGTTTTGCTCGTTCCCCTTTACATTTGTGTCTATGTGAATGTCGAACATGAATCAATTTATGTTGATTTTTAAGGGGAATGAGCAAAACCAAAATGAGAAGAGCAATTCTCTTTTTCTTATGCTCAAAAGTTTTTGATGGCATAGACCCACCTGTCAAAAACACCCCGTATTTTCATATTTGCCTTCGCACTAAAACTTCTTCTTTCAACCACTGTCTTCTTCCACTTCGATGAATATTAATTTTGATATTCTTCACGTAAATAGGTCCATTTACGATGAAGAAATAACAAATCATACACCGTAAATAGTTGTTATTGATGCACAATATTTAAAATTTGCATTGTAAATAGGGAACTTCTACGGTACACTCATAAAGTGAGGTGTACCGGTACTTTTCCTTCCTAATTTTATAAATAATGATCATTTTTATGTAATAAATAGCTATTTGTCAATATTTATATTTTATAGAACATCATTTCATAAGAAAAAACATCATTTCATTGTTTATAAAAATCATAGTAATTTTTTAGTAAAAAATAATCAATATTCTCAATTACAAGTGATAAAAATTCAAAAAAAAATTAATTTTATTTCATTGACACTTTTGATAAATAAGATTTAGTTATTATAATTATAAATGATAAAAAATAATATTTTTCTTCAAAAAACAACTTATTTAACTATTAATTTAAATAGTAAGTGTACCGGTACACTCAAATATATTGGGTGTACCATAGAATTCGCCTTGTAAATAACCGTTTATGGTGCCTTATTTTTTCAATGTTTTGGATATGTCCCAAACAGTCATTTACGACGACATACAATATTTTTAATTTTAAGTTCAATTAAGCATGATTTATAAATTTTGGAAATTGTATAGACATAGTAAATTAACGTGTTTAGTTGATAACAATTATTGTCGTCATTTAATAATAAAAGGTGTTTTCATGATTCTAATCATCTAAATTTTATCATTATTTAACAATTCTGTAAAGTTTATAGTCGCATTTTCAACCGTCTTTAGACTAGCATATCTAAGTTTGATTGCATTCTCCAACATTGTAGGGATGTTTCTCTGACTTTGTAGTTCTAGTTGAAACTTCGTGGTAGAGCTTTTGTGGAGATAAGCTAACATGATTGCTCATACTCTAATTAGAGTTGATATTTCTTGGGCTAGGTTATGGTCCTTTGATATTATGTTATCTTATATTGAACCCTTACTATAAGTAGTATGTGTTGTGTGTAAGTGTGAGTTATATGTTCTACATCGGATAGAAAAATGGAGGTTGAACACTTTAAAAGTGAGGACTCATGAATCCAATGCCTCAAGGTTTTGAGTGACATCTTTGCCACTTGTGTGGTTGCCCTGCCTGGATGTGGGTGTCTCCCAAGGTCCCCTCATGACCCACTGGTGGTATCATAACCGAGGTTCGACGAAGGGTTCGACCGACTCCTTGTGTCAAAAGACTTCTTGACAAAGAGTGTTCAAGCGATGGGTGAATTGATGTACTCAAACTTGAGGAGAAGGATGAACACTATACAAGTGAGAGGACCCATGAACATTGAACCCGGTATAGGTGGTCCCGCAGATTTTGATTTCATGTGTTAATATAGATCCTATAAACACAAGAACTTTTGATCTTTAAAAAGATCTTAAAAACTAAATCTCATTCGCACAGTATAGTGACACATTTTAACCCATGTCATCAAACTCCACTCATCAAGCACTCGTATCATTCACTAAAATCCCGTTCAAAAACTTTGAGTTTATCGAGCTTTTTGTTGAAGAAACTTGACGTCGACAAAACTTACAATAACGAATTAACGATCGTTTGCTAAACCAACTTGTCATTAACAATATAATGGATAAGTTATTAGACTAATCATAAATTTTCAACTATTGCACACCATTAGAGAGCATAAAACGAATGGAATGTTTCAAAATGACAAAAAAACAAAAAATGGGCTGTGTTAAAATGACGGATAATGTAGAGTCCACTAAAGGAACCTTCCATTGAAGTTGCTCTAACAAAGATATATGTCATTAATACCAAGCATATAACATAGTAAATAACGCATCCTTCTTCACAAAATTAACCTCCATGCAAAATTTATAAGTCACCTCTAGTCTGGGCCCAGTTTTCATTTTTGTCATGTCATAAATTTATTAGAAAAATGGGGGTGCAGAGATGAGACGAGAGAGGACCCAAAGGGTGGGTCATACAAATTCATTAATTTGATTTGATTGATCATACTACAAGCCTAATTAGATGGGACTCAAAATGTGAAAGTGTCCACTAAATGACATCTCCCAAATCCATAATTTGATTGTATGGGACGAACCATATTCACGAGCAGCTCATATATCAAAGTATTCCACCAACACGTACAACGGCTTCCCATTCAAACGTTCACGACCCTGTCACGTACGTATTCACATGAATCATTGTTCTAAAACTTATATACAATGTCACAGAAACAGTTTTTAACGTGCTAGACAACAAGAAAGAAAGTCATTTTCATTAAACAGGTACATAAATAACAGTTTCTTTAGAATGTGTTTTGAATCCGTATCAATAACAATACTGACTAGAAACACATGCATTTACGTAAAAGGTAAAAACAAACACAACAAATAACGGTTGATTTTGATAAAGAATCTTAAAATATTTAAAACTAAAAAACAAAATATTGAGAAATACAAAATACACATACCTTCAGTTCCGGTAATTCAATTACACATGCACACTCCACTACCTCTGCTCCCACACGTTCTAAAAAGACATAAATATAATAATAAAGGAAATCCATATAGTCAACATGATAAGAAAATAAAGATATCAAAACCAAGACATCAATATAAATCATAATTAAAAGAAGTGCAGCAAAAAAAACTGAACTTAATCTAAAGATGAAACAGGATTGCATGCACTAAAGAGTTTGATGCATTCACGCAGTCAGCACATGGTTGTTAAATTAATATCGAACGATCTAAATTTCAAGCTCGGTTTTTTATATTTAAAAAATAATAATAATTAAAAACCGTATTGAAATTTGGATCTTATCTTAATCCAATAACAGTATATGTGCTAAATGCCTAAAGTTTTTAGAGTAATCCACCAACATATTTAGTCCTGATTTTATTAATATTTCAAACTAGTCGATAGTCCGTGTCTTTATCAAAAGTTTTTCAATTAGGTCTTTGTCTTTATGTTTTGGTCACGTGACTAGGGACAAATTTGGTGGTTTATTCAGAGTTTTGATCTTCAGAAAATCTGATTTCATCTGAACATATAGATTGTTGAGGTGTAATAAGGAATCTCTGTTCTCACCAAGTAAATCCATAGCTGCACCGAGCGTTCCACCAGTAGCAATCAAATCATCAACCACAATAGCACGTTCACCAGCTTCAACAGCTCCAACATGCATCTCGAGACAATCTCTTCCATATTCCAGAATATATTCTTGAGATATAACTTTGCCTGACACACTAGATTTTGTTACTATAAAGAAAATGGGAGAAAGTTGAAACTTGTAATCTTTTGCCTCCTGACACAAGATTTTGTCTGACACAAAATTTACATATACAACAATGATCTCAATCAAAGTTGAATCCATGACTAAGCCACATAACTGAAAAATAAATAAAAAACTTATAGGATATTTTTAAACTAAGTGTGCTTAGCCAAAAGTTGAAAGTAGATAGTAGACTAACTTGTTGAATGAGAAATGTTTAGTTAAATTAGTCACAGAACAAGATAATAAATGTAAAACTACATAAAACAGTTCATATAATTTTGGATTCTTATAATTTTTGTTCAAAATTCAGGTCAAGGAAGTAGTTGTATTCATAAACTGCTGGTACATTACTTATAATTATAAATAATTTGTAGGCTACACTCTGCAACAGTCAACACAAACTTTTCACAATGAATTCTCTGTATATCAAGAGGTAAGTATCACTATTTTATAACCCATTTCAGCAAAAAACACACTTTCCAAGGCACAAACACAAGGAATAAATCAAGTTTTGCGCATTGGCAAATATATTTTTTGTTTGAAACAGATTAATTAACGCACACTTAACTATCGAAGATTGAAACACAAATAAGGAACAACCTCGAGAACCATTCTCCCAAATAAGGAAGAAAACACAAATAGTGGCATAGTGTTTTTTTTATAAGTGGCAATAAGCATGTGATGCAAGTGAAGAGGAAAAAAGAATGACATGAGGTTCAAAGTATACCAGGCAACTTCTTCGGTTTCCTCAACGGTACAAACTTTGCTCCTATTGCCAGGGCAATGGGAGGACCAAAAATGAAACCTCGAGCTTCGATTCCTAAATAATAAAGAAGAGAGGAAGAATTAGTTCACCACAATACATGATTTGACAATAATGCAAGTTATATTGCTGACTACATACATGATATACAAAACCAGCAGGAAACGAAGAAACCATGGAGGAAAGGGTCACATGAAATAATCAATTTTTTCATTATGTTTCTACTAGCTTTCAATAGAGGAGGTCTAAATCTTAATGTCACCTTCATTGTTTGCCTTTGAAATATATAAATGGTACAAATGATTGATGGAGTTAGTAACCAACATGGAAGTAAGAAACTGACCAAAATATCTACTACTATACAATAGAACTAAGATTATATCAAACAGAAGTGAAAATGAGTACAACGGTAGGGGACATAGTTTAAAAATCAGCAATGACAGTGAGGAAAGAGGACCCTCCTGCATTTTTCTCAATTTCACATGACGTGATTAAGACCTATTTTGATAAACAATTTAATTACACGCTTATAGCACCAACACTTAACATATAAGTGTTTATGTTTAAGTTATTTTTATAAAATAAAGTAAAACATTTTTCGTATAAACTATAAGTTGTTTTCATAAGCAATCACAGAGAGCATATGGAAATAAGCCGAAAACAACTTATAAATATGTCATTAGTTGTTTTCATAAACTCTTGCAAACAGTTGCACAAGTCCTTATATTAGTAGATAAACTCAAATAAATCAAGTCAAACAGAGTCAGGGTGGTGGGATTCAAACACCAAAGTCCAAAACAATACCAACGCATTAAAAATGCATTAGTGCCATCATACTTAGCACTCGGTAGCTAAATCTTTTTCATGATTCTTACGCACTTTGCACAGCAACCACTTGTACTAGACCCCTTGTATCAATACCCAATTAATAATAGTGGATAACTATTGTACAAAGAAACAAATTCCTCCTCTAACATTGGAGTCTATAATTGAAGAGAAGCTTCCGGGTATGTCTAACAAAAGATACATAAATATGATGACAACACCCCCACCCAAATAACTATGAGCATAGTACAGACAGACAAATCCTAATGTACACACAAAAGGACAAGTCAAGTCACACACTACCAATAGAGTTCTTGTTCATTTTCAAATAATAAAAAATAGTACAAGAACGAAAGGGGGAAAAATCCAAACAAGATGCATAGTTGTATTGTATAGTACTTACTAAACTCTAAACTAGTACTCAAAGTGACAGTGTCACACTATAGTGAAATGTAGGAACCCACAAATTATAATATAATAATGGAAGGAAAAAAAACCACAAACATCCACTGAGTTGGAACATGCGTTAAGTGGGTCCACTTTACACAAGTTGGAATCAATTTATCACCAATGGTTCTCCATGCCTAATTGGATCCACAAGAAACAAGAACCGCTGAAGAAAACTTGACAAAACAATCAATGGCACCACCCACTAACCACATATTACAAGAGCTTATAGTCAAACAAAAATCATTGACAAAATATACAGTAACTTCCATTGTATAATGTCTCAAAAGTAAACACTACTTCAATCTTAAAATATAAACAAAAATTAGTCAAAAAAAAATTATTGGAGACAAAAATTTACTCCCTTCAATATGAAATATAAACAGAAAAAATTAGTAGCAAATTTAAGTATATAAACTAAATTTTAAACAATATGTATCAGCTTTTCAATTAATTTTATTTTGTTTATATTTTTGAACGGATATGTTATAATATTATACTATACTCATTCCTGCCCAACTTCCTTGTAGCGATGGACCCCTACCACCTTCAAGACAACAATAGTGATGACAATAACACCCACATTCAAACAAAACAAATAAAAAAATCAATTTGTTCATCCATTTTTTCAGTAATATCAACATTTTTTATTTACCTAGTTAAAAAAAAAACATTTTTTATTTACCTGCAACAACAGAAATATTTTTGCCCTTGTAACGTTCAACAAACAAATCAATCGTGTCCTTAAAAGCTTTGGGATCCAGCAACAAAGTTGTTATGTCTTGGAACATGATACCTGTCATTGCAAAAAAAAAAAAAAAAACAGAAAACAATTACCCATTGCCGCAAGACAATAATAAAGCTTAAAAATTGGAAAAATAAAATAAAATATGAATCAAAGTAGTCATGAAGAAGAAAAAAAACAGAAACAGTGTCCTAAGTAGAAAACAGAACAAACCTGCTTTAGGGAAATTGGGGACGACACGAATCTTAGTTTTGATGCCATGAAGACGGGGATCCTGGTTATGGTTAGTGTAAGCCGACATTGTGTAGAAGTGAGTTGAGTCCAGATACAAAGAAGAGGAGAAAGAAAGTGGGGATATCAATTTTATGTACGTTATATTTATAGAGAGAGAGGTGTGTGCGTTGTCAAACAAGCCAGCTGCTGATTATTATCCCTAAAATCCTCTGAGGTGATATTTGTACAACTAAAATTAGACAACTTTGATGACAATCATTTTTCTCCTCTTGTGATGGGACAAAAACAATCGAGAGAAAAAAAAGAAGAGAGACAATAAAAATACATGTGAGTATGAGAGATGGTTGTTTTTTTTTCTATGTAGCCTAGTGGCTAGAATTCACCTTATAAGGTGAATAAGTGGGGTGTTCAGTGTTCGAACTCCGACCCCTGCATATAATAATACATTGTCCTACCAACTGAGTTATGCTCACGGGACAGAGAGAATGTTGTTTAAAAAGTCGTCAAAAACTGGTTGTACAAATATCATTTCTCTTCTTTTTTCTCTCCTTCCCTATTATTGAAATAAAAAATAGTGGACGACTATAATCTACTTTACATTGGATAAGTTTATAGGAAATGAGTTATAGTTATTTTATAGTTGATGGCGGATAAACTAACCAATTGAAATTTAGTAAAATTAATGGTTGAATTAATTTATAAATATGAAATGACATAAGCGAATGTGTATTGAATTAATATTTACTTTTTCAATTAAAATTGTAAGAGTAAAATTGGAATAAAAGATGATAAGTTATAAACTAATTGAATTAACTTGTCAAAAATCGGTATAAGTTCACGAAAATAAGTTATGCTTGCTTATAAGCTATAAACCATAAGTTCAAATTTATGTCAAGCGTAGTTTGACTCCCTAACTCTCTCTTAATCCTAGTCCCCCTATTAACAAAGAAAAATATAATCAAGAAAGGGATGGAGGATTACGAGAGGGAATGAATGGTAAAAGGAGAGAATCGTCTGATTATCTCTCTCTTCATAGCCTGAGAGACAAGCACGCAAATGTATGCCTAACACCTACATCATTACGCAATGCACAATGTTGATATTAATAGGTTGAACAATGTTATCCATTCAAACTTGAGATTTTCCTTAAATGCATTTTTTATTTCTCTATTTTTCAGAAAAATAAAGTTTTGGTCTTTCTATTTTAAAAATAAGTTTTTTAATCTCACTATTTAACATTTTTCAAAAATTTGAACCTTCATCTTATTTTTAAGTCATTTTTTAATGATATTGTTTATTCATTTATGACGTGTCAGCGCTTATTGAGCATAATTTTGCTGATATGGATATTCACTATGATCCAATAAAACACCGACACATCATAAACGAATATGCCACCTCATAAAAAAATGACATATAAATGAGATCATGATCAAAATTCCAAAAAAAAAGTTAAATAGGGGGACCAACAAACTGATTTTTTAAATAAGGAGATGAAACCTTTCATTTTTTTAAATATAGAGATCAAAAGTGTATTTAAGTTTTATTTTAAAAAAAGGGGAGACGTGCGAGTAATACTTATATCTGTAATATGGTAGATATTCCTCTAAAATACAACAACATTAATAGTTTTTTTGAACAAGCAAAAATGGAATATATTAGAAACACAAAAGGATCCTCAAGTACAAGGTGTGCTCAAGTAACCTCAAAAGTACGCAGTTACAAAGTCCAAATAATGAGTACAAAAAAACAGACTAGCCAATGCCCAAACAAACAAAAGGGCTCGACCACCACTTATGAAAATTAGGTCGAATTGAAATATTAGTAGCCTTTATCCACGAGAAAAGAACGTAATTTGACTTTCTCTACCAACTAATGGATGGTTCCTTACAACAACATTAATAGTATACTTAATGCTTCATTTGTCCTAAGATGGTTGAATCGATCAACTAATTCATAAAAAAATTTAAAAGTGTATAAATAAATTATACATCCTTCGTTTTAAATTGAATGCCACTTTACCAAAAAAATGTTTAAAAAAGAACGCCACTTTTGATTTCGAATACAATATTAATTACATATTTACAATTGTAACCTTATATAACACTACTTGCAAAACATAACTTTTAGTTTGCTTTTATGATAACAGAAAAGACACTAGTATTTGCAATGAATAATTTGGTAAAATAACATTGCAACTAAAGTACTCTTATCACGTCCCTTAATAAAAAGTACTTTGAGCATGTATTGATGTATTCATATCTGTTGTAAATGCAATTTTGAAAATATTGAATTGAAAATAACGCAGATAATATTAATTAGATGTTATAATTGGAATAATGATGATGATAATAATAATAATAATAATAATAATAATAATAATAATAATAATAATTTTTTAACAAATCAAAATGATATATATATACTCAAAGGTGTTTCCACTCGCACAAGATGCGCAACAAAGAAACACCACCAAAGTTACAAAAGAACAATGTCAGATTACCCTTTAAAGGGCCAACCGGAAAACAAGATTACAAGAACACACCCATACAATGAAGCGGGTGTTTCCACCAATCATAATAAGTATAAGCTAAAGCTGTCTGTTTAGATTTCAGCCATAAAAAAGAATCAAGCTTGACCTTTTCAAGAAGGGTAGATGAAGTAGCTGTCGTGTTTTGGAATCTAAACAAACAATCGACGTCGTCTCCACACCCACGCCCTGCCATTACTATCCCACCCCAACCTACTCATCTCCTCGACCTTACTCTCCTTCACCACCGCCAACTCAAATAATCGAGGAAACTTTAACCGCAAAGGAGTATCCCCTATCCATGTATCATATCAAAATAGAGTGTTCCTCCCATCACCAACAACCCTACGAACGTTCTCATCAAACCACCTCCCAACGCCCTCACCTACACCATCACGCACTCTACAAATCATATTCCACCACACCGATGCATTTCTATCACCATCCCTAATCCTCCCCCTACCTCACCATACCGAGCTTTTAACACTCGATACCACAACCCTTCTTTATCCACCAACATCCTCCAACACCACTTTCCTAACAATGATAAATTAAAAGCACTCATCCTCCTAACCCCCAGCCCCCCCTTTCCTCTGGTAAACAAATCTCATTTGATCCAGGCCATTTTCCTATGATCCTCACCACCCAAAAAAAAAAAAAGATTCGATAGAAGAAATTATACCTGCAGGGGCTTCGAAAAAGGAAAGAAAGTAAACCAGAAGAGAGGACATGACATACTTCAGAAGAACCAGTTGGCAACCAAAAGAAAGAAACTTATTATTCCACGACGACAAACGAGCCACAATATGGTCGACAACAGGTTTCCAAAAGCTCACTTTTCAAGAATGTCCACCAATAGGTAAACCTAAGTAAACAAAAGGAAGTGTCCTTCTTCGACAATTCATTACAGACGCCGCAACTGCCAACCAAGAATTAGAGATATTCACACCAGTCAACATACTCTTTTGAAAGTTCACCTTCAACCCCGACACCTCCTCGAACAACAAAAACACAACCCGCATAGAACGGATATTCAACCAGCTCTTTTCACCAATGATTAAAGTATCATCGGCAAACTGAAGGTGGGTCAAAATCACCTCACCAACTCGGCCAATAGAGAACCCCTTAAACAAATGAGCTCCCACTATTTCTTTCATTAACACATTGAAACCTTCAGCTGCCAACAAAAATAAGAAAGGAGATAGAGGGTCCCCTTGATGCATCCCCCTCTCTATAGGAAATTCCTCTGTTGGGCAACCATTCACCTAAACCGCCGCCTTCGCTGTGCCAACACATTCTGAAATCCATTTTCGCCAAAGAGTTGGAAAATGCATATTAGCCATCACCATGTCTATATATTTTAGATCCACCGAATCGTAAGCTTTCTCAAAATCCACTTTGAACATTAGAAGATCTTTATCCATGCGCATTGCTTCATCTACAATAAGAATATAATTAGTCGATATAATATATAAAGGGAAGACATGATTTTGAAGTGGCATTTTTACTTTTATTTATACCTTAAAATAAAAAAATTTGATAAGAGTGTTATTGCCGGTGTCACTAAAAAAGATAAAAACTTTTTCTTTTCTTTGAGGAAAAGATAAAAATTTATATTTACTTTATTTTTTTTGTCATTGAAAATGATAAATATTTTATTATAATATGAAAGTGTAATGTGTGTATATAAATCAAATTCAAAACTTTATAAAAACTTTTGTACAAATTCATACATATGTATTAACACGATAAAAATAACAGACAACCATAAATGTTAGTATTCTACTAAAAATTGAAATGAGTCAACCATTTCGAAACAACTTTTTTACAAATAGTGGTATTTCTCAATGCGAGGAAGTATCAACAAATTGAACAAACAATGGTATCTGCCAAAACATCAGTGAGGAAATTGATCAAAAGTGTCAACCGTGTAAAGATCTTAGCTTCGTTTTCTGATTATTATTATTATTATTATTATTATTATTATTATTATTATTATTATTATTATTAGTGGTCCACTCTACTAAATTTTTAAGAAATGAATGTCATTGATTAAAAAAAAAAAAACTAACATAAGTAGCTCCCGTCATAATGTATAACCCCACATAAAAATTACTAGCTCTTAAAATCGGTTTTGGAAAAGAAGAGTGAAAAATACGTCGGTGGATTATAATTTTGGTATATGTTATACAAATAGTTATTCATAATTATAAAAATAAAATAAAATAAGTCATTCATATTTCCATGTGAAGAAAAAAAACTTTTAACACAATAACAATCACGACCATAATTTTTTTTCCTCTAAAATAATGTAGGAGTGTGTCGTTAACATGTACGCACATGTATCACGGTATTGATATCCTTGCCTCCTATGTACACTACATCACCACTTACATCTATGAGACAATTATTCCACCGAAGGGACGGTAGGAAAATACATGTATTTTCTTACAAGATAGGAAAAATACATGTTGTTGGTACATCTCCTTCAACAACAAAAAGATGTTGGATTGGTACATTATACATTTTCTACAAATTTTCAAAATATACATTTTCTACAAATTTTCAAAAGTGAGATATATAAAACATATGTAACTATAATTAGATTATAAATTTAGTTTTTGAACAATTTTTTTAATGAAAATGTAGTTTTAAAAAAAATGAATATATAGACATTTGTTACTGATTATTACAATGTTGTTCTAGGGTTGAATCTATAGACTTTGTCAGTGGAGAAACACAGTTCAAGTTTACGAGTGTTCTGGGTAATGAGTAACTTTTGATTTTCATACGCTTCCTCTCCTTTTAAGCATTCTTGTCAACTTATCTCTTGCAGTTTCTTGAATGTTCCTTTCTAGAAGTGTTTTTTTGCCCAATAGTATGAGTTATATCAGACTAACTGTCTCAATTAGACACCTCATACTCCAAATACGACATTGTTTCAAGAGTTGAGAGAATTGGATCGAGCAAAGAGATAGTGGGTTGCATATGAAATGTATGGGTCAACTACGTTGAAATCCAACCAATGTGTGATTCGAGCATAGACAAGGAGAATACTTTATTTGAGTTTGTTGGAATTAAACCTATTTATTGAAATCCATTCAACTAATATAGAGGAAACTTGCATCCACTAATCATTTATCAATACTTTGGGATGAGAAAGGCTACCAATAAAAAGAAAAAAGACTCTGTTTCAAGTTGAAATGACTAGACGTGACTGCTATGTTTTTGGTGAACCAATATAAATCTTTGTGTTGATCTTCCTTTTTCTTAAACTATTTTATGCTTGTGTTTATTCATTTTTAAGTATTTTTTAAAAGAAGTTTCTTAGTTGCTTTTGTGGAAAAAGTTTATAACACAATTCAACCCCTCCTACCTCTTTGTTGTGTTTTTATCTACGTACACACTAATTTGGCCAAGTTTCATCGCACATTGCCAATATATTTAATACTTGCCCCATCACTCCTCTAATCAATGTTCTACTAAGATTAAAATGTTTAATCGAGATAATAGATTCCGCGTCGAATAAACCCAATACAAGGTTATATATTTGATATAGAAAAATTTAAGTTATTTTAAAATATAAAATATACTTTTTATAATTAATGTATTTCCATGAGTTTTATTTTTTCACAAAGGCTCAGTTTGTCACCCAAAGGTCCAAAGACTCCCATTCTAGCAATTTCTGAGCTCCTCATTTTCTTGGGCAGGCCTAACTCCCATGGCTAGGAGGAGTCAACAATCAAGGATCCTGGCACAAGATTTGTCCCACTTATGAGCATTATACTTCCATGATTCATTCTCTATATTATAAATAGGCTAAAATATGGTTTTGGTCCCTGCAAATATGCCTCGTTTTGGTTTTAGTCCCTGTAAATTTTTTTTATTGTTTTTGGTCCCTGCAAAATATTTTGTTTCCCTGGAGGGACTATTTTCAAAAGTAAAATATTTTGCAGGGACCTTTTTAAAAATCAAAAGATTTTGCAGGGACTATTTTTCTAATAAATGGGTTCAGTCATCATGTGCCACGTGTGCAAATCATCACTAAAGTGGGGCCAGGGACCAAAACCAAAACGAGACATATTTGCAGGGACCAAAAACAAAAAAAATAAAATTACAGGGACTAAAATCAAAACGAGGCATATTTGCAGGGACCAAAACCATATTTTAGTCTTATAAATATCACATGTGCACATTTTCTATCCTTAAACCTCAACTCATAAGAGCATCTTCAACGAAGATTCTTACTTAAAAAAGACCACTCTCCGTTAAGGACTCCCCAATAGAGTAAGAAAAAATGAGTCCCTATTAAGCATCAGTCAACTATATAAGGATTCTCTCATGTGAAACTAATAGGCCCTACATGTAAAAGAAGTAATAAAATATGTATTCGTTGGTTCCACTTGCAAAAGAATTAATAAATTATTTTTGTAAAATAACGTAAAGTTAGTGAGACCTATTTAAATATTTTTTTATTGTAGTCCTTATTAGTGTATTGTCATTAGAGTAATTGAGTTCTTAATAAATACTTTTATTAAAAAATAATAAATAAGTGATGTGCACATGTGAGGTCTATTTAAGAAGTCCTTATTAGTAGACTACCATTGTGATGCTCTAAACCAATACTTGAGCTTTGAAGGTACCACCCTCATATCCCAGGAGACGAAATGTTGTACTATCAGTTCACCAATTTGACATTTTGACCATCATTTTTGGTCCATATCAATAAGTATCCATGTACACAATTTTTTTTAGAAAAATGATATTTTGACAACCAATTTTAAACAACTTCTAGTGATAATTTGTTTCCTCTCGATCGTTGACCCTCTTTACAATCAAAAAAAAAAATCATCATAAACATGTAATGGTTGATTGAAATTTTTGAAAGTGTTTCACTCAATTAAAAAAATTAAACCAGGAGAAAGTGTATAATTTAAATCTTGAATACTAAAAATAGTAAGAAGAATTTGTTTCTTAAAAAAAAAAAATGAAGGGTTTAGGTTATCGTGTAAAGATTTTTTTAACGGAAGTTAACATTTTGCTTAGATTTTCCCTTGTCTTGTCTTACACAGCCACTAAATTACAAAACTGTTGACTAGTAGTATTGGTGCCTTATCCAGCTAGCCACCAAGGCACATCTAATGACTAGTATAATTTATTGTATATATCTATACTTTACTGTCTACACAATCTGTGACTACCCCATCTCAATATTTGTGTATCAAATGTAGCTTTCAAATCTGCACAGTAATATTCTGTGGGCATCTCTAGTCCCTTTCTCATTAACCCAAATATCCCTGTATCTTTTCACTTATTTAACGATGTCATTTACTATTAAATTAAAATAGCATCTACCTAATTTAAACAACTCATAAAGCTGCTACTAACGACAAACAATATAATTTATAAAATTGGTTTACATCCTTAAATTTAAGACAGTGACCGGAGACCCCTTCGGTTGTTGGCTACGTTGTAATTATGCCCTCTTCCCCTATGTTTATTTTCACGACTTGTGTTATTAGACACATGATTTCTTACATTGTATCTTGCTTATTTGATATTCCATAAGCAATTTCAAATTAAAAAAAAACAAATGTAACTATGTATTATATACTTGCATCGTATGTATACCGTAGAAAATCTATAAAAAAAATGGAAGTTGATCAAAGAAAGACAGAGAAGTGAGCAAAAAGACCCTTTGCTTGTTGCTGGAGGTGGCGTATGTCATCAAAAGCTGGGAAAGCTAGGAGGAATCTGCCCTCTACAAACCCCTAAATAAAGCAAATGATTTTTTTAGGAATGGTCCCTTCGTTGCTCCGCGAGTCTACACTCTACATGCATAATTAGACTTAAAATACTTTTTCTATATTCAATTTTTAACTCTAAATAAAATAGCCAATGTGCCAAAAAAATAAACTTCAAAAGCGGAGAAGCTATGGGTATCAACGATATTTTTCTTCTTCTTCCATTTAGTAAGTACTACTGTATGTTATAATTAGTTATCCTAATGATATATATTTAGCTACTCCAAATAAATATAATTTTGTCAAAAATTAGTATAAATAAGATAGTCAAAACATTACCATTTGTTTAATAAAATTATTTTATATTATCTTGACACTTCCAATCTTTAAAGTTTATAAGGTTAATTAAGTAAATGGTCCTTATAAATATTTAGAATTTTATTTTTAGTCTCTACAAAATAAAATCGCATTTTTTAGTCTCTGTAAAAAAATTCGTCAACATTTTTAGTCCCTGTAAAAATTTTACGTCAGCATTTTTAGTCCCTAGAATGATAAAGGAAAATGTCACGAAGACTAAAAAGTGTGATTTTATTTTGTATGGACTAAAAACAAAATTTTGAATATTTATAGGGATCATTTACTTAATTAACCCAAGTTTATAAAGATTTGATAGCAATGAAAATTGTAAAAATGAATTTCCGCTATGGTTTGAAGTTGTGTTTGGATACCGGATTTAAGCATGTGTTGTGTCTATCTGATTTAACTACCGTTGTTGACTTCATCCAAAATGATTTGAATGTGCATCACAAGTATAGAAATTTGATCATGACTATTAAACACCTTCTTCATAGAGATTGGATGTTTAGTTTACGACATACTTTACGTGAGGATAACACTCTAGTTGATTTTCTAACTAGAAAGGGTGCTCTCAGTAACAATAGCCTTGTTATTTTGAATGAAACCCCTCCTCGTATGGCATCTCTCCTCTTATCCGATGTCTTGGGCGTTGTGTTTGTTCGACCCTAGTTTGGTTCTTTTCTTGTTGTTTTCCCTTTGTCATGAGCCTTATTTTCCCCTTTTGAATATGTATTTTTGGTCACAATTGAGTATCAAATATTGTCTTTATTTTATACATCTTGCAACATTATTAGTAGTTCTAAAGCCAAATATTGTAAAAAGTATAACGTAGATCAAGATTGAGAAAACAATTCCAATTCAGGGGAAGATAAAGTCATAAAGTACTTTCCTAGAAAAATGTTAAAAGTAACACCGTTGTAGTTGTTGCATCACTTGATGAACATGTGCTCAAGGCAGAAGAACTTTGCATGGTCACGTTGATGATACTTAGATTAAAGATACACCCCAATAAGTTGAGGTAGTTGTTGAAGGGGTGTAGGTTGAAGACATTGATGTAAACAATGTACCACACGACACCTCATGTTCAATACTTTTATTAAACCCATGCTCGTTTTCCATTATGAAGTTCTTGATTTGTTTAGATGAATTAAATTGAATTAGATATTGACTATAAGAGCTCATGTAAATGCCATAAATTCAAACACACCATTATTCATGATATGAAAATACCCAACCAAAATTTGGAAGACATGACAACAAAACCCGCTCCTGTCAGACCCGACCGTCCCGAATTTAACGGGAAAAAACCGATCTAATTGGGTGCGGGTGCAGGTGTAGGCGAAATCTGAATTTTTAGTACGGGGCTTGGGTCGGGGGATGCTTACACCCGCCCCACACCCACCTCCATCCCACATCCGCTTTTTGAAATTTATTTTATTAAATTTTATAATCTTATTTTCATAAGCACCAACCTATTTTAATATATTACTATTCTTTAGAAACATATTTATTTTAATTATTTTGCTCTTTTAAAAAAAGTATTGGATTTTTAATTATTAATATAATTATTGTTTTTTGTTGCTATGAAAAAAAATGAAAAAAATGCATTTTTATAATATTTTATAAAAAATAAAGTTTTCAAGGGTGGGGGTGGTGGCAGTGCCGGGAGACCCATCCCCATTGGAGCTGGGGTTGGGTGCTCAATTTTTACCCCAATATAGTTGGGGACGGGTGTATGGAAGCAAGGGCGGGGACGGGGATGCTTAAACCCTCCCCCGATCCGCCCCGTGGCCAAGGTGGGAAACATATTAATTTGGATAATGACTCTATTTCATTCCATGATACAGTCGTAGTCGTTGATATGATTTATTGTGGTTATATGCAAATAACAAAGATATAAACTGAGGAATCACATGAGATTTTCACTAAAGGTGGAACATTACAACTCTCAATTTAGAGGTGAACTCAAATTTGTTTAGCTTAGTTTTAATTTTGTCCTCGCATATTTTTGTTATTTTGATTTTGATTTTCTTTTTCTCTTTTATTTTATGTTATTTTCTCTTTTTTTTAATGAAGTATTATTCTTAGAAAAGTTGAGTCAATGTTTTTAAGAAAATTATCTAAACTGAATGGAGAACACCCCTGTAACATACTCCCTCTGACCCTATTTATAAGAAACATTTAACTTTTTTGATTCATTGCATAAATGATGTATTTGGTCTATATTTTATACCAAGTACATTAATTACTCAATGAATCTAAAAAATTAACTTTTTCTTATAAATAAGACCGGAAGAAGTATATAACTAACAAAAAGAGATAGAGATAGAGATAGTCAGATTGAGATTGTGCAAGATTTATGTTTTATATGGTCGTTTTGTTTTGTCAATGTT
>Ga0315914_1005096_pt1 | contig 19314 bp, 12 predicted proteins | sample MpolenodulesMG_FD_203920 | JGI IMG/M metagenome (GOLD analysis project Ga0315914, IMG submission 203920) | Medicago polymorpha root nodule microbial communities from Los Angeles, California, United States - elongated nodules | ecosystem: Host-associated > Plants > Roots > Nodule | place: USA... | reverse complement strand
CATATGCTTTTGTGGCTTTCAAGGCACAGTCTTTTGTGCTACAAGATCATATTTTGAGAGAAGTAGGACAAGTATGAACTTTGATTTTGACGATGCTTTGCATGGTCTTTGTGGTACGATTACATATTTTAACTTTGGTTGTTTTACTAGAAAGGACACTGTCCCTTCTAAAGCACAACATATTTTGGTGAGAGTACTTTTTAGTAAAAGTGTTCAAGATATGGAAGCGAAGTTTTACATTACCACTAGACATAAGGCAGTTTTTTGGGTGTATGCAAGCAACATATGCTCAAGATTTTCTTCTAGCTATCCTTACTGAAGGGTTAGGTCAGCATATCTCACAAGTGGAGTATCTTACTATCCTTAGATATCGCCTTATGATTCCATTATTTCATATCGATGAGGTGTGCCTTGTTTGCCGTAATGCGTGCCTGGATACCTTTGGGGAGCATGCATATCATTGTAAACAGCTTCCTGACTTTAAATACATAATTACTTTGTTTGGGATGTCCTTTTGACATATTCAGGTGAGTAGAAGTATCGTTGAAGAAGGAGACGTCTGTGAACTTCTTGACTGACCCATTATATGGAATAATGACACTTAGGTCAACAGATGTTGTGTTGTGCGAATGGGTCGGAGCAAAACATGCAAGTGCGGACTTGGATAGGGTTTGCCACTTGTGGGACTAAGGACCGTGGCTTTTACGGTATGATAGACAGCCCTAAGAATCGCATCAAGTAAAGTGGACAAACAGAAGAAAGTGTAAACTGACAATCAACATGCTTATACACCATTTGCATTTGACACTTTTGGTTTCTTAGCATCATAGGTTGTTGACCTTCTACATAGAGTTCAAAAGGTCATGCATAAATGTCGTGTTTACGAAGGTTGTTGCCCTCTTGTCTTCCATTGATGTCAATTGTGTGTGTGTTTTACTAGGAAAAGAAGAGGTTAAGCCTAATCTATATATAAGGTAACTTCCTTTTAATTAGAGCCACTTTGAATGAAATTCTTCAAATGAATCATGTTTTGGAAAGATATGAGGTTGCTTTAGGTAAGTATATAAATATGCAAAAATCATAGGTTATTTTCAACAAAAATGTCTCAATGAGAGAGGGAAGCCCATTATTGGTGTTTGAGAATGGTTGGAAGTTGTCAAGTTTTTGGGTCTCCCAACTATGATTGAGAGGATCATAAAAAAAAGTGTTCAATTTTATGAAGGATAAAATGTGGAAGAGGATTAGTGCATGGCGGGTAAGGAAATCCTAATTAAATCGGTGTCTCGATTTATTTCTACCTATTGTATAAGTATGTTCCTTATTACTATTTCTCTCTGTGATTAATTAGAGAGAATGCTGAACTCATTTTGATATGGATCGAGTCGTGGAGACTCTAGAGGAATATGTTGGTTGTCATGGAACAAATTGGCAAATGCCAATGAAGTTTGGAAAAATCATGCATTTAACTTGCTATGTTAAACAAGCAAGTATGGAAATGTGAGTAAACAACGAAATTCTCTAGTTTCTCTAATTTTCAAAGCGATTATTTTCCAATCGGTCATATGCTAGATGTAAGCATTAGCTATAACCCTTCATACACATGGTTGTGATACTTACAAGTATGGAAGAACCCACAATTGACCCAAGAGCTGAAATGATCAAGAGCTAGTTGCTCATCTTTTTAACCAGATTGGTGCAAGTTCGATTAAAAATACACCTTTGTTGAATTTGGTTATACATGACACTGTTACTTGGGTTAATATACAACAAATGAATACAATTTGAGAGATGCTTACAAATATGCAAAACCTCCAATTTTATAAATAAATACTTCAATGTTGAAAATGTCCCGCCCATGCATGAAACCTTTGCTCCGAAAATGCTGAAAAGATTGTGTCCCAAGTAAAGAATGTATGTCTTAGCATGGTTTCCAATGTCCTACTGGTAGTTTGAGGGGTTTCTAAATTTATGGCTTTTTGTGTTAAAAATTAAATTTGAAAACAAAACATGTTCAAGTTAAATGAGGTTAAATTTGTTTTTTTAATTAATTTTAAAGCAATTTTCATTTAATTTTCAAAACGACAAAAAAATATGTTTAATAATGTTTGTGTTTTTTATCTCTAATACGCGAGCACCGGTGGCCTCATACCACCATTGAACACCACTCCAACCACCTATGAATGACCACCAACTACTCCAACCATCACTGCCAGACACCAATATTTAACCATCACCAACTACCACCTTCAACAATTGAAGCCACCTCCGGCCGGCGATCATCACTCCTCTCCTACTGTCATTTTGAGCTTGTTTTATTTGCTTTTTTAAATAAAAAAAAATGCATAACATAAACTTGTTAAAATGTATGTATGTTTAAACTTAAAAGAAAGTGAATTTAAGAATGCATAAAAGTAATATTTGTTTGTTAAGATTTTTTTCATATGGTTGTATGGTTACAAAATTAGTTTTTATCACAACTAAGGATTTTTTAAAGATATTTTTTGACAAATATTTTTTAAAGATCTATTTCCAATTGCTTGTCAAACGAAAATTAGATATTTGACTGTAGATTCTTTTTTTAGAAATAAATAATTGGTCAAATACCTAAAGGTCAAAATTTGAAAATCCTTTCCTTTTTATTTTTGAAAGGATTGAAAAATCTTTCCTTGGAAACAATGTTATATATTTTATTTAATTTTTTTTTTGACAGAAATATTTTATTTAATTTTAATAATGATGCAAATATATATCATAACCCATTTTTCATATTTCACTTCACAAGTATATAGTAAGGTGTTTCTTATAAAATATGAAGAGTTTATATATTCTTTTAATTTTTGTTGTTGCTTCGCGTAGCTTGCATGCTAGAATAACATCTAATACTGGTTCTACCTTTGATGTTCTTACATATGGTGCCATCGGAGATGGTCAAACCGATGATTCAAATGTAAATATTTACTAATTTCATATATATTTTTCATGAATTTATGATTATACTTTTATATGTGTGTCCTTTGTGACTATAATTTCCCATAACTAACTATTTTACACTATATATTTGGCTCTTCACTAAGGCTTTTTTGAAAGCATTTCACGACATTTGTGGTACAATTGAGGGAACACGAACAATGACCATACCCAAAGGAAAAACATTCTTGTTGCAACCTTTGTCGTTCGATGGTCCATGCGAACCTGGAACCATTACAATTGAGGTACTCAACAAGCATATAAATGAATATGTAAATTATTCAAACATATGATTATCTCCTTATATGAATTAGTTATTTTATCCATTTATATAGCTCACATTTTTACAAGATTTCTTTTCATAAAAAATAACTTAATTTCTCTATTTCAAAATAACATGTTTAATGTTTTTTCAGTAACCGATAAAAATGATAAAGTATTTAATGAGAGAAAATAATTTTATGAAAGTATCATTTTTATTATTCTACTTTTTTTAATCTATAATAAACTTTATATTATTTCTTCGTCCCAACTTTGAAATTAAAAAGTCTAATATTTTATTACATCTTAAAATGTCATTTAATATATAAATAATGGTGTCAAAACATTTTTTATGATCAGTATATTTGAAATTTTACTATGTATTCATTTAAAGATCAAATTATTTTGTTTGATACTACAATATTTAGGATGTACTTTTTGTTTTGACAGATTAATGGAAGTATTACTGCCCCAAAAGACGTTAAATTTTGGAAATTCTCAAGTGATCGAAAGAATGTGTGGATCCGGTTCTCAAGAATAAATGACCTTATTGTCAATGGAAAAGGAGATATCGATGGTCAAGGTTCTTCGTGGTGGTTGAAATATCCTAAAGATCAAAATAGGCCAACTGTAAGTTGAATAACATGATAGCCAATTATTTAATTTGATATATTATTGAAACTACATTGAAATATTCAGTATAAAATTAATTATTTCATAATATGCCTATGCAGGCTCTTCAATTTCTTGGGTGTCAAGATCTAAAACTTAATGACTTGACTCACATGAATAGTCCAAGAAATCATATAAGTATAGATACATGTAAAGGAGCTTCCATTTCCAATCTTCATATAATTGCACCACAAACAAGTCCAAACACCGATGGAATTGATATCTCAAAATCATCCAATGTCATCATTAAGAATTCATTCATTGGAACTGGTCAATATAATACATACCTTCAACTTTATATTTCACGATGATCAATATTTACTCATCTGTCTCATTTGATTTACCTTTCTTCGTGAAATAGTTTTATTTTGAATATCATTTTACAATATAAATGCTTTATATTTTTTTATGTCATTCTCAAAAAAATAAAATATTAATGTATTATTGATAACAGAGTTATATTTAAAGTCCGATTAGCTTAAATTTGTTTTATTTTAATCTTGACGATTGCGTATCTGTAGGTGATGATTGCATCGCAATTAACTCCGGCTCAAGATTTATCAACATAACTGGTGTTTTTTGTGGACCTGGCCATGGCATTAGGTAAATTAATTTAAATAATATTCACAATTTAATAATTATCATATTATATATTTTATAGTTTTATTGACATTGAAACTCTTTGGGATTGGTGAATCAAGTGTTGGTAGCCTCGGCAAAAATGGAGCATTTTCCACAGTAGAACAAGCATATGTAAAAAATTGCACATTCACCCGAACTTCAAATGGAGCTAGAATCAAGACATTCAGGGTAAGGATAGAACAAATCTGGTTGATCAAATAGATGAGTGTAGTATAAAAAATCTTTAAAAGTGATAAAGTTCTTTGTCTTATAAATGATTTTTAGAGTTGAGTTAGACCTAAATTAAAAGTAGTCTACGATTATTATTCATGTTTTGTTTTGTTTCTGTTTGAATTAGGGAGGATCTGGATATGCGAGGAACATTAAATACGAAGATATTACACTTGTTGAAGTTGAGAACCCTGTGTTTATTAATCAGAATTATATTACTGTTCAAGATAGGGTACTGGAAGTGAGTCATGTTACTTTCAGCAACATACACGGAACCTCAGCTGGTAACTATGCAGTCGAACTTGTGTGTGAACCCAACATTGGCTGCATCGACATTGTTCTCAATAACATTAACATAAAACCTATTTCTGGAGGAGAAGCACTTGTGTCGTGTATTAATGCACATGGACGATGCACTTCGTGTGTTCCAAATGTCCTGTGTCTTTCTCAAAACAGTAGTACTATTGGGTACTAGATTAAACACTAATAAAAGAAACCAAGAAAATACATCCACTTGTTTTCATTTTGTATTATGCAGCATTTTCCTCATCGAAAATAAAGAAGGTTGTTCTAGTAGTCTTTTACTAATTAATTATAATTAAGTTTTATATTTTAGGCTAAAATATGTAGAAGATCCTTGTAAGTTGGTGTGTTTTTGTTTTTAGTTCCTGTATCTTTTTTTGTTGTGAAACAGTCCTTGTATCTTGTTAACTTTTTGGAATTGGTCCCTAACATCAACTTCCGTTAAAAAAAATTGTGGTGGCTAACAGAGACACACATGTCACTTGCTGAGTTGACAAAACATGTTTATGTGGCATGAGAGATGATAAGTGACTAGATTTTAGGGACCAAAACCAAAAACGCAAAATTGCAGAGGGATAAAATTGAAAAAACGTAAACATCAAAATTTGAAATTTAAAAACTAGACCTTCTTCATCCCTCTATTTTTTTCTTCTTCATCTGCAATTTCAACCTCACCAAAACAAACCATGTCTTCTTCCTTCAAATTCATATGTTACTATTTATTTATCATCATATTACATGTCTTTGCTGCAACACAAATTTTGTCATCATCAACGCATAATTCTTCAATCAACAATTTTCTAGACATTGCCAAGAGTCTTAAGGTTTATGATTGGATGGTCAGTATCAGATGGAAGATTCATGAGAATCCAGAATTGGGTTATCCATAATTTGAAAAGATGCATGTGTATGGTCATGATGCTCATGTTACCATGCTACTTGGTGCTGCAAAGATTTTCAAACAACATGAGAAAGAGATACAAGTAAGATCTTTAGTATGTCTTTGCTTATTTAATTTTGTTTTCTTTATGTTATATTAATGTTCTATTCTGCTTAATTAAGTAGTGGGGGCTTGAGTGGTTAATGAGAGGCAATTAAAGTCAAACGATAGCATAAGCCCTTATGGACATGTCAATAAACTTTCTATAAGCTCTCCCAACCCAGTTAGCCTCACAAGTGTCTATGGGAGTAGATAAGTTCAAATACGTCAATTAAACCTAACTTTTATTCTACAATGTACACCATTCATGCCTAGGAGGTGCAGGGGCTAAGAAAATTTTAGATTCTGGGGCATTAGAAAATGTTTCTTCTATCTTTGGATTACATATTGATCTGAAATTAATAGGTGAGGTGGAATCTAGGTCTGGTCCGATATTCGCAGAAAGTGGCTTCTTTGAAGCAAAAATAAGTGGAAAAGGAGGTCATGATGTTATTCCTCAACACTCTATAGATCTTATATTGGCAGCTTCCAATGTGATTATTAGCTTACAATAACTTGTTTCTCGTGAGGTTGATCCTTTAGACACCCTGGTGAATTGGAAATTAAAGGTTGAGCATTTCCAATATCTCCTTTTTAGGGTTGTCATGTGAATTGGAGATGAATATCCTTATTATTTTGTTGCAAACCACATATAAGCAACTCAATTGATGATGATTGAGAAATGGAATGAGAAGTCATTGTTTGAAGGGAGTGAGTTTTTCCTTTTAGGGCGCAAGGTATGAAAGATTGGGCAGAGAAGATATGAAGAAGAAAGAAAGAACAGAGAGATGAAGAAGGTGGAAAGACTTGTTTTTAAATTTCAAAATTTGATGATTACGTTTTTTTTTTAATTTCATCCCTATGTGAATATTCGCTTTTGGCTTTAGTTCCTCGAATCACAACACTTATCTTCTCCAATGCCTCAACAAGTGACAAGTGTGCCTCTGATTGCATGCACAACTTTTTTTAACAGAAGTTGATGTTAGGGACCAATTTCAAAAAGTTAACAAGATATAAAGGTTGTTTCGCAACAAAAAAAGATACATGGACTAAAAGCAAAAACACGGCAACTTACAAGGACCTTTTACATATTTAAGCCTATATTTTAATTTAGAATAACTTATTTGTAAAAGTTTTTATTTCTTAATATATATTTTTTAAAAGGATAATACGAGTTAATTGTAATGGAGCTCATTTCAATTATGGTCGTTTTGTGAACATTAATGCAACAATAAGAAAGAAATGAAGGTTTGAATGATGAAAATGGATTCTTATAAGATCTATTTTACACATTACACTTCATCTAATTAACAATTTTTTAATAATGAGGATTAATATTAATATAACTATGTTTTTAACCATACTAGATATGTTAAAAGGTGTTTAGAGAAAATCAAAGAAACTAACTTCTTCTTTTTTTTTTTTAAGAAAATAATTCAAATTCTACAATAATACACATAAAACTCACTTCAAATTGTATGAGTCGGGCATTTTTCCCACTAAAATTTATGTATGGGAAAAGTAGTCCCTCAAATTGAATGTCATCTTAACATTTTTGTTCCTTATATTAAATTTCTTTGGTTGGGGTGTGGAAGCCTATCACTCCTTCTAAGATGGTTTTTTTCTCTTGGAAACTTCTTCAAGAGACGATGCCAACTTGCGAGCACCTTCTTAGACTGAGGGTGGTTGTGCCTAGGGGCTCAAGCTGTGTTTTATGTGGTAATCTGATGGAGTTGGAAGACCACTTGTTCGTTTATATTTTGTTCAATAAAGTTATGTTTTTATTTATTTGTATTTTGCTATATTTTGCTTTATTATTGAATAAATAAGTAAAATGGGAGGTTATTTGATGACTAAAAACATGTATTATTTCTTGTCATAAAAGCTCCACACTTGAAATTTTGCTTGTCCTCAAGCAAACTACTTGTAAACCAAAATTCTCCATTCCTTCATACATCTTTCACAAATATGGACATGTAGTAAACACAATGATAAGCCATGAAGAAGAACAAAATAAGTTTCATAGCTCTCATTTTTGTGATCCAAGGAAACATAAGTCAGAAAACACTAATATGTAGAAAGTACTAATCAACAACAAAACATAGAATAGCATTCAAAGAGTAAAATTAGAGGATGGAATAGACTTTTCTATGCACTAGAAGTTTAAAACATCACACAAGAAAAAGAAAGGAAAAAAAAAGAGCTAAAGAAGCCCTTTTCTTTGTTGTCTTATAACTTATTATGTTCAAAGGATCATTTTTTTTCTCTCTCTCTATCTCTCCTCATTGAACCAAAGAAAGTGATGCAACAATGTGAAAGAATTGAAGCTTCTCCAATAGCTCTTTGCCATGGTTTGTGCCTCTTTTCTCCACTCTAAGAAAAAGTTCTTCACTTAGCTTGTCACCAATATGAGCATCAACTAGAACTCCAGAAACACTTCTACAGCTATTAGCTAGAGCTCTTCCTACTTCACTTGCATCATCTGGTTGGTTAACAACTAGAGGGCTTCCTCCTTTAAAAACTTCAAGCTTGTTTATGGAAAATGAACCATCAGCTTCAACTACCTCTTTGAAGTCTTGTAGGCTTGGTGCATAAACTGGAATGTTGAAATTGTCTCTTTTCTCATTACTAATTAGACCCTGTGATTTAGTACAAGATTTAATCCATAATAATTAAACCATAGACATATCAAAACATTATATTAACATTACTTCCTCTTGTCAAATTTGCAATAGAAAATGAAATGTTCCAATTCATTATATTCTATTATGTATTTTTTGTGTGATCGGGGTTTGAACCCAGACCTTGCATATATTATGCATTGTCCCTACCAACTGATTTAAGTTTACGAGGACATTCTATTTTATATTTATGATTACAGTAGATACACATTAATGTTTAATAAGAATAATTTAATAAATTTGTTATTCTTTTTTTATTTATAATCGTTCTACAATATTTGTGAAACAAACAAGTTTTAGATATATCGCGAAATAAAAAAGTATATGATTTGATTGGTTGGACAAACTTGAAGGAGAGAATTGACAATTCCGCAACCAAATTGGATGTAATGTAGTAATGACCTCACATCACAATATTTGATTTAAGTTTCTGATCTTAATGAAAGAGGTTTTCTTGCTTGAAAGTGACTAAATGTGTGATTTGATAAGCATTTATGAAAATTGATTTTGAAGTAACCCAAGAAAATTAAGTCGAATATTTCATCTCGTTCTATATATAAAAAACATTGAATCAACAAAAACTAATGTATTAGGTTTAAATTTTAACCAAATACAACGACTTTTTTTAGAAGTGGTTCATCACTTTTTGTTGATCAAACTTTCTTTTATACATAGAAGCGGAGAAAGTATAAAATAATTTATATTCTCAAACACGTGTTTAGAAATTCGTCTTTTAAATATGAGCTAAAAAATAATAAGGCTCAAATTATGAAGATGTCACTATAATTTTTACTCTCTTAATTAGTACCGGATACCTAACTTGTTATGACATACATGGCTTTATTCCGGTTCAAGACAACACTTTTGGTCCCCATAGCCTAAAAAATTCCAAATCATTAGATTAAGATGGATCAGAGATAAGGAAAAAACATTCTTTTCTTCTCTTGCTTTAAAACATGATGATGATTTTTTGTGTTCAAAAGATCCAAAACCTAATTGTTGGTTAATATTATGGTCTGGCTGCCAGCCAGCAGTCAATTATTATTTCTATTGTCATAATGTAGGATAATGAATAGATAGCTTGATAAAATTAGTGGTGGCCAACAAACACATAACATCAACTTTTTAAATCATGGCTAGTGAAGTGAAAACTTAATGTGACACCTAAAACAATGGATTTTTATGATTTTGTCCCTATTTCTTTTCGGTCTGCCAATGACAAACATGCACAGTTTTTGGCTTTACTTTTGCAAGAAACAAAAGTATTTTTGAAATTGATTTTCATATACAAGGGTCATCGATTAAAATTGAATCAAACTTGATGTTATAATTTGTACTTTGTCTTCAAAGTACGTAACTTTTACCTTTAAACTTATCTCAATTCACTTTGACATGAATACATATCTCTTGTTTATGGTACATAGTTTATTGATAAGTGGTTAGGTTGTTCAAGCTGATTAGGTAATGCTGTAAATTGGACCGCAATATTTGAACATAAAATATGCGATATAAATTTTAATCTTTAATGATAATATAAAGTTATTGTAGTTGCTCATTGATCATAGACATAAACACAATTGATCGATCGACCCGTGATCATATATCGTTGCTTCAATATTTTTGTTTTTTGGTATGTTTTACTTTTAAACGAGATTGATGTGCTAACAACATATTCACATAATTCATTTTACTTTAAACTTATTTTTAACTAAAATTAATTCAATCAAAATCATTTTTATCAAGGTAAAATCAAATCAAAAACACTCAATTGTGGTGTGCACTATTTGACAAGACTAGGTAGCACTCATAAAAATGTATGTGAATAAGAAAAATTATTACCTCTTGGACAAGATCATCCCAAGCATCCTGAAAATGGGTCCCAAAGAGGAGACCAGCCCCACCTTGGTCAGTGGGGTCCACTGAAGTTCTGCCTAAACAAACCAAGAACATGGACCCTTTACTTTTCATCTCTGCTGACCTTGAGCTAAGAAAACCTGCCAAGTCTGTTTGAAATTGTTTCTTGTATGCATTTGTTGCTATGTCACTAGCACCATGGATAAAAACCCTTCCTTTGTTGTATGCATTTGACCTCTTGTCTTGAACAGATTCTGGTACCTGCATGGCCCAAAACAAAATAAATTAATACTTGCATGCATTTCAACATAATTTGTCCCTTTTTGGACTTTTAATTTTGTTGGTAATTTAATACATTATGTAGCTCTAATCATGTACTTAAGGAGCTGGAATCATATACAATTTGAGTACACTTACTTGTTAAATAATATACGTTGAGTTGTGGAAAAATAATATAAGTTGAGTTGTGGAAAAGTAAGTACTTACTAGGCATTCATTAATTAAAAAATAGTCCAAATAGGTGTCACTATAACCCTAAAATGGGCTCTTTTTTTCAACTAATCTAGAGATCATGGGTTAGTTGCATAACTTTTTACCATAAATTATGACTTAGGCTTCAAACTAATGCATTACACATGTAAGAGTTTTATCATATTGTTATCCTCGAGAAGTGACAAATATTTCTTGATATTTTGTCAAGGAAACTACTGCATAGAGTCTACATAGATTCTTTAATGAGTGGGGTAGTGGTTTGAATATAAGACCATAAGAAATTCATAAAAGAATGGAAATGCTTAAAAGTTTTAGCAAACTAACAAAATAGTTATGGACAAAAAGATTTCCATGAAATGAATGATGCCTTGAAGTTGGAATTAAATCAAAAAGGGTGTTAAAAGATGGAAAGTCATTCCATAATTTGAAAGTGTACTCTTGAAAGTAATTAAAGCTAAAACTAACATGCCTATATACAAAGGGCACCTATAAAAATCATTTTATATATATAAACCAAAATGATGGACCAATTGTGTAAACAGTATCTTATGTAAAAATAGGGTAAGTTTTCGTACAATACATCAAAATGGTGGAACTTCTTTTAGAACCCTACCAATTTTTGGTTTCACTATATGACGCTAACATTTAAGATAAGTTGTGTGCCAATATACTTTTCCTTAAATAATAAATTTTCAAATAAAAATATATGAAGAGAAGATAGACAAGAAAACAAAAACAAAAAATCAGAGAGATGGTGATATATTACCTGAGATAACCAATGCAGAGAAAATGCTGAGTGGAAAACATCAACCGACCTTGCCGGAAAAAGTCTCCGGTAGAAAGATCCGGGGACACCAGCCGCGAAGTAAGAGCGGGTGTTATTCGCAGCTAGACACTCTTCCATACTAACACCATAGTTGGCTAATGGAGGAAGGAGTTGAAAAAGAGTATTGAAGTCATTGCTAGGAAGATCAGAGAAGAAAGCAGAAAATTCAGGTGGGTTGAACCCTAATGCTTCATAGCGTTTGATGATGTGTTTGATGATTACATCAACAACATTGATTGTGTTACTTCCACATGAACAACCCAAATCAACCACCACAAATGGAATGTTAGGGTCATGAAGCTCAACTTTATCTAGTGCTTCTTTTAGAAGGTGAAGCATTGACTTTGCATGTATGGCCTACAAATACATGATATATTCAATTAATTATTTTGAAAAACATGTGATATGAAAATAATTTGCATGTATTAGATTCATATTGACCCTACAAGCCAACTTGTCCCACCAGTCACCATTTTGTTCAAATTCCAATATACATGAAAATAGTTCTTGTGAAGTGAAATATGTATATGATTTTATTGCTTATATATGTCTTAGTACACAACACATAGGTAGAATATAAACCATTGAAATTTGTTAACATTTATAATAAAAAAGACACTAAATTTATGTGATGGATTTCATTTTTTATGTTTCTAATTTTGATCACCAATTCAAATTTCTTTTGTAGTGGTTTTATATTGATACTATTTTGATTGAAAAATGAGCTTGGAAGCTTCATTTTTTTTCCTAAATAGTGAAAGATAAAGAATATGAGGAAGATGAAGTAGTTCAATTGAAAAGTATAGTAAAATCAAGAATTAAATTAACAAAAGAACCTTGATAAAAAAATAGCAAAAGAGGGTACCTGTGCTTGAGAATTGTTGGCATAGCTAGCCTCTCCTTTGCCACCTTTCATGCTAAGCAACCTCTCTAGCTCCATATTGGACACTACAACATTGTCTCCCATGACTAAGTGATTTGATGAAGTGAAACTACTAGAAGGAAAAGGTTATGTTTCAATATATATTAAAATATATAGCTGTGTTGTTTTCAATGTCTATGATAGGTAAAATGAAAGCTAAGAGAGTTATATATATAGACAAAGGAATAATAGGAGAGTATATAATCAATTATGTTGGCTACTATATTCCATAGGCCCCTCTATTGATACAAAGGGAAATTAATTAAGTAGCAAGAAGCTAAAGCAGTAATTATTATGCATTAACATTAAATCAAAAAGGGAAAAATCTATGAAGCACAGACACCTTTTAGATTAGGTGTGTCTCAGTGTTAGATATGCGTCAGTGTCCGACATCAACACCTATAAATATATTGAATTATGTCATTTTCTAAAAATAATATCGGTGTCAGTATTTCAGTGTCCGTGTTAGTGTCCATTAGGAAGAAACTAAGTATAAGAAAAGAAAACAAACAAAAAGTTAAAGAATAAAAATTAGGCCACATATACAAAAGTGAAAGCCCAAGATTGGCGCCGAATTTTGATTTTGTAGCACACCAAACAATTTCTGCAATTTGCTGCGGTTGAATTAAACTGTTCTACCTTTTTTGTTAGGTTACAAACTGTAAAAAGAGAAAAAGAATAGAAACCGCAGAAGCAAATAATTTACTGACAGAAAATAATTTACTGGATTGTGAATAATTTACTGACTAATGTGTGCTTTGCAGCAACACTCCTATTCGGTCCTTTGACCTTTTCACAATTCATTTCTGAAGTTTGAATAATTTACTGGATTGTAAATTGTGTTCATAATACATTTATGAAGTTATAAAAAATATATTTAGATACTAAAATTGTACCTTCTATCAGTTCTTGAAGAATAAAAAATTCCTTAAAGATGTGAAAACCAATTCTTACAATCAACCTTTGAATAGTGGAATAAGAAAACTTGAGTAAATTTATATTTTATAATCTGTTGTGTAGTGATCAAATTATTTAAGGTCTTGACTGTTGTTCATTTCCATATATACATATGTGTATATAATCAATAACGAAAATGCAATGTTGATTTTTTTTTATTTTAAAAATAAATATGCTCACTGTATTTATATATATTATTTGTATTCTTTGTATTAGAAAAAAAAATACAACAATATTCCACTTAGAAAAATTATATTTTGATTAATTAAATTCTCCAATCTAATCATCAAATAATAAAATAATACATTAACAAGAGTTATAACACTCGTTTTTGTGTGACCTTGTCGGTTCAATACTAAATCGATAATAGATAAAAAAAAATTAAGTATTAATCACGGTATGCGTCAAGTAACAATCTTTAACGTTCAGGTAGTATGAAGTATTATTTTACTTTCAAGAATCATTTAGAACAATATAATAGTTTTGATAACACATACAACAGAATAAAGTTTGAATCTATTTTACGTTTAAGTTATATAAAATATATTTAGATGCTAGAAGTGTACCTTCGTATCAGTTCTTGAAAGATGAAAATTTTCCCAAAGATGTGAAGATTATCTACACCGAGACCAATTCTTAACCTCGATCTTTGAGTAGTGGAACAAGATCACTTAGGCAAATTTGTATTTTGTAATTTGTTGTGTGTAGTGATCAAATTATATAAGATATATTTATAAGTCTCGCTAACACACACTACTATCAAATAGAAGGTATTGACTCATCTTAATTGTCTTTTACATTCATAAAATCAATTATTATAAAAAACAATTAACACGTGTTAATGCTAATTTATTTAAAAAATCATTTTTTACTAAGATCTTCCCACGTAATTATATATAATCATAATTATATATGAATAATTTCGCACGATTTGTTATAAATGATCAACCGTTGATCATTGTTCATTTCCATATACTTCCTCCGGTCACATTTATAAGAAAAAAACATTTTTTATATTCATTCAATACTTAATGTATTTGGTCAATATATAAACCAAATACATTATGTATTCAATGAACTTAAAAAGTGTTTTTTTGCTTATAAATGTGACCGGAGGGAGTACACATGTGTATATAATCAATAAAGAAATGGTGTTGTTAACGAGTGCCCCCGGGACACTCTTTAATCAATCTAAAATAAGAAATTATTCCATAGGAAAATTAAATATTTCAATTTCCAATGCATTGATTACACAAATTTCCATAAAAACTTGTTATTTAAAGCCCTTAAAAAGTTTCACTGGGCACTCGTTAACATTTTCCATAAATAAAATACAACGTACAACAACGTTACTTATTTCTTTGTTTTTTTTATTTCAAAAATAAATATGCTCAATTTATTTATATTTATTATTTCTATTCTTTGTACTAGCAAAAAAAAATACAACAATATTCCACTTTTGTAAAACAATATTCCACTTAGAAAATTCATATTTTAATTAATTAAAGTATCCAACCAAATCATCATAATAAAATAATTCTTTATCAAGAACTAGAACACTCTTTTTTGTGTGACCGTGTACGTTCAATACTAAACCGGTAATATAGTAATCAAGGTATGCGTCAAGGTATGCGTCAAGTAACACTCCTTAAGGTTTAGGTAGTATGAAGTATTATTTTACTTTCAAGAATCATCTAGAACAATATAATATTTTACTTCCGTCGTTACAACTCTTGTTAACTCTAAAGCATGGTACAATATATGACTTAAGAAACTCATTTCTTCTTCCATTCAATTTCTCTGGCCAGGGTTTTTAATTTTATCATAGAGCTCAAACTCATTACCAAGAGTTGACGGATCTCATCTTGATTAATCATTAATTATACAAGTATTTAATCGTTTTTAATATCCTTTCAACTAGTAGCACCTTAAGGTATTAGGTGCTCATAATCAAAAATATGATGGAGAGACCAAAACTCTCATATTCTAAAATAAAGGGGTCAAATATGTAAAATGGTGAAACATGGGCATCAAAATTGCAATTATGCTAATAAAATGATCATGTTAATCAGTGTCGCAGGGGCACTGGTTAACGAAGTCAAAAGAGAAAATTTTCAATTGAAAAAGACACTTTTTTAAAAAAATTTAAGTATTGACTGCACAACTTTCAATGCAGATACTACTATATTTGATAGCATTTTCCAATTTTTCCTTTAGTACCATGTTTTTTAGCACATCTTTTCCAATACAAACCATTGCTTTTGCAAGAAACAAGAGAATGAATATTAATTTTTTGTTAAGTTGTTTAATGACTAAAAATTCACTTTTTAAAATGAATAAGTGGGGTGTTGGAGATTCGAACTCCGACCTATACATGTATTATTCAATGTTTCTACCAACTAAACAAAACTCACAATGACGGGGAAAAAAGTATTTTTCAACTAAGGCAAAAACACATTAATCACACTTATCATGCTAATGACTATACCTTTTTTTTAAGAGAACTAATGACTATACATTTTTTGAAGAAAACTAATGACTATACCTTGATTAACTTTTTTGTAATGATTACTAGTATTCTTAATGATTTGTTAGCAAAAATTAGAAATATGAGTAATGAAAAAATATGCTCTTAGATTGTTTTAATTGCTTTTCAACTTTATGCCTCTTTTTAAATATTAAAAACTTTATGCATCTTTAACATGACTCATTAGATTGTATTATCATGACTAGTTGGTAAAAATTCGGTTTTGATGAGTCTCCTAACCTCAACTCTCTTAAACTTTTAATATTAAAAACTATAAGCTGATAAAATATGAGTATTTCCTCACCAGTAAAGTGAGATTATTTTGGTTTTATCCGAAAAATGATAATTTGTGGGTCCGAAACAATTATCTTGCTTATGTATGATTATTAGTGTGCTGGATCCAAATAATAACCGTAGTCTAATTCAATAAAATTGAAGAAGTTTTCATCATTAAAAAGTAACCATTCATTAATTAGAATGTTTTTCATCTCAATGAAATATAGTGCTGTAATAATTGAATATAGGTAAGCATTATAAGAAACTGGTTCCAAATGTACTCATATTTAGGAAAACGAATTCCTAAATATTCCCTCTCCCTTGTTAATTATAAACTTTCTTTAAAGAAATCGTTTTCCTAAATATGAGTCCTTATTTAAATAGGAGTCCTTCTATGCTATATTATATTATACTTTAGCCTTTTTGCGCCCCATATAAAATAGGGCTCAATGCATATTATTATACAAGTATAATTCATTATTAAAATAAGAAAGTAAAGTTAATTGACAAGCTCTCTACAATTAAACATATGTATAATGCCCAGAAAGCTATAGACCGGTAATAATGGAATTGTTAGGTATTGCACAATGAAGAAGATAAGAGAAAGGATGACAACAACACAGATAGCTTGCATTACAAGAAACACACAGTTAGAGGACACTTTAGACATTTCACTCTAATCTCTTTTGTTCTAGTTGTAGTTAGTTACTCTTCTATAGCTTCTTTTGTATAAATACTCTTGTACTCCTTCATTCATCAATAAGATTTTTCCCTCTTTCACTCATTTCATAATATGGTATCAGTTTCTTCTCTCTCCTATGAGAGGAGTTTGTTACGATTCAGTTAGAGCTTCCGCCATTGATGCTTGTTCACCAAGCTTTTTCATTTTGCATACATGCATTCACCATCAATATCATTGTCATTTTACATGTAATATTTCAACTGAAGGAAAATCGAATTACATAATAAACAGCGGAATAATATCATTGTCATTTTGTTTTACACTTTCATTCTCGTTTTTGCAATTTCTTCACCATGCCTCGTCATCAAGCTCCACTGGTTGTTCAGCAGCAAAACACTGATTCTCCCTTCTATGTTCATCTTACTGAAGGACCAAATTCTGTAACTATTACACCTTTTCTTACTGGTTCAAACTACCTCGCATGGCATCGTTCTTTGAAGCGTGTTTTTGGTGCTAAGAACAAGCTTGCATTTGTTGATGGATCTAATCCAACACCTCCTATGGATGATTTGAATCGCAATGCTTAGGAACGTTGTAACCACTTGATTCACTCTTGGATTTTGAATTTTGTTTCTCCTCAAATTGCTCAAACGATTTTCTAAGGTTGATCGAGTTTGAATAGCTACTTTACGTTCTGCTATCAATAACTTGAAACAAAGGTAATAAATTTGTGCTTGACTATTTCACTAAAATGAAATATCATTGGGAAGAGCTCAATTCTCATCGCCCAATGCATGTGTGTACTTTCCCTCACCCTTGTCGTTGTGAATCTATGAGAGTTGCACGCAATTTCATATTGGAGGATCAAGTCATTCAATTTCTCACTGGATTGAATGATAATTATGGAGTTGTTATGACTCATGTTTTACTTATGGATCATATTCCTTCCATTAACAAGGTATATTCTCTTGTTGTTCAAGAAGATTCAAGCATTTTGGTTAACGCTTTTAAAGCAAGAAAACCTTCTGGTCGTAGCAAACCTTTATCTGACTCATCTCAGTTCAAGAACAATTATAGATATTGCACCTTTTGCCACAAAAATAATCATACAGTTGATTATTGCTATCAAAAACATGGTTATCCCAATGGTAATAAGGGAAATTCTTCTTCCAATGCAATGAATTCTGATACTGCTTCTCAATCTCAAGTTACTACTGAGGGTTCTTCTGCTATTTCTCAAACTGGTTTGACTCAACATCAATATGTTCATCTTTTATCCTTGCTTCAACAATCATCTTTACTTCCCTCAACATCTTCCATCAATCATGCTAACACCAATCATGTCATTGCTTTACCTTCTTCAATGCCTTCTTCTTCAGGTATAAACACAGTTATCTCTTGTTCATTGAATGTTCAGCCTCAAAATTGACTTATTGATTCAAGTGCTAATGAGCACATTTGTTTGTCTTTACATTTACTCCACTCATTTTACAAAATTAAACCTATAAATGTCACATTACCTAATGGTTCTTCCATTCTTGTTCATTATGATGGTACTGCTATATTTTTTGTTGGTGTAAGCCCTAGAGGCCAATATAGTTTATGTTGAACTTATCTTATGTATCATGACTTTTATTATTGAATAAATATATGGCAATCTTTATTATATTTATAGTTATGTTAATAAAGTCCTTAGAATAGATAGTTCATATAATAATATGTTAAGTGTGACTTAATCATGAGATTACATTATCATAAAGAACGCTATTCTTAAATATATCCGTAGTCAAGCTTTAATATGAATAAGGATAATAATAAAGCGTCGAGACTATTATGTATATAGACTGATGACCGTATCTCATGGGTCATAGATATGAGATATTAGGTTTATACATAGGTATAAATATTAGGAGTAATATTTATACTAGATTGACCTACTGTGAGAATACTACATAGTATGTTATGAAATTGTCATAAGATATTCTCACAATGATAATAGTGTATATCACTCTTAGACCTGAAACCACTATGATCCCTAGATGTGGACTCAAGTGCTTTGTTGT
>Ga0315914_1005093_pt1 | contig 19324 bp, 10 predicted proteins | sample MpolenodulesMG_FD_203920 | JGI IMG/M metagenome (GOLD analysis project Ga0315914, IMG submission 203920) | Medicago polymorpha root nodule microbial communities from Los Angeles, California, United States - elongated nodules | ecosystem: Host-associated > Plants > Roots > Nodule | place: USA... | reverse complement strand
TATATATATATATCATGGTATTTTATTTGTGCCAATATTAGTAAATACAGATATTAAAGCAAAGTCAAGCTTACAATTTGTATCTTAGAGAAACAACAATATCATCAGATCATTTGAAAATGTTAGCAGTACATCAAGGAAGTGGAGAATGCTTTTTATCAAGGATTATGATTTCACACATACAAGAAACTTGTGGTTTTCTAATTTTATAAGGAGACTCTTTCTACAAATCAATATGAAGACAATATCTCAAGAATTATTAATTTGGAGAAGAGAATGGAGATATATCATATCTTTCAACAGAGTCACCGTAAATAAAGATTTTGGATAACTAGCATAAAAGATTATTTAACCTTCTTCGTCTCATATATAATTGTCTTTATGAGGAGGAGACAAATGTGTTTTGCACTCTTTTTTCCTTAACCATGGTTTTATCCCATTGAGTTTTTCTGGTAAGGTTTTTAACGAGATAGATTATGACACAAAAGGATGTTGTACTCTTTTTCCCTTCACTAGAATTTTTTTCCCACTGGGTTTTTCTCTAGTAAGGTTTTGATGAGGCATATCCTTGATGGACATCCAAGGGGGAGTGTTATGAATATCATAAGTGGATGTCCACAAACCCTTGTACTTATCTCTTAAGTGACACCATATTACTTATCTTCTAAGTCACATATATTTGTACTTATCCCTTAAGTACTTAAGGGTTAAGTCATGTCACTGTACTTCTCTATAAATAGAGACCACATGTACCATAATTGTACATCACAAGAGAATAATATAATCTTCTTTCTTCTCTCTCTATTCTCTCGTCTTCTCTACTTCTCTTTATTCATGTTCTTATTCTAATAATTTCATAACACTGTCCAAATATTGTCCATTCTTTTTTTTTTTCCAAGTAGATTAATGATTAAAAATTCATCTATTAAAATGAACAAGTGGGATGTGTGGAGTTTAAACCATGATCCCCACATATATTTGCATTCTATATTATAGAATGTGAATGAATAAGTGAGATGTTTGGAGCTTAAATCATGATCCCTCAGTGACGGATACATAAATTTTGAATAATGGGGGCACTTTATATATAAATTTATAGCATCCGTAAACATATCTTAGTTGGTAAGGACATTGTGACATGAATTTTTTGTTACTGGGCTATTTGACCAGAAAAAGAAATATAAATCATAATTGTCCTTTATAATTGTTGATATTCTCAAAAACATTGAATGATTTGTGATAATTTCATTTCATAATAACAAGTTATTGTTTTTTATTTTGAGAAACATGAAGGTTGTGTTGTTACTTGTTGTTGTGTCAAGTGATTGTATGTGTGGGCCAAGAGATTTTTTTTTTTAATATGTGTGGGCTATATAGTCAAAATATCATTTTCTAACTATATTATACAACTAAAAAAATAAGAAATTAAAAACTTAGTGCAGGCACAAGCCTACATAGCTTGCCACCTGCATCCGTCCCTGAAATCCCTACATATATTATAGAATATCTTTGTCAACTAAGATAAACTCATGGGGACTTAATATCGTCCATTCTAATAACCAACCTTTGTTTATATTCTCATTATATAAACTTATAAGAGACTTTTGTGCTGCAAATTTTTTTTGGTATCAAGGATTATTATCTTGTTTTGATCAAAATGAACTAAATTCATATCCCTACTATTATGGGGGATACTTTTCAAACCCCCACTTTTCTAAAAATTCACAAATACTTTTGAAAATATACTTTTGAACAACATAATTTGTCTGAAATTATACTTCTAACGATACAATTTTTTCTCTCTAGATATCAACATCCAAAGTCATTTATTTAGAGGGTGAGGAAAATTTGCCCTTGGTTATTAAAAGTTCATTCATCGTTGTCCAAAACTAATTTTGAATGACGCTAACTAATACTTCCTCCGGTCGTTTATATAAGAAACAAAAAACATAAATCACATAGACCAAGGAAACATTTTGAAAATAGTTATTTGCATTTAATACTCTTATAAATTTAAATTTATTCCATTGACACCCCTATATTAATTATCTTGATTAGAACAACTTATTTACTTTTAGTATTCTCTTTCATAATAAATAAGAGCACATATGAAATTTAACATCTAATATATTTGAAAATTGGTCAAAGTTTCTTATAAAAATGACCAAAAAATTTGATACTTTTGTTTCTTCTAAAAAGGACTGGAGGGAGTATTTAACATCTACTCGAGTCATTACTTCACAAAATGTAGCCTGTAGCAGGCATTTTCTCATGAGATTTCTTTCCTCGTGTAAATATGTAGGTAAGGATAAACAGACTACCACTCATATATTGTTCTCAAGTTACACATGTTGTGGATATTCTATCTTGCTCACCACAATGGTTGATGCTATTTTTGTTCCTACCATACTGTGTGCACACAATTCCACTTGTTTTCTGCTAGCCCTTCCACAGTAGAAGCACACAAGTTAAAGAAACCAAAACAGCTACTATCATATTTTCAACCATGTCCAAATAGTTTTCGCTATGAAAGCTACAACATGTAGCTTCAACAGTATCGTGTGTTTGTTTCTCCGACACAGATCGAAACACTCACATACATCTTATAAGAAGAATAACCAATACACGGCAAAGTTCTATTTGTACTACATTACAAGTCTACCGCATATATCTGATAAAATCCTAGGAACTGAACTAAAACTGTAACATACATGATTTTTTGGTTGTCTGGATAGCAGTTCAATTACTTTGAACTATAGCTGAAAAGAGTAGTTTGTTGAGATCTCCAGAATCAGAATCTTGTGGTTCATTTCCTGCATCAAAACACATTTACAGGGACAGTTATTTTCTGCATTTCTGAATTCTAGAAATGATATACAAGGGAAAAGGATGGAAGACACCATGCAGGGACATGACTAAGACAGCATGGTAAGCATTATTACCTAACTTTAATCTAGTAGTGTACCAGTGTTGTTAATCACGGATGGAAGAAAATAGCCGTTTGTTAAAATCTACTAGCAAATAGCCGCTACAGCACTATAACCACTATTTGACCACACTTTGTATTAAATATTGTATCGTGGAAAATTAGCAATTTGTTCAAATTCTGCTATGCTATAGCGCTGCTAGATAAACATGACACGCATACTTTATTTCTCCTCATATTCTGTCATTACACTCTTCACATCAAGTGCTGTCAATCGTGGAACGTCAAAAATAGCGGTTTGTTCAAATTCCTCTACGCTAGAGGGTTGAGCACTGCTCTAGCCGCTATTTGACAACACTTAATACTAAACAGGGTGACGCAGAACAATAGTGATTTGTTCAAACTCCACAACACTGCAGAGCCGCTATAACTGCTATTTGACAAAACTCTGTCCATCTGAACTCCACTCTCCTCTCTTCATTGGAGGAATCGAGCCCTAAGCACTCCTACAGACCTTATGACTAACTAATGCATCTACTTAAGAAATTAAATTACACGAACAAAAGCGAAGAGGAGAAAAAGGAGATGAAGACAAAAATGTAAAAAGACCACCAACTAGAGTAATAAATAACAAAAATATTCCAGCTTCTAGGACAGTTTTTTAAGAATCGAACTTCAGACCTTGAGAAGAGCACACTCCAAGATCTCAAGCCAACACCACTAGGCCAACCCAAGTGGATTAGCTTCTAGGAGAGTAAAAAAAGGGGACCAAACCAAAATATGTTATCTCTTTCTAGCATAAAATACACATTCCAAACCTTTATTTTAATAGCCAGAAAATTTTGCTAATCCAGAATGATGATTTACATGTTAGGATCAATTAAATAAGGTTGTCAAATGTACAGCATGTGCATGGAAAATTGGCAAAGCAAAAAGTCCGCGAAACTGCTCACCAGTTTTTGATCTTATTTGATCAGTCCATTCATCAATCACCTGCACAATCAGTTAAAATTGTGTCAAAACCATTGCAATTACTTGGTTGACTAAGATCTACTTGATTGACTATGTGAAAAGTTGAGAGATACAAAATTTGGGATGAAAATCACTTTGCATATGCTTGGTATAACAAAAAAATGAAATACGAGAACATGAAAAACTAAATATATTCTTTTCCCGTTTGAGCTATTACTCTAGTTGATAATGTTTTAATGCATCCTCTGTATTTTACCTTCTCCCTTCCCATGTTCTGCCAACTAAGAACCAACAGGACCTCTTAAAATTTGGTTGGACTTAATTCAACCCTGCAAAACCGGCAGCTTGTAAGGCGAGGAATACCTCCCACTTATAAACATACTTTTAGGCCATATGTCATCCAATGAGGAACTCTCAACCCACCCCTCACGCCTAGGACTGAACATTTGCAGCATGGCCTGAGTAGCTTGAATTTGATAGTGGGTTGCCCATCAGATCTTGGATAAGCTTTAATACTATTTTAAAATTTGAGCCCTACAAACTGGCTTCTAATGTGAGGGATGTCTCCCACTTATAAAGATGTTTTCAGGTTATATCTCATCCAATATGGGAACAGGTTCCCCTTCCCTATGTAGGCAAAGCAATGTGAAAGGTACCCAAGCTTGGTTAAATACTTACAAAGCTCCATATTTTGATTTATATTGGTTGTTTACTGGCAAGAGGGTTAAAGACTTAAAACACCGCTTTGAAAATGGCAACCTTTGAGAATAGCAAAAGTTTCAAGCAAAAGTTACCATTACTCTTCACTTGGCTATTCTCCATAATAGAAGAGACTGCATCTTGATTTTGACTGATAAATACTTAGGAGAGATTCGGAAGAGCCTATTAAAACTTAACTCACGAGTCGAGACAAACAATTGCAGAAGTGTTTAGAATAACGTACAGAAAATCCATAAGTCGTTTTCAGCTTTTTTTCTAAGCAAAATTTATACGCCAACCCTTTATATCAAAGATCACCAAATGCATAGTGATTGCAATTACAAATAAAGCATACACGCTATCGAATTTGACCACCAATCAGAAAATGATCAACTCGTTTTCCTTCCTTCTCTACCAATAAACCAACCCCACGACAACATTTTAATCTAATTAATGATTGTGGTGCAGTCAGCGACACCTTCTTGAACGATAATCTTATGTTGCATTAACCACAAAGACGAAACAATAGCTAACCGTATGACATGTCCCACCTCTTCTTTTTGCGTTTTCAACTTATTCGCAAATGCTCCCCAAATAACTTATAAATTAGACAACTTACACATATCTTATAGAGTTTTGTTTGTTTAAAGGATCAAAAGATCATTTTGGCATAACCAACATGAATCATTATGCATACATAAATGAGTAAAGGCACTATGAAATGCCACACACAAAAAAAGGCACATCAAAGAACACACATTCAACTATAGGAAATTATCATTCAAACTGTTAAAAAAGATTAAAATAAAGACAAACACAATAACCTGTTTGAAGTTAGTGAATGCATCATCATCTTCACTAGTAAAGGGGATTCCCACAGATGATTGCATACGCTGCACTAAATTTCTATTCTCAACAAGAACTGTCTGAGCTTTATCAATCAAATCCTGCACAACTCAACAAGCAAACAATACTTCAAAACCCAGATCTTATTCCCATCTCGCACTAACATATGTATATTATTACAAAAAATAATCAAAAAAACTTTGTAGCTATGAACTACGAGCAAACCACCAAATTAGTCCCTGACTTTGTAGGCAACTATCGAATAGGTCCCTATGACTATGAATATTTTAAAAAGGTCTCTGACTCCATTAAATTGTCAAGTTGATCCCTATATTTAACCACTTATTATCAATTTGGTCTATATATTTAACAACTTACTATCAATTTAGTCCATAACATTACTATCAAATTTGGTCCCGCACTCTCAGAAGGACTGATATGAGTAAAATTTGACAGAGTCAGTGACATTTGTGAAACATTCATAATCTCAAGAACCCATTTGAGAGTGTCATAGAAAACCATGTCGAATTCGGTGGTTTACTCAAAAGTGACAAAAAATAAACATATACGTCAAACACCAAACACGTCTTCAATCTAAAGTGTCAGTGTTATATTAGCCATTCAAATCCACCAAAATGCATTGAAGTATAACAACAGCAAGTAATCAATCACCTGCTTAGAAGCAAGAAGCTCATGACACTGCCCCTTCAAAATTGAAATCTCTTCCTGTATCTTTTTGATCCTAGAAACCAGCTTCATGGGGTTTGCCTGCAGAAAACCAATATCAGTGTTAAGCACAAAAAAGGTACCAATTTTCACAGGAATTGAAGAAAGGGGGTGAAAAGTGTAATATGGGGGGTTTATTATTTAATTTACATTTTCAGGGTATTGTTGTTGAAATTCAGTTTGAAGACGGTGGTGAACGATATCAAGATCGTGATTTGCTTTTCTGAATAGTTTTACAAGTCCATCGGTTGCTTCATTGTATTCATTTCCCATTTGTTTCTCAAAACCTTCAAACTTCCAAATGCAACATCAAAAATTATTTACTACGATTTTAATTTTTTATTTTAGGAGCCAAGAAAATTCAAATTTCCTAAAATAATGAAGTTTTTTATTTTATTAGGTATTACCTACTGATATTACTTGACCAAATGTGTAATTAATTGTAATTGATTGTTACTTGGTCAAATTAGTTTAATATGTAATTAATTGTAGTTATTGTGATGAGCTAGTCTCTGTCTTGTTACCAACGGCTCTATAGTTAGGCTATATAAAGAGAAGGTGTTCTCCCTCTCTAGGTACAGAAAACAAATCTCTAATATATCATATCATATTAATACAATTCTCATATATTTCTATTCATTGACTTTTCTCTTTGGTTTGGTAACATCAATATTAGGCAATTAACATTTTGGTATAATCCTTGTAAAAATTGATACAACAATACGTAAGTATATTTCCTTAAAAAAAAAAAAAATAAGTATATTAAAACACTAATATGATAATAATAATGAAGTATTCTAATATTGAAAACTATTTTGACTATCAATGACTATGTTGAAATTTTGATATATTGAAATATTATTATGACTACTCGTTAATATCAAAAACTATTTTGACTAATGAAATACATAATCAAGAACTATTTTAAAATTTTAATATATTAAGAGAAGCTTACACATCCACATGTTTATTATCCTTGTTTATTTTGAAAATAATTGTCATCAGAGAGTTTTTATTATTTTATTTAAAAGATTTTATTTTCGTGCTCAATTTCAAATTCAAAATTATGAGCCCACGTTGATGGACCCCGCATATACTTTTGAAAAATCAACGTATGTTACAGTTTGCTCCTACCAATTTTATTATTCACCATTGTTTAGACCTTGGAACACTTACGTTAAGTGCCCCTTTGTTTGTTTTTTTATTGTGCTAACTTGCCTCAATTATAAGCATTCTATCTAGCAGTAAATTCAATAATCATGGTGTTTTTTTATAACACATTCTTTAAAAAAATTCAATTTTTTAGGAGAATAAAAAAAAAATCAAATTTATAATTAGTTTTTAAAAAAGATAAATTTTTTATATTTGCATAGTTTACTCTGTTTTTATGAATGGCTTCTCTGTTAAGAATTATGATTGCTATCAAGCATGCGGATGATAAAGGTTAGACCCACCTTTAGATTGAGAGTGACTCCCAATTAGCTATTCATGCTTTGAAATCACATGATATTGTGCCTTGGACGTAGGAAGAATTGTCTTGGCTTTGAGTATGATTCTTCTATTTTGCCCATCTCTACATGGAGGGTAATACTTGTGTGGACAAGTTGGATGCTTTGAGTCATAAGTCTATGGGTTTCACTTGGTAGGACGTTTTATCACACAAACTTTCTAAAGACCTTTTTAGGAATCGATGTAATCTTCCTAATTTTGTTTTTGTTGATTTTCTTTTTTTCCTCTTCTTTTCTTTTGGGGTAAGAGCTTGATCCCACCCCACCCTCCACCCCCAGCATTTGGAATAGGATTAGAGGTTCTAAGGGGTGCCAACCTAGTTGAGATGTCTCATAGCCTCTTTGATGCCATTATATTGTTGATTGAGCAACAAAAAAAAAAGGTGAGTACAAAATCATGAACTTTCAAGTTTAATCCTTATTAGTAACTTTCAAGTTTTTTTGTCTGATAACCCAAAGGAGTACTAGCATTTTTATAACCACTCATCCTAAATTGTCCCACAACTCTATTGAGAAAATAGCAATTCGCATTTTAACCATTATCCAATGATATCCATTCCAAGAATCCTCTTTGCTGCACCAGTATTCTTCATCTCAAATTCATCGTTTAATTCCCTATGAGATTTCTAATCTCCTCTATGTTATAACTTGCCATCAAGATATTGTCCACATATAGAAGTAGGTCGAGCATGAATTTATCATTCCTCTTCAGTTGTAAACACAATAATCATACCAAATACCCACGTAACCGGTTTTCAAAAGAACGTCATCAAACCAAATATATCATTGCCTTGGGATTTGATTCAACCCATACAAAGATTTCTTCAAAAGACACGTCTTAGAATTGTCCTCCGCAAAACCATCTAGTTGCTCCATATAGATTGCTTCTTCAAGGTAATCATGTCAGAATGCAATCTTCACATTCATTTGTTTCAACTCAAGATTATATTGATTCACGATAAGCCATAATTACCCTTATGCAATGATGCTTCACCACCGATGAGAAGATCTCGTTGTAGTAGATCCCCTCAACTTGAGTGAAACTTTTTGCCATAAGTCTTAATTGATAACTTGAACCATCAATTCTCGAAATACCTTCATTCTTCTTGAAGGTCCGCCTGTATCCAACCATCCATTGGTTTTTAGGTAGCCCCACAAGTTTTCAAGTTTGATTATTCTCCAATGAAAGCATTTTCTCATTCATTACCTTTAACCACTCTTTGCTTTCATTGCTCTCAATTGTCTCCTTAAAGGTCTTTGGTTCCAAGTATTGCTACCATTCAACCACATATAGAGCATAACAAATAAAGTCAGCATAATTATATCTTATAGGTGCAACAATGGTCATCCTAACCATATCTCTAGCCAGCTGATACTAAGGACTCATTGTTGATGTCATTCACTTGAACTTGATGTTGGAGTCTCATCTTACTAATCTTCTACTGTTTCATCAATGGAAGAACCCATCTCAAAATGAGTTTTCTCCACCTATCTCTGTGAGTCTATAATATCCAAGTTTTTGCGCTTCATACCCTATGCAGGTCTTATCAAACACAACATCCCTGATTATCTTGACAATTTATTTGCCACCTGACCACATCTTCCACATCTTGCAACCCTTTACACTTTTCAGTTAACCACTGACGACCTATTTCATATGCCCAACATCAAGCTTGTGTTGGTTGATATAAGCATACTCAAAACCTTCAATTCCTTATATTTATAAAATAAAAATAAAAAAACTTATGTGTATAAAATTTTTAAGGTTAAATATGTTTTTGGTTCCTATAAGTATACTAATTTTTCGTTTTAGTCCCTTTAAAAATTTTGTTAGACTTTTAGTCCCTCAAAAATTTTCCATCACTATTTTTTGTCTCTAATTTTTAGTGAACTCATGTCTAACATTTATATTTTTTAATGAAATTTTTCAGAAATGTGTAGAATATTATGACAATCTCTCCCAAATAAAATTAGATTTTTTTTTGTTAAGAAAACATGAATTTTTAAAAACTAAAAACATAACAATTCATATTTAATATGTTTTATCAATTTCTTCAAAAAAAAATATGTTTTATCAAAAAATTCTAATTTTTTTGGGAGAATATTCTACCAATCTTATTAAAAAAAAATATCTGTACAAAAATCTTATAAAATATTTGTTACTTATATTTTTTGAAAAAAAAAAAGATCTTCACCTTTATAAATAACTAGTATAGGAGCCTAAATTCCAGAATTTAAACATTACCTTACGTGCGTGAACCCTTTCACTTTGGTAAGCCGATATTTCCCAGTTAATATGCAATGCAAGGCATTCCTTTTTTATTTATTTATTTATTCTTCACTTAATAATTGTTTTTTCTCTATTTAAATTGATTAATTTTTTGTTTGTTGCAGCTATCGCTTTCGATAGGTTATCACCATCTTTTCTCTAGAACTTCTCGATCGGTTCCTTGACATGGTAATATCTTATCTTATGAATCAATTCCAATTTTTCATTGCTTTAAGTTTAGGCATGCACTCTTAAACTTAATTATTGAAACATGTACAAAGTGTAAACCTCCGGCTAAGGTAAATTAAGTTTAAAACTTAATTGAAGCACGTAGTTAAAGTAGTTTAATTTTTATTTTTATTTTTATTTATAAACTGATGTGCCTATAAGGATCACATCATGGTATCATTAAAAAGAAAAGTAGAGTAAAAAAAAAGAGGGGGACCAAACCAAACCCTCAAAATGTTAGGAAAATTTATAAAAAGGAAGACCTAGCCTATTCTTAACTAAATCTTCTCTTATCTGCAAAGGTGTAGAGGACCACCATTGAAAGCCATTCTATGTAAGACCTAATGCAGCTAACTTATCTGCACAGTGATTGCCTTCTCTGAAAATGTGAGATAACAAAAAATTCATAGATTTCACTAAGGTAAGACAATTAAGCCATCTGTTTTTGATCTGCCAAGGAACGATATGTGGAGACTTGACTGCCAAGGTAACTAGTCCAGAGTCACTTTCTATCGATAAGTTCAACCAATTTCTTTGACTTACACATTCAACTGCTAGAATTACCGCCATAAACTCAGCAAACAAAGCATTACAGACACCAAGGTTCTGAGCAAAACACCCCATATTCTCTCCCTAGTTGTTTCTAAAAATTCCTGCACAAGCTCCTAAACCTGGACTACCCAAAGTTGTGCCATCAGTATTACATTTCACTCAATTATGGATTGGAGGTTGCCAGATTACTTCAACAATTCTAGGTGCTCTAGGATGTTGAGTTTCCACTTTGAAAGCTTTCAAAACAAGGAAGTCAGAAATAGCAGGACCAGTAGCAAGTTTGGTTGAGTTACCTGATAAAGAAACTTGAGCTGTTATCATAGCTATGACCGCATTTCTGGTGATTCTTAAGTTGTTAAACCTTTGATTATTTCTGCAAAACCATATAACATTAAGGATAGTAACTATGGCTAAAGTTATAACTAGCCTGCATTGGGGACTCCATCCTCTATTGCAAATGTCAAAGATAGTGAGAACTGAGGATAGATTGATATTCATTTTCAGAATAGATATCAGCCAATGCCATAGATAAGTTGCAAACTCACAGTGCAAAAATAGATGATCAGAAGATTCAGGTTGCTTGTGGCACAACATACAAACAGAAGGCAAGTAACAACCTCTTTTTGCTAAATTGTCATCAGTAGGCAACTTTTGATGAATTAATCTCCAAAGCATGAAAGACTTTGAAGGAGGGATGGCAGCATTCCGAATAAGCTTGGTCCAAGATTTCTGATTTGTGATTGGAGCATAAAACCTATAAGCATCTTTTAGGGAGAGATCTCCTGAAGATTCCAAGTAGTTTAAATTTAAGAATGACTACCTCACATAAAATAAAGTTAACACAAACTAAGTTTAAGTATGTACATGTAAATCCAGTTTACTCTTGTACAAACTACTGCTTTTACCATTTACTTCTATGTACGTGCCTTTTTACTCAAACTGAAAATATCTCATATAATAAAAAAAAATGCAAATCAGGGGTTACCAACTGCGAATGCAAAATATATCAAGAATCGAAATTGATGTTATATTTTAAATTGGAAAAAAGCTGCGAAGAAAATGAATAGAAAGTTGTACGATTGGGTTTTGGAAGGTGAAGAGTGGGTTTCGGCGAAGAGAAGAGGTGATGGCATTCTGGATTTGGGAAGGAGGAACACTATCAGGTTTTAGAAGAGATGAAAAGCTTTTGGTACAATTGGAAATTTATTTTATTTTAAGGGTACTTTAGTCATTTTATGTCATTTTAGGTGTAACTAAGTTTTATTGGGGTGTAACTAGAAATTTAATACCTATTTCTTTGTTTATCGATGCAATCATAGAATCTCCTTAAGGATAATGCTAACAACGCTCATTTTAACACCCTATTTTTAATACTCACTCTCTTATTTGGTGAAAAATATAACCACTATATGGGACCCATTACTAAAATGGTGTGCCCCACATATATTTTATCCAATAAGATAATTGAAGTTAAAAAGAGTGTGTTACTATGTTAAAATGAGTGTTGTTAGAAAAGTTTTAAAAAAAGAGGCGTTACTGCAAAAACGGCATTTACAAAACGGTATAGGCAAGCGACGATACCGTTTTTGCCCGATTTAACCGTAGAAAGGAAAATCACACGAAAAATCCGTGATGTAACGCCGTTACGGCTGCAACCGACCGTTACAGCGGCATAAAGAACACACTTTCCAGATTTTGGTCATCACCTCTTCTTTGTTTACGGTTCATTACTCCTTCAATTCCTAGATCTCTCCTCCTCCACCGACTCTCTTAATTTTGGTGTTGTTGTTATGTAAGTGTGTAACATAGATAAAATTAAATTTTAGAGAGACAAAAATTGTCTTTGTATGAATATGGTTGTGTGGTTCCATGCTTCAATACTGTGACATTGAAAAAGAAGTGAGAAAGAACTTATAAAGAATAAAGTGAGGTGAGTGAGAGGAAGTGATGAGGGTAATTGTGGAACGTTTTGATTAATTCACACCGTGACGGCTGTAACAGTCGAAATCACAAAACCTTACCGCATACGTTATTCAAATCTTGGCTGCTAGCATCCCTCATTACATAAATCTTGCACTTTTCCTCGAACAACATTTTCTTGTGTAATATAACATGCATTCCATTTTATTATGAATGAATTTTTTTACTTCCATTGCTTGAAACTGGGCTTTTAATGGAATACATGGTTTAAATTAGGATTCATATATTGTAACAAAAAAAAATTAGGATTCATATACACTGCTATACCACCATTTTATAATTTGATTTCAGAAGATTTAATAACTATGCTATTTTCATTTATTTAAAGAAGTTACATTACTTTGAGTTTCAAGCAATGTTCCGCAAATCGAGTGTTAACTCTCCGAGTTTACCGAGTTTACGTTTTTAGGTACCAAAATCGTGTTAACTCGGAGGTAAACTCGGTTTTTGGTAAAATCGAAAGGTTTGACGAGTTTGACCGAGTTAACACTCGATAAACTCGTGTAAACTCGACGAGTTTACCGAGTTTTACGAGTTTACATCTAACAAAAAAATCGGCCCTTTTTTGGCCCCATTTTTTTCAAAACCCAATTCTTTTTCTACAAGCCCAAAAATTGAAACGTTTACTGAATAGTTACATTTATAGTAACACGTTGTTCCTGAGATGAAACATTTATTTTTCTTTCTTCTCTAAGTTCTCAAACCATGAACATGGGAGCACATACCAGGGTTGCAATTCCGACGGTAGAAATTCAAATTTCGATGCCGATGATTGCGACGCCGGTGAGGATTGCGGTGGTGGTGTTTGTTGACCTTCTGAAGAAATTAACTAGTTTATTTTTTAGATAGTTTTATTAACAACTTTAGGAACTTGTGAAATTTGCTTTTTTAGATGGTTTTATAGATGACTTAAACTTAGAGACTTATGAAACTTATGATTTTGTGCGTTCATTTTTGTATTTTGATGTTAAGTTGAGCATAACGTTCTTACTTCTTATTATGGTAGTTTGGTATAATTTGTCTTTGTAATTAAATCATATTTTGTACTATTGACCTATTTACAATATTATATTAGTTTATATATGTCATGCATATAATAAATTTTATATAATTTTAATTTTAGGTAAACTCGTACGAGTTCTCGAGTCGAGTTTACCTAAGCAAAACGAGTTGAGGTAAACTCTCGAGTGGTAAAACGTTGGTCGCAAGGTTCTCTTTCTCGTGGACCTAATTAAAATTCTTGTATGCATACATAGATACATACACATACACTAACCTGTTTTGTTTTCTGGTTCATGTGTGCACCTTTGTTTGAATCTGAATATATCTATCTCAAGGGAAGAAAACCATCAAAGTGCCTAAAGATGATAGACGTGGAGTCGGACATAATTAGTTGCTTACCAGGTCATCTTATAGAACAGATTCTCTCACACTTGCCAATTAAGGAAGCAGCAAGAACAAGTGTTTTATCGAGCAATTGGAGGAAGAAATGGTCCACTCTACCAGAACTCGTGTTTGATCGTCGATGTGTATCTACTAAAACTTCCAAAGACCCTTCAGTTGAGAGCAAGTTTATAAGAATTGTTGATCATGTACTTTTTCTTCATTCTGGGCCAATCAACAAGTTTGAGGTCTCAGCACACTCCTTTCAAAATCTCACTATTGGTGTGAACTCTATGGCTGATATTGATCGGTGGATTTTTCATATATCCAAAAGGTATATTAAAGAGCTTGTGCTGGACATTAGGTTAAAACAACGCTATAAGATACCTTGGTGCTTATACTCTTGTCAAAGTTTACATCATTTAGAACTGAATTATTGTTGTCTTAAACCTCCAACAACGTTTGAAGGCTTCCGGAATTTGAAAAGTCTTTCTATGTTTGAAGTTACAATGACTCAAGATGCTTTTGAAAACATGATATCTGGCTGCCCCCTGCTTGAGAAATTGACATTGATAAAAATTGATGGTGTAACACAGATTAATATTCATGCACCAAATCTCAAGGATTTTGACATATATGATGAATTTGAGAGTTATCAACTTTGACCACACTTTTCAATTAGCTATGGTATCTGTTTGTTTGATCTCTAAAAGCAATCAAATTAGATTGCATGGATGCTCTAGCAATTTGCTCAAATTTTTCGTTCATCTACCTCACATACATAGCCTATTCATTTGTGAAGATTTTTTAAAGGTATAATGCCCGTGCATATTATTAATGTTGTATTTGATTGTAGGAGTGACTCACCTAGTGCAGTATAAGTTCCCCAAACCCCCTACAATTTTATAATGAACCAGAATAATGTGTATGCAACTCTTGATATGTTTTGACTCGAAGTGACTTGCCTTATATTGTTTGTTTTGAAAACATTATATTCTGATTAGAGTAATTCTCCTGTTTTGCTTCAGTACTTGACTGCAGGTATTGTGCCAGTAAAGCTTCCTACACCTTGTATCAATCTAAGATATTTTCGTTTATTCTTAAACTTCAATGACTTGAAGAAAATTTCTGTTGTTCTTTGCTTACTCAAAAGTTCACCTAATCTTCGAAATTTGGACATAATTGTTGGTACTCATTTAATTTTGCTTGACTTTGCTTTCCATACTGATTTTTGGTTGCACTTGTAATGTCGTACATGTTGTTTTAGTTTTTATATAAAATTATTAAACTCTAGTATTTTCAATCCTTTTTTTCTTTCGTCCCGTTTTTCTTTCAAGTTTGTTTGTAAGACTTGTACACGTGAATTATGATTTCTACCAAAAGTTATGAATCGTTTGCAATTTAGATAGAGTCAGTTACACAATTAGTGCAGTAGAGTCCTATAAATTAGAGACGTGTGTACCTCATTTTCCATCTCTTCTCAATCAGCACATTGTTACCTTTCGAGTTTTAATCGGCTCTATATCTCTCTGATGCTTACAAGCTGTCACCCTCTGATCCTTGAATTTGTAACAATTGCATGTAGGCGCAGAATAAGAAGCAGAGTGCCCTTTCAATGCCTGCCTCTGGTAGTTTGGAAGATATCTTTTCGGAGCCATCCATGCCCCTCAGAGTGCACCATGTGAGTATAGATCGTATCTCTGGTGCCATTCAAAAAAAAAAAGATCGTATCTCTGGTACCAAATATGAATTAGATTTTATCAAATTTCTACTTCTATATTCTCCTGTGCTGGAAAAGATGACCGTGAAGCTGAAGTCATCTACCGCAAACGTCAGATCTGAGGTAATGACAGAGCTAATTCGGTTCAAGAGAGCATCAAGACAAGCTGAAGTCATCTACTGTAGGGAAGACACTTCCTAAATTTAGGCGTTTTGATGATGTTGCAAATTATGAGCAATTGGAATTGTAATTTTCTTTTTTATATTGATAGTATATTTTAAGTATTTTTTATGTCTTATATATGAATGACTTAGAGAGGTGGTGTTTCCAAATTCATTATTACTTGCATTTGCAATATCTGATTTGGCACAAAATATCCTATACTTCAATCAACCATCTGACAAATAAATTGTAAGATATACGAAGAATCTGCAGGTAATTTGAAGCAAGTTAGTGAAAGTGGTTATGCCAACATTGAACATTAAACACATACCTTAAAAAAGAAAAAAAAGAAAAAAACACATCTATTCTTGATCATTTGGAAATTTTTAATCCGGTTTCGTATATTGTGATTAAGCCATTGAAGTTGGAATTATTTTGAAAGTTGAAGGAAAAGTTAGGCATATGGGATTTGTCTAGTTTGAATTGATGTATTGTTGTAATTGTAAACTGAACTAACTTGGTGTTACTGCAGTGTTCAACATATTCCAGTTTCGTATATTAGGTATACCGCTTACTAGGTACCACAAGATTCCGATCCTATTGTGTTGGAAAAAGGGTCGCACGAACTGTCGCAAGTATACGATTGCGACAGTTTTTCTTCAAGTGTCGCAAAGCTGACAATTTCTTGTAGTGATAGAAGTGTGCTTAAACACATGGTTAACATATGAATAGTATTATACGACTTTTTCTTATTATAATTGAGTTTTTTTCAACAACATATGTTTTTACAAAAACAATGGTGGTAATTCACTCTAAAAATATGCTTTTATGTCAAGTTATTATGCTCTTGAATCTGCAAACTTTTTTTCTCAGTGTTTGTCTAGTGCCTTTTAACTTCAAGCTCCCGATATAGTATTGGAAATTAGTTTCAAATATTTATTTGTACACTTGAGTTTCAATTACTTACAGAAGTTATGAGCTAGGTTTTATTTAGTTAGAGTTTGTTTAGGGCAGAAGAGTTCTATAAATAAGAGACTTGTGTACCTCATTTTCCATCTTTTATCGATCAATACACTCTTATTTATGGTCGGGAAGCCTCCTCGTGATGCTTTTTCATCACCTCTTACCATTTTGTCGCTTTTTGTTACTTTGGTTATGTTAATTTTCAACTTTCAAATTCTGGACCTAATGCTTACAAACTCCTTCGGTATTGTTTAGCTCAGCAACCAATTTACTTACTTTGGACTTCCCTAACACGAGTATTTTATACTTAATTATTATATCATGCCATTCTGCTACTACAAGCTTTTGCCAACAATGGAATATACAATTCTCAGACAACATATGCTCATCTCTCAGAAATATATATGGGGACTGAAGAGAAATATTATACTGATAAGTACAAATATTTATTCACGACAGTTCCTATGAAATAGGAGGCTCGGCTGTCTTTTTGAAATAGACCCCCTAAAATAAAAACATAATTTTTTTGTGTAGCTAAACTTCATTAAAAAATCAGAATTAGAAGAACTTCTAAACATGAAACGAAATAAAAAAAAAAATTAAGTGAAAGAGAGGTGAAATTTACCTAACGGTATCGTTTGGATTTATCATTCATCCGTTGTAGAAAAGAGGAAACAAATGGTTTATGCGAAAAAGAAATGATTGTTGTGATTCTTTTAATTTAAATAGCTTTTCAAATTGACTGATTGAGTGATTATATAAATTGGGGATGGTTTGGTAGCATCATATTTATGTTCAAAGAAGAATTAGAGTCTAGAAAAAACTCAAACATGTACCGAAGAAAGAAAAAAAAGTAACATATATATTTTTTTATTTAAGTGAGGTGTGATATTAGACTTAATCTATTTTTTTAGGCCCATAGGTTTTGGAGGCCCGACTTGGTTGAGCTTCTTGCGCAACCCAAGGCCGGGCCTGTATTTATTATGGCAATATGTCTTACACTTGACATGTATTATATGGGTTGTTAACAAGTGCATTCGAGACTCTCTTTAAGCACTTTAAATGGTAAGTTTTTAATGAAAAATTATGTATTGAATACATTGGAAATTGTAATAGTTTACTTTTTAAAAAAATAATTACTAAATTTGAGATATTTAAAGTGTCCCTAGAGCACTTGTTAACAACCCATATAATAAATTTCAAGTGCAAGACATATTGCCATAATAAATATTTGTACTTCTCAGTATAATATTTCTCTTCAGTCCCCATATATATTTATGTTATGATATTAGAAGTACATTGATTTTATTTTGAACAACAAAATTGAATTTATAGATAATGGAAACAAATACAAGTTGTGTGCTAGACTCAATGTATGAAGTAGTTTTATATTAAATCTGTAATCATTTGAGAAGTACTAGACCCAATTTATATGTTTATGATAATCCATTTTAGAAGTACTAAACTCAATTTAAAGTGTTTTATATTTTCTTTTAAATAAAATATTTTTTCATTAGATACAATAATCCCAAATTAAAATTAACCATTCGTCCTATTTTTTAAAACCATACACACTATAGTACTATGAAAGAAGACTTAATCATATTATTTCTCCTTATCTTTGGTCGAAAATCATATGCATTCAACACATTAAAACACTTGGTCGAAAATGCAGTATGTCGAAGTATGTATATATTTTTGGTCGAAATCTTTTTGCACCTTTGAGTATGTCGAAATATTTTATTTTTGGTAATAATAGAGGCCCCTCAAAAAAGAATCTATAAAAAATGAGAGGAATAACATTTTAAAACATAATACTAAAACTGAACATACACTATATGGTCTTCTTTCAACCACTTAATCATTTTTCTTTTACATTTCTTCAAGCCAAATTCAAATTTGGTAATCCTTCGAATAAATCCAAGATGAATTGATCGTGTGAATTGATCTCAAAATATATATTGGCTTTAATGAACTTCAAATAAATCACTCAAAATTCAATTGACAGTATGTATACATCTCATTCATGGACCACTTCAATACACATGTATATTTGCCTTTTAGAAAATTCAGACCACTAAATAAATAAAATATGAAGATCAAACTCCATTGTACATGACTTTGATTGTATTTAAACCAATCATATTTAAACCAATCATACAACTTTCGAATATTTATAATCATAATCAACACAAAGGGAATCAATCAATCAAAAGTTTAAAAAATAAAACTGAGAGAACAAATTTAACTTTGTTCATGGTATTGTTGTGTTACACTTGGTTCATATCTTCAAACCCACACTCATGACCTATCCCATTACTCTTCTTCCGGGCTGAAGAAATGACACTAGTATCCCTATGCACATGATCATGTAACCACTCAGAACTCCA
>Ga0315914_1005092_pt1 | contig 19325 bp, 10 predicted proteins | sample MpolenodulesMG_FD_203920 | JGI IMG/M metagenome (GOLD analysis project Ga0315914, IMG submission 203920) | Medicago polymorpha root nodule microbial communities from Los Angeles, California, United States - elongated nodules | ecosystem: Host-associated > Plants > Roots > Nodule | place: USA... | reverse complement strand
GGGGCCTATTCAGATTTTATTCCTTTGTAGTCTTGTGGCTCATGTGCACATATTTGTCTTTGATTGCATTGATTTATTTTTGCCTTTAAAAGCTTTAAAAGAGTCTTTATCCTTAAGATCTTTTATTTCCATCTTTAGTGAGACAAAGAGAATCAATTTCAATTTAGATCTTGCTGATGTAGATATTTAATGTGTGCAAAAGTTCCCATTTGTCTATTGCTTGCTTTTGGTATTTTGATGGAAACGCCTTGTGATCATTTTTGTGAGGCAAGAACGTTCTCAGGATCATTCTCATGAAACATGCTCACAAAATTCATTAGTAGATAACAAGATAAAATTTGTTTGTTATCTTTAAAATATTAAAAAGAATTTTGCTTTCAACACATATCAAAACATACAGGTTCCCTGAATTCCAAATCTCTTTCCAAGACATGTTGTTGATTGTGTTCTAAGTATAAATGTCCATCAACTTCTTCACCAATAGCCCTTATAGCAACTTCTTCAGCAAGATGATCAACATAAACTTGAAAAAACTGACCATCTTTCCCATCAACAGCACCCCAAATCCTGTAGTGTTGTTTATCATAGCCCCAACCAGTTACAATCTCATCAATAGTATCCATACCCCAAGTCTGTAAGTCAATATCACTTACTATTGTTTGCTTTCCACCTCTATAGAACAAGACATCATCCCTAACAAATTCACCACCGCGATGAAAGATACAGTTGAACAACAGTTTTTCCTGCAAAAAAATTCAAGACCAATCAAAATTTGACACGTGTAAGTGTGGACCCACACACATACCCTACCCACACAGTCAGCAAATCAATTTCCTTTCTTAGGAATAAAAAACCCTAAACGACAACACCCTAAAAGACAAAAATTTGTGCAAAGATATGATTTTTAAAGCCATTAAGAGGACCACAACAGCTAAACACAACCCTCTTTGTTTAAATCCATGCAAATATATGCTTTTTAAAGCCTTGAAACAAAGAAGAAGGATAAAGAAGAAAGAAAGAAACTTACCGAAGCGGTTCCACCTTCTTTGTTCATTTTCGCCTCCACTACAACCCTCTTTCCTCCGTCTTCCATGCTTTCCGTCGTGTTCTTCTTCGTGTTCTTCTTCTTCGCATCGTTCTTTCGATTCTTCTTTTCCATAGCTACCTTCTTCTTCTTCGTGTTCTTCATGTTCTTCGAGTTCGTCATCTTCTTCTGGGTTTCGATTTGGATTCGATTATGAGTTAGGGTTTCGTTTCTTGGTGAGAGATTTGGATTCGATTCTGAGTGTGGGTTTAGAAGATGGAAGATGAAAGTGTGTAATGTGTTTTGTTAGGGTTGAAAACGAGAAAAAGAAGTGACTTTCTATTTTCTCTTATTTTTGTTTTTAAAAGATTTTAAAATTTTAATGTTTTTTTTTAATTATTAAAATGATTTTAATTAAAAAAGGGGAAATAGTGATGTGTTACATAAATACACACGTGTCAGACGGAAAAAAAACTAAAATAAATACACAGTAGCGCGCCACGTCATGCCACATCAGCATCAGGAGTGTGTCAAATGGGATCAGGGGTGTTTTCGAAAAAATCTTCATATTTCAGGGACAGAATCTAAACTTTTTTTTTACAGGGGGAAAAACCGGAACTCGCCTAAATTACAGGGGGTAAAGACATATTAACCCTTTAAAGTTTGAACAATGATCATTATCGTCAGGCTTCCAACTATTTTCTTACGAAAGTATTTAACCGTAACAAAATTCATTAATTCAGCCAATAGTTTCATAATCCACTTAACAAAATGAATACACAATAGTTACTGTTCTTTATTAAAAAAAATTAAAAAATTATACTTAATACATATTTGATTTTTTTTTCACCATGCTACACATGGAATTTATTGTAGTAATAGAAAAAACGAGTAGCATTTGCACATGCTCTTTACTTTAAGAACTCCATAACCCAAAAGTTACGAACACAACATTCATATCTTATGCCTCTAAATCCAACTCTAGTTGCCAAATCAGTGAATTCTTGCTTCGTTCTCTCTTTTCCTCCTGGGTTTTGAGTCATCATCAGAACATCCAATTGGGCAGTAGACTTTGAAGCATAACCATTCTCAGGCACAATGGGAATATGTGCCTCTAAAACAATTACCTTCCCATCATTAGGGATAGCATCATAACAATTCTTCAAAAGCTTTAAGCAGTGCTCATCACTCCAATCATGGAGTATCCACTATAAAATTTAGTCAACAAATATAGATTGGTGTTATTTGAACATCAAAAATTAATATTAGACTATGATGTTTTATATATAAAAAAAATAACATTACTTTAGATATAGGAGAGAGAGAAGTCAAACTAAATCCAAAATTTAAAGTATATATATAAAGAGAGATCAAATTTTAGTTTTGTAACACATGAATAGTGGGAAGGTGATTGTAACTTATTGTATACATCTTATAGCACATTTAAAAATTGTAACTTTCTTCACACTAAGAAATTAGCGAGCTACTTTTACAACGAGTTCTAAAAAAGATGAATTTAAATCAGCCATTTTTAAATTAATTTAAAACATTTGAATATATTTTTTAAGAAAACTAAGAATTAACTAAAACAACACTAACTACCATTTTTGTGGCACATAAAATCACTTTTAGTTTTTCTTTCTAAATTCATTGTGAATATTATAATAAATATATAGAACCTATACATAAATTATAATTATTAATCAAAATTTTGTATTAAACATCTTAAATACTATTTAAACAAATATGTAAATTTTCAAAGGAAAAAATTAATAAAATATTTAAAATTTATTTTAAGAGCCACAATAAAGATAGGTAATGTTATTTTAGTTCATTATTAGTTTCCCTTTAAAAAATTATTTTTCCAAGTGTCCTTTTTAAAAAAAAAGACTAGTTTATATCCGTCTTTCTGAGAAGACCATGGTGCCCAACTCTCTACTTTTACCCCTCCACAATTTTCTTTAAAACCACATTCATATGGATTTGTTTATCTAGACAAGGTCGTATGTGGATAGGTAAATATGGAAAACGGTGTTTTCCTCATTTAATTTGATTGAATAAGATGAGAGTGGTATACTTAAGAACGTATACCAAGAACAACAATTCATATTTATATTCACTCACCTTCATAAAGATGGCATCTCCTTTAGGCACACTTTCAAACATATCTCCGCCAACGTGTTCGACTCCTGCCAACATGGCAACATCAAGTAGTTTTTTCAATTAGAGGTTTTTTCCTTTTGGAACTCTCATACCCTGAGGGTGTGTTTAGATTGAGGGTTTATGAGGGGAGGAGATGATTCACTTTTAATTTTTAAATTACGAACAATGTAAAATGTTTTTTTAAAATAAATTAAGTGTTTTTGAAGTATTATATAATCATTTATCATGTTGTTTATTAAATTTTCTAAAACTCATTTTATAATGTCCGTAATTTAAAAAAGAAAAGTAAGTCCTCCCCTCCCTTCCCCTCTTAAACCCTCCATCCAAACACACCCTAAAGTTTCATTCGATATAGCATCCAACATCTAATCATTTGACACCACATTACTTTTTTATATGTAAGTATTTAGAGTGAATTTAAATTTTAGATAAAATATATATTTCTTTGAGAATGATAAATAACAGTTTAAAGATCATACCAGGATATGAAGGGGCATGTTGAATGACATGAGGCAAGTCGAAATTGATACCATGTATATGAGGGTGTTTTGAAGTGATCAAGTTAATGTTGATCCCAAGACCACCTCCAACATCAACAAGCTTTTTTATGCCCTCAAAACCATTGTAGCTCTCAAGAACCTTTTTCATAACTATTTTGGTATGATTGATCATCGCTGTATTGAAAACTTGGTTGAACCTTGAGTCCAAACTTGGATAATCAAAGGAATGTGTGCCATGAACCATGTTGAATGGGACACCCCCTTCTCGAATTGCATTCTTAAGCTGGGACCTAAGAATGAAGAAACAATTAGCATGTATTTAATTACTATCCTAATAAATGAAGAAACTGGCTGTTGAGATTGAAAAAGCCTCGATTGGAAGGCTTATCTAGCAAAACAAAATCATGTTGCAATGTTGGAGCAACTATTTTTGAAACAATTACCGAAGTTTGAAAAATCCAATAGAATCCACTTTAGAAAACAATACATCAAAGTTAAAGTTTCTGACTATCAGGGTACTTTGTGTATTTTGTATAACTTTAAAAAACCTTGATAGAAAACCATTGAACTTGTGTTCATCACTCTTTTAAAAACCTCAATCCTCCTAATTGAATATGCAAATACTAATTTACATTAGGGAAAAGTTTTAGTCGAATACCACACGATATTTTAGCTAATGTTTTATTTTATTTTTATTTTTGTTATAAGTAGCAATCTCAAAATCTCTCGATCGGATTAGTGACTAGTATCTATTGAAATTTAGTCCCTCTCCTTTAAAGAGTATCTTCTGATATACTTCCTCCGCTTCTAATTATAAGTAAATTTTACTTTTTAGGTTCATTCAATTAATGATGTACGTGGTTCATAATATGGACTACATACATCATTAATTGAATGATCTAAAAAGTCAAATTTGCTTATAATTAATAACGAAGGGAGTATTTTTTATTCATGTAACCAAACTTGATATATCACTTAAATGATTTTGACTCCAATATCAATTGAACTAACATAATGTTAATAAGAGTCCATAACAATAATAATAATATTTAAAAAAGGAGAAGGAGATGAACTAACCAGCTAGCTAAGAAAACATTATCTTGAATCAAAGCCAACAAGGGTCCTAATGAAACACCATCAGAATTTGGAGCAAAAAACCTAGCAACAGGAGTCATACTATAAAGTCTATGAAAGGATCCAAGCTTTTGTTCATCTTGAATGACCAAACACTTTAAAACATCGTGGGATGCAAGAAGAGCAAGAATGCGCTCCAACATTTTGGGAGCATCAAGATTGTTGCAGGAAAGACGGGACGCAATCTCATCGGCAGAGAGTTGAGCACCTTGACCAGCTTTTTGCAACACATCAAATACACCAAACTCACTTGCAGAATGTAGTGCCATTGGTAGCACCATAGAGTTGCAAAGCTGTATAGCATATGAGAAACTTTCTTCATCTTCTAATTCTTGTTTTTCTGATCGCCTCTCTCCATTTCCATTCACATGACCTAAGTCTAACATATTAGAATGGTTTGCCATGTGAACTTGAAAATCCAAACACCCCCACAAACTGAAATAAATGAATAATGTTCCTAACTAATATATATAGTTATAAGTCCTTAGTACCGAGTTGGGTGAGGGTGACCTATAGTTGATTTTAGGTATTTGATTCTTTTTCCAGTTGTCTTGTCTTGTTTTTTAGCTATATTGAAGTTCGTTTTTGGTTTTGGATTGTTGTCAATCAGCTCACTATTTTTTGTATTATATCACTCATAAATCATAATATAATTGTATTTATTCATTTATATATATACTTTCTTTCGTGGCAAAGTGTTATCAGTCATTTTTTATATGTAATAATTATGAGCCCTGTCTTTGGAAGTAATTTGTAATTTACTGGGATAGGCGACATCGAGTAAGTATATTTCTTTATTTGGGAGTGAATGTGGCGTAATCATGGTGCCATTTTGATTTCTTGAAAGTCATTATAGTTTCTAAGGATTAAATATGTTTTTTATCCCTATAAATATACCAATTTTTCGTTTTAGTCTCTCTAAAAATTTTCTTCAACTTTTAGTCCCTAAAAAATTTTGCATCTTCACTTTTGGTCCCTCTTTTAAAGTAAACTCATATGTAGAATTCATATTTTTGAATAAAATTTTGCAGAAAAATTCATAATATTACAAGAATCCCTCCCAACAAAAATTAGAACTTTTTAACAAAACAAGAATATAATATGAATTTTTATATTTTTTATGGTTAAAAATTCATATTTAATTTATGTTTGGTTAAAAAATTCTAATTTTTTTTGGAAAGGTTTTTACAATATTCTACACAATTTTGTACAATTTCATTAAAAAATACTAAATTTACTTTAAAATAGGGAGCAAAAGTAGCGATTGAAAATTTTATAGAGACTAAACGTGGAAGGAAAATTTTAGAGGGACTAAAACAAAAAGTGAGTATATTTATAGGTACTAAAAACATATTTAACCCTAGTTTGAAACATGCATTAAATATTTGATGGATTGACCTTAGAAAGTTGGCAAATTTTATTTTGGAGTTGTTTGATATGTGGTCAATTTTAGATGAGCAATGATATTTGAACAACCATTTGGTACAACTTTCATGACAATTTTCTTTTTCTCCCTTTTTATTGGTAAAAAACAATGGAGAGAGAAACATGATGAGAGAGAGTAAGAATATAATGTGAGTATGAGAAAGAAAGTTGCCTAAAAATTGTCATAAAATAGTTGTACAAATGTCATTTCTCATTTTAGGTATATCCTTAAAAATTGTCTAAAAGTTTAACAATGATTTCGTCTACTCGCAATGAGTTGATTGATAAAAGACAAAAATAATTATATTCCGATTAAATATTTTTTAAAAGGACAAAAAATTTCTAAAACATTGCAAAGAAAAAGGACAAAAAAAGTATACTTTTAAAAGATAAAAGACCAAAATAATTTTTTTATAAATTAAAATACATTATATGATAGTTGGTCAATAACAGACATGTTTCAATGATCAAAGAGTGATGAACAGTCGATTTGGATCCTCTCGATTGAAAATTTTATCAAGTAAGAATTTTCAATGAAGAGCATCCTAATCCTTGAACAATCTACTTGCATATTACTAACCAAATATATATAATTTAGTTACTTCTACTCTCACCGATGTGGGACTTTTTCTGTTTTACAACTCAACGGGTAGAGAACTAAGATAGACTACGCAAAGTACTCCATCAAGTAGTTTAGACGTGGGCATTGTATTATAGGTTTCCATTGTGCTGAACACTCCCTTTGTGAATTGTCTATACTTCCAAGTTCCAGCACAAAGTACTCTTGCAATCTTGCATGAGCATACAAATTGTTCTTGTGGTGTTTGAAAATTGATCGTTATCATTTTTCAAAATGAACACTATTAGTCATTGGGTTTACTGCAATATTGTACAGGAAAGGTGGAGTCTATATCAAGGCACACTTGAAGAAGAGGATCGATCGTAAGTTTACTACTAAGAATAGAATATTCTAGATTAGACAACCGATGATTTAGATTTTAAGTTTACTGCTAAAAATAGAGTACACTAGATTAGACCACTACTGATTTAGATCGTAATTAATCTCAGAAGACTTTGATTTAAACCACCGCCAATAATGAATCTTTACTATGTCTACAATATTCAAAGAATATGTTCTTTGTCTTTTCCATTAGAGCCTTCTACACAAACAAGATAATCTGAAATTCAAATCAACTCATATGTTAGTGTGCAATAACCGTCACAAGTCTTTGTTTTGTGGCGGCTTTTACGGCTTTGTTGCTACTTTTGGATGCCATAAATAGCATTTTTTTTTCTTGTAGTTATAAATGCACTATTATTTATATATTGTATTAAATTAAAAAAAATCAAATTGTCAACCTTACAACAATTTTTTTTTTGTCACAACATTTTGATTCCAAGAAAAATGAGTCCTAATAATTTAAAGTTTGAACAGTGATAATTGTTGTCAGGCTTCAAACTATTTTCTTTTGAAAGTATTTATCCGCAACAAAGTTCATTAATTCAACCACTTAGTTTGATCTAACAATAGTTTCATAATCCAATTTCATGGAATTTATTGTAGTAGTAGAAAAAACGAGTAGCATTTGCACATGCTCTTTACTTAAAGAACTCCATAACCCAGAAGTTACAAACACAACATTCATATCTTATGCCTCTAAATCCAACTCTAGTTGCTAAATCAATGAATTCTTGCTTCGTTCTCTCTTTTCCTCCTGGGTTTTGAGTCATCATCAGAACATCCAATTGGGCAGTAGACTTTGAAGCATAACCATTCTCAGGCACAATGGGAATATGTGCCTCTAAAACAATCACCTTCCCATCATTAGGGATAGCATCATAACAATTCTTCAAAAGCTTTAAGCAGTGCTCATCACTCCAATCATGGAGTATCCACTATAAAATTTAATTAACAAATAGATTTCTGTTATTTGAACATCAAAAGTTAATATTAGACTATGGTTTGCTTTATATACAAAAATAACGTTACTTATAACTACTAATTAGATATAGGAGAGAGAAGTCAAACTAAATCCAAAATTCAAAGCGTATAGAAAGAGAGATCAAATTTTTGTTTTGTAACACATGAATAGTTAGGGGCGGAGGGACCGGGGGGGCCAGGGATGGCCGTGGTCCCCCCCCCCAATTTTTCTAATTTTTTTTTTACTGCTATTATACTATTATTTTATACTGCTATTTACGCATGATCATGAATATGGCCCCCCATTATTAGCATTTGTGTCATTTTGTATGTTGGGCCTTTGTTTTTATGGCAAAAAAATCCTTTTCACTTTTAAAAAAAGCCCATTATGTAAGTTTTTTTCCTAAATTATACTACTTTTTTAAGACTAGGTCCCCCCAATGTTTAAAACCTGGCTTCGCCCCTGTGAATAGTAGGAAGGTGAAACCCATTTGGGGTTGGCCTAGTGGTTGGCTTGGGATCTTGGAGTTTGCTCCTCTAAAGGTCTCAGGTTCCGATTCCCTCTAGTGCCAATTTCGGTGGGCTTACTCTGGCTTTAAATGGGGCTCCCGCAAGTGGGCGGTGGGATTGGTCCCATCGGATTAGTCGGTTCTTGAATCGGATACCGAGTTTTAAAAATTTTAAAAAAAAGTAAGAAAGTGATTTTAATTTATTGTATACATCTTCTAGCCCATTTAAAAATTGTAACTTTCGTCACACTAAGAATTTAGAGAGCTACTTTTACGACGAGTTTCACGATGCAGTTCTAAAAAAGATGAATTTAAATCAGTCATTTTTAAAATTAAATTAAAACATTTGAATATATTTTTTAGGAAAACTAAAAATTAACTAAAATAACACTAACTACCATTTTTGTGGCACATAAAAATAACATTACTTATAAATACATAGAAACTATACATAAATTATAATTATTAATCAAAATTTTGAATTGAACACCTTAAATACTATTTTAACGAATATGTAAATTTTCAAAGGAAGAAATTAATAAAATATTAAAATTTTTATTTTAAGAGCCACAATAAAGATAGGTAATGTTATTTTAGTTCATTATCAGTTTCCCTAAAAAAAAAATATTTTTCCAAGTGTCCTTTTCTGAAAAAGACTGATTTATATCGTCTTTCTAAGACGACCGTGATGCCAACACTCTACTTTCACCCCCACAATTTTCTTTAAAACCACATTCATATGAATTTGTTTATCTAGACATGGTCGTATGTGGATAAGTAAATATAATAAATGGTGTTTTTCCCCAATCATTTTGATTGAATGGGAAAGAGAGTGGTTCTTAAGAAGGATAGGGTTGGAAAAAGAAACTCTTAAAAAATTTAGAAACACTACAATCTAAAATTTAGCCAAATATGTTGTTGATAAGACTGACCATTTTAGATTGAGGGTTATCAATGGACTGCCTTATTCTTTTCTTTCTTTTTTGTTGTATAAATGATTGGCTTATTCTATTGTATCTAATTCAGCACTTAAAAAAAATACATTTTTTTGTTTGAAAAAGAGCTTGTTTGTTCTCCTAATTATCCAATATACTATGAACAACAATTCATACTCATATTCACTCACCTTCATAAAGATGGCATCTCCTTTAGGCACACTTTCAAACATATCTCCACCAACATGTTCAACTCCTGCCAACACCAAGTAGTTTTTTGGATTAGATGTTTTTTTTATGTGAGAACTCTCATAATCTAAAGTTTCATTGGATATAGCATCCAACATCTAATCATTTAACACCACATTACTTTTTTTGGGTACAATAACACCACATTACTTCTTTATTATTTAATTATTTCAAGAGAATTTAAATTTTAGATTAACTTTGTGAGTATTAAAGAATTTTTTATAAAATAGATATTTCTTTGAGTATGATAAATAGTATCATTTAAAGGTCATACCACGATAAGAAGGGGCATGTTGAATGACATGAGGCAAGTCGAAATTGATACCATGTATATTAGGGTATTTTGATGTGACCAAGTGAATGTTAACCCCAAGACCACCTCCAACATCAACAAGCCTTTTTATGCCCTCGAAACCATTGTAGCTCTCAAGAACCTTGTTCATAACTATTTTGGTATGATTGATCATCGCTGTATTGAAAACTTGGTTGAACCTTGAGTCCAAGCTTGGATAATCAAAGGCATGTGTGCCATGAACCATGTTGAATGGGACACCCCCTTCTCGAATTGCATTATTAAGCTCAGACCTAAGAATGGAAAAATAGAAACGAGAAATTATGTGTTCAATTACTTTCCTAATAAATGAAGAAACTGACTGTTGAGATTGAAAAAGTCTCAATTGGAAGGCTTATCTAGCAAAAAAAATTCATGTTGCAATATTGGAGCAACTATTTTATAAAAAAATTACAAAAGTTTGAAAAATACCTCGACAAATTGAATGGTTGTTCATATTCAATTATTATTTTTTAAAGAATAATTTATTTGCAATTTTTTGTTAAAAAAAGTTATATGTCATTTTATATTCAATGGCTAAGGTAAAAATTTTTTTTTTGTCAAGTAGCCTAGTGGTTAGAATTATCCTTTTTTAAAGTGAATAAGTAGCCATATAATAATGTATTTTCCTACCAATTGAGCTATGCTCACGGGGATCTCTTTGATACAATTTTATTGGGCTTAAAAAATACCATTTTATAAAATAAATAAAAAATCATGTTTGACAGTCGATAAGAAAAATATGTGGCTAATTTTTTTTTTTTGAAGATAAAAAATATGTGGCTAAATATTGTAGGCAATGTGAATAACATGTGATATGGAACAAATATAGAGGTGTAAAGACAAAAAAAGAAACGAGAATCGACAATCTAGAGAAATGTCATGTGATATGGTAATATTTTTTAACAACAAAAAAAACCCACAAAAATCCAATAATCCACTTTAGAAAACAATACATCAAAGTTAAAGTTTCTGAATACCACAGTACTTTGTGTATTGTGTATAACTTTAAAAAACCTTGAGAGAAAACCATTGAACTTGTGTTCACTCTTTAAAAAACCTCAATTCTCCCGATTGAATATGCAAAGACTAATGTATATTAAAGTTTTAATTGAATACTACACGATATTTTGACTAATGTTTTATTTTATTTTTATTTGGTAACTATGTAACAATCTTTCGATCGTATTAATGACTAGTATCTATTAGAATTTAGTCCCTCTCTTTTAAAGAGTATCTCTTTATATTTTTTTTATTCACATAACCAAATTTGATATATCACTTCTTTTTTTTAAAAAGTTAAATTAGCTCACCCAAATTGATATCAGGAGAATTGAACCTGAAACTTTGAAGAAAAATACACTCCCAGATCTCAAACAAATACTACCAGATCAATCCAAGTGGGTTAAGTCGAAATATCACTTAAATGATTCTGACTCCAATATCAATTGAACTAACGTAATGTTAATAAGAGTCCATAACAATAATTATAATAATAATATTTAAAAAAGGAGAAGGAGATGAACTAACCAGCTAGCTAAGAAAACATTATCTTGAATCAAAGCCAACAATGGTCCTAATGAAACACCATCAGAATTAGGAGCAAAAAACCTAGCAACAGAAGTCATACTATAAAGTCTATGAAATGATCCAAGCTTTTGTTCATCTTGAATGACCAAACACTTTAAAACATCGTGGGATGCAAGAAGAGCAAGAATGCGATCCAACATTTTGGGAGCATCAAGATTGTTGCAAGAAATACGAGATGCAATCTCATCTGCAGAGAGTTGAGCACCTTGACCAGCTTTATGCAACACATCAAATATACCAAGCTCAGTTGCAGAATGGAGTGCCATTGGTAGCACCATAGAGTTGCAAAGCTGTATAGCATATGAAAAACTGTCTTCATCTTCTAATTCTTGTTTTTCGGATCTCCTTACTCCATTTCCATTCACACCTAAGTCTAACACATTAGAATGGTTTGCCATGTGAGCTTAAAAATCCAAACACCCGCAAACTAAGTATATAGCTATAAGTCCTTACCACCACTGATTTTAGGTAGTTGATTCTTTTTCCAGTTGTGTTGTCTTGTTTTTTAGCTATATTGAGGCACGTTTTTGGTTTTGGATTGTTGACAATCCCCCACTATTTTTTGTATTGTATCACTCATAATTTAATTGTATTTATACTTTTATATACTTTCTTTCCTGCCAAAGTGTTATCAGTCATTTTTTATATGTAATAACTATGATTCCTGTCATTGGAAGTAGTTTATTGGGAGAGGCCACATATGAATAAGTAATTTTTTATTAGTGAGTGAATGTGGCATAATCATGGTGCATCACCAAGATTTTGATAAGAACATATTTTAGAATTTCAACAAAATCATGATGTTTCCTTAAAAAAAAATAAAAAATTATGACTACATTCTGAGTTCGCCAAACTCAATATAGATCTAAACATGGACTAAATTTTTGATCGATTACATCTTATAAAGTTATTGTGGAGTACTTTGATATGGGGTCAATTTTAGATGTGCCCTTGAAAATTGTTTAAAATTTTAACAATGATATACGTTGTCTTGTAAAAGTGAAAATTTAAGATCTTTTGTATGCTTATAATTGAGATAATGAGCTGATTGATGTCGGTTTAACAAGTTGGAAAAAAATATTATGATAAAATATTTTTGAAATAATAAAAAAAATCAGTAAAACGTTACAAAAAAAGGGACAAAAATGAATTTTTTAAATATAAAAGATTGAAATAAATTTTCAATAATAAATAAAAGACCAAAAGAATATTTTAGCATATCTTCTTTTAAATTAACCACATTATGTTAGCAATTCTTTTTTATTTTGCGATATAAAAGTTTAGTTGACTTGAGTATCAATAGCTCACCATGATCAAGAAATATTTCAATGATTAGAGATTGTTCCTAGTGTAGGATTGATGAGAGACAAGCCCGTACTCTTATAAAATAAGTTAAATTATACCGAAGGTTGTTTATGTTATTTAATTGTAATAAATTGGTCATTTAAGTTATTTTCGTACCACTGAAGTTCTTTAAGTTAATTGATTGTAAAAGTTGGTCCTTCAAGTTTTTTTCATACCAATTAGGTCTTTTACTTAATCGGTGATTTGACGTACTTATGCCTCGGTACCAACGTCAGTTAACTCATGTTGGGTACCAGCGCCAGTTAACTTGTGTTGGTTTCAGGTATACTAACAGAACAACAATTCTTGACAAATGATCGGCTACCACTGCATTCATTCACAATACCTTATAATCACCATATTCATTCATTCACAATACTATATGTTAATTTTTTTTTCATTTTCAATCATTCACTATATTTTTAAACGTATTCAGTTGCTCAATGGTAAGCATGTCTTAGAAAGATCAATTCATTAATTTCTAAAATAAATCCTAACTAAAAATACACAAGTACGCAAAATAAATTCCAAAACAATAAATGTCGACAAATTAACATTCATTGTTTAATTTCATCTCCGTTCAAATCGGGCAATAAATGAAGCGTTGCATTACATTACATTCTTCCTAAGGATGTTGTATCAATTAAATTCAAGGTTGTATGCTCAAAATGTTGGCATTAAAGTATCTTATACTTAGTGTAAAAAAATTTCACTATCTCTTTGAAAACTCAAAAGAATGGAGAGAACTCCTTTTGTATTCTAGCTAATGAATTGTATAGATTCTCACATCAAATTTCTCCATATAAAATGATTAATGATGAAAGAGAGTGCATTCCAATATATCCTTTGGAACTTTATCCTACTGCTCTGCCAACTGTCATGTTTCAACTGACAGAGGAGTATGATCAAGCTCAAAAAAATATCTTGGAAATGCATTTCCTTTCATCACCCTCTTCTATATGAATGAATTTGTTATGAGAATTTGTACAACTAGGTAGGATACAAAACGTGTTCTCTTCATTCTTTCGAGTTTTAAAAGAGACTGGCAAAATTTAACACTAAGTATAAGACACTTCAATGCAAACATCTTCAGCAAACTAACAAGAATTAAACTAAAATCCAACAAAATAATGACATAACACAATAATACAAACTTAATCTTCATCGTAGTGAACCAAACTCTTGAGAATATCTTCAGAAGATCTCAGCAACAAAACATCCAACTCGATTGTCAAGAACACGTTGTGCTAACCAAATATCGTGAGCATGTTTCTCACATCATCGTCCTTCTTGAGCATCATCTAGATGAACTGCAATCTCCCGACTGAGTTGATCGATGAATGTCGTTATCCAACACCCTCCTTCATTACTCATCATACTCACCATTGTAGCAGACTGCAGTTAACATCGTGTTTGGATCTACAAGATAAATGGTCATTGCTTCAGATCTACACCATAAAAAAATAAATACAATCAATGAAAAACTCATTAAAACATTTCATCAAACACTTGGAGTGCAAAATATACATAAACCCTAAAACTAAAATCTAAAACATAAACATGTAAAAATTTAATCAACTTAAATATAGTCTAAAAAGAATTCATAACATAAATATGTAAACATTTAATCATTTACTACAAAAAAAAAAATCAAAATATACATAAACCCTGAAACTAAAAACATTTCTAATTTAAGAGGAAAAATGTAACATATAAATATAAAATGTCAATGGTAATGAATTATGAAAACTTACTTGTTATTGGAGTGATGAATTATTTGAATTTGAAGAAATAGGATGTTGGATGATTTGAGAGAGTTTTAGAGATTGAGTTTTGTGAAATGGAAGAAATAAGCTTCTGGCTCTACTATAAAATAACGTAACAGCAGTTAATTGTCGCTGGGCCAGCACAAGTTAACTAACGTTGGATACCGAGCGGTAGTTGACTGCCGTTGATGTTAAATAGGGAAATTTGTGGTGGGAATGAGCAAAAACCAAAGGGAGAAGAGCAATTTTCTTTTAAGGCAGGAATTATTGGACTTTGAATTAGATTTATTGGGCTGTAGTTCATATTGCCTGGCCTTAGCCCATAGCTGATAGAAAATTGCTTTTTAGGCATCCAACCTTTTCTCTCAAGCATTTCGGAATGAGAAGAGTTTACTTCCAACAACAGATAACTGAGTCCTGGTATGCTCCATTTACCACATGCTCCATTTAGTCTATTTAGGGTATTAGGTGAAGGACATGTGGCATAAAAAGATTCAATGGTTCAGATTTTAAATAAACAAAACATGTTTCTTTTAATAAAAAAAAATTAAAACTCAATTGAGGTTCATATTTCTCTTCTCTCGTATCCTAATATTCATCTCATCCACGTTATGTTCATCTTCCACAACCGTATCCCGTCACTGCCATGCCTTCCGCCATCGTCGTCGATCAAACACAACATCTCCCCTCTTCCTCTCACCACCCCTCTCCCATCCTCATTGTTGGTTCTTTTCTCTTCCACACCATTTGATTCATTCTTACCCACTTTTTCCCTTGCCAACTTCTAAATATTCATGACAGCAGGGACATACAGAGGAAAATACATAAATTTGATGTTGAGAAGAGAGGGAGATGAGAAGAGTGGAGAGGATCCGATCTTGATATTGATAGATGAATGAACAACGACAATTGAGATGAACGGCGACGACGCAATCGACATATGTTGGAGGTGATGAAAGGGGAGAGGAAGAGTTTACGATGAAGTTGAAAAGAGAGCAACGTTAAATGTACCAGAGAGAAAGTGGAATCTCAATTGAGTTTTAATTTATTTATTTTATTTAAAAAACATGTTTTGTTTATTTAAAATTTGAACCATTGAATTTTTTTTGCCACATGTCATTCATCCCATACCCTAAATGGAGTAAATTGAGCATGTGGTAAATGGAGCATACCTGGACTCCAGATAACTTTCATTTTCTATCTACGATAGTTAATTATCGTTTCATGTATGCCAGCGGCAATTAACTGTCATTCCAAACATGTTTGATATATCAGGCACACTTGTACTCCACTATTCACTCACCAACTTTCTTCCTCTTCCATCTCGAATCCAAAAAGTTCTTCTTTTTTTTTTGTGCAAAAGCTTTGTCTTAAATCATTGAAGAAGGATTGCTAGAAGGTTTCTACATTCATTTGACGTCAAGAAACAGATATTAAATTTTTAACACGATTACATTGTTGCATTTTTTTGCCATGTTTTCGTGTTCTCACATGCCTACATAATGATAGTCACTATGTGATACGTAACACACTGATTAAAAAAATTAACTGGTCATAAGACTGATTAGATGTCAATATTTGAAAGTGAGGAACGTCTTTAATATATCTTGAATGGTCTGTACTTGATAAAGGAAGTTTTACCAGTTGGTAATCTTCCAGCACAATGGTAGGTATGCCAATTTTTTCAAACAAATAAAATATTATATCCATAGAGACCTAGCTTAGTTAACTTATGTTTGTATCGATATATTTTCTGAACAAATTGTTTATAAAGGTTTTGGTGGTCGAAATCAAAGTAAACTGAATAAATATAGATAAAGTTGTGTTGGGATTGAATTTTAATAATTATTCCTCATATGTTTTCTCTTAATTAATTGTATACTTTTTATTCTTCAGATAAAAATTCACCCTTTCCTCAGTGTATGTCTCCAAACTAAGGTTAACGACGCTAAATAACATAGAAGCAACGGACTTTCGATGCTCAGTGATAAAATAGCTTAATTTTTCTATGGCCTATGTTGGAAAAGTTATACATGAATATAGACATACCAGCGATATATCGGGCGATATCAGCTATACATAATCCAAACCATGTCCTTTAGATAGCCAACCTTAATAGGGTCTGGCTAAATCAAAAGATTGATTGTGGCATAGTACATCGACAATAAAGCATTAAGAAAAGATATAGACTAAAATTAAATTGAGAACAATAATCATATACAACCAGTCAGACTAAGAGTACTACATAGATTCCTATCTATGTTACATCCAATTCCAATACAATAGAGAGTTTAGTTACCCATGTGTCGCATGACTAACAAGAGAGAGTTGTTGAATCTTGGAGAAGCATCAACAAGCTTGTTTCCAAGAGTAATTGGGCCTACAATGGCTCCAACGAATCTATGCCCTCGTTCCCTCTTTGTTTTACTTTAGATTTACAATTGATTACATTTACAAATGACTAGCACTTCTGTTTATAAAATTTCTGAAGTTGCAGATTCGCTAAGCGAATATATTTTTTAGATATTTTTCAGATACATTTACAAATGACTATCACTTCAAGGGAGGGGAAAACCAACTGTTTTTTTAGATATTTTTCCTTAAACCGACCTTACTCGCTAAGAAGGACTTTTATGCTTAGCGAACCACCTTTGCTTTTCCTTCTTGGAGGGTTGACCGTCTTTGCTTGCTAAGCCTAACTTTCATGCTTAGCGAATCAACTATTGCATTTTCTTATAGAATCCTCTGTTTGGGCTCGCTTTCACCTCGCCATGCATACTTAGTGAATTGTGGTTGTCTCCAGACGTCCTTATGATGCTCTGACATAACTCTGGTGTGTGTGCTTGCCTTTGATTACTCCACATTTGAGCAGTCATTGTTTCAAACCTATAAAATTTTATATAAACTGGACGTAATAGCCTTCTACCATACTATATTAACATAAACGATAATTGTATCAAATTGGAAGTTTTTATAATTGATTTCTTGCAAAACAAGTTGATAAGTTATATGAAAAATAATAGTATTTTAGCACTTATCAGTACCTTCCACTAAATAATCAAATTGCACCAAAAGCTAAGTGGTTGACGTTATTGGATATGAATCACATTATCGTAACTTGCTACAATAAAGTTGTAGTTGAGTTGGGAAAACATGAAACCAATATTTCTAAAACTTTTTTCCGAGTTAGAGGACAACCACCAATAAAACCACATTACATATGTTGGCTTAATCCCGGATCACTTTGTTCATGTATTTTTGAGAGATGGTTATACAATACCTTCACCATGTACGGAGTGAAAACTAAACAAGAAAGAAGAAGCTGAGACATGTGAATATGCTTTTTTGGATAGACAGTCTTGGTTTCGAGACCTCATGGATATTACAAGAGGATAAAAAAAACCACCGAAAAAAGAATTAAATGAAGTCATTCCGATTCCTTTGAATAGTGAAGATAAAGAAGAGGAAGAATTTGAAGAAGATGAATTTTACTAGACAGGCTATGACACATTTTTCTTGGTGCTCATACTTTTTTTTGTTGATAATGCAATGATATATTTTTTGTGGACTATGATACGCCGGCATTTTTTTGAATCCAATATATCACTAACATTAAAAAAAAAATGTTTTTTTATATGTGGTGGACAAAGAATTGATAGTTTATGGAGATAATATTGCACCGCGTTTTATATAAATATATGACTTTGGTTAATCTACAATTCATTTTATCATTTGTTTCATTTCATTTAGTATGATATTTTCACTTGTATATACTTCTGTCAAGTGAATCATGTCTCTGAATGAGAAAGTTGAAGGGTGATGAGCAAAACCGCAAGTGTACGGTTTTACCGAAGTAGTAAAAATAGAGTATCGTTCCAACAGGGAGTTGTTCAATTTAATTAACTTTTAAGAGATGATTAGAAGAAAGTTTGATTGTAGAGATTGGGTTTTTAAAGGTTAAAAACAATAATAATAAAAAGCGCCTTGGGATTATTGGTTCATCGTAATGACGAATCCTTCACAAACAAACCCTAAACTGTACTTTATATTCGACCTACTTTCTAAAGACAAGTTTCTCTTAAGTGTATCCAAGGCCTCTCTCGAGGTGCAGTGAGTGTGTTCCTCTAGCAACCACGCCTATTCTTATGGTTGATTGCTATTAGAATCCTTGAAGAACGAAACTTTATATGTCTCAAGGTTTGCTAGACTACTCTCATGTTTCGCAACCCTTGTCTAAATTCACTTGTTCCAATATCAAAGCTTCGCTTTCGCATTATGAATTGATATTTGAGATGATGAATTAACAAATACTAACCCTCCGCTTTCGCATTATGAGTTTGACATTTGTTAATTCATTATAAAAACAGTGAATTAGATTAGAAAGTAGATTTATATAAAATTAGGGTTTATGGCTTGGTTTGATTAGGATTACGT
>Ga0315914_1005091_pt1 | contig 19326 bp, 13 predicted proteins | sample MpolenodulesMG_FD_203920 | JGI IMG/M metagenome (GOLD analysis project Ga0315914, IMG submission 203920) | Medicago polymorpha root nodule microbial communities from Los Angeles, California, United States - elongated nodules | ecosystem: Host-associated > Plants > Roots > Nodule | place: USA... | reverse complement strand
TCGTTTGAAGCTTGTTGATCACCAATGATCTTTTGCCTGATATGGTTATTGTCCTATGAAGGATCAAATTCAAATCCATTCCTTGTATGAAGGAACATTTCTGCAGGCAGAGCTGTTATCCTTGTCTAGTTGCAAAGCACGACCAAAGTAGTGGAGAAGGTGGTTGTACAGTTCGTACATTTGTCCTTTTTCAACGCTCTAGATAGAGTAAGCATCCAAACTTTCAAAATTCATCTCAAGGTCGTTGTTACACTACTTTTACGTCTTTAGCAACTCTTAGGCAAGATTAAATGAGATTCCAGCTTTTAAAGCTTTAAGTTCTTCAGCTCCTGATAAACTTCAGCTTCTGGTGATCTTGCTTCTGATAAGGTTGCTTCTGGTGACGTCATCACTTCAGGAGCTCTTTGAACTTCAGGAGCACTATTCTTCAGACGCTTCAAGCTTCCTTTTTGTTGATTCATTTGCTCTCTTTTGTTCTTTCAGAACCCTTTAAAGATATAAAATTTTGTCTGTGGTCTTGTACATTTAAACAAATATTAGCATATCCAATTGACAATTTTTAATACCCTATTATCATCAAAACCTTAAGGGTGACATATGTTAAACATTCTTTGTTCTAACAATTTCCCCCACTCTAAGGGTAATGTTTGTTAAACGCATTTTGTTCCAACACACTCCACTTACTATTAAAGTAACTGGTTGATTTAATAAAACATATAACTCGTTCTCTTGAAAGAAAAAAAAAAGAGAAACAAAGCACAAAGAGATATGAATTGCATTTACTCTATAACAATAACAATGTATAAAGGGGATAAAGGATTTTGAGATGAACTTTTCATTATCTAATTATACCATTGGTAAAAGATAAACATAGTTTATTACAATTTGAAAAGAACAATTTATTTAGGGATAAAGTAACAAACATTTGTACCTATAATTTTAATCAAATTTCATAAAAAATATTGTTTATAATTTACACGGGTTAGCGCATTTAAAAAAGAGGACAATAAAGAAATTGGTTTTTTATTTGAAAAAAATCTTAATGCATTAGTAACACATGTACGCAAAAAATAAATGACAAAATTAATATACCCTCAAAAAATGACAAAATTAGTTTAATTTAAATAATTAACTTATGTTAAACCAATTGGTAGAATATTTTAAAATCAATAGTGTATATGAAATATATAATTTTAACTAAATTACAATATTTTTTGGTAAAATTGATATGATGAAAATTCAAAGAAAAATTTGAATGCTTGTAAAAGAAATTGAAAATTAAAAGATAAGAAAATTAGCTTTAAAAATATTAACAAATTTGAGAGTTCGAGAATAGTAAAAAAAAGAAAATTATATTTATTGAAACAAATTATGTTAAAATTAAATTAGACATTATTTTATTCAACCAAAAATTAAATTAAATATTTAATAGATAGGATTGAAACTATTATGTACATTATCCAATCACTATTATAAGTAAAAATCAACATTTTAGATTTATTCAATTAATAATGTATATGACCTTTATTATATACCACATGCATCATTTAATAAATGAATCTAAAATGTTGATTTTTGTTTATAATAGTGATCAGAGGATGTAGTTTGTTGAGATGTTTATGTCAAATAAAAAAATTCCCTAAAAAAAGTCAAATGAAGAAATCAGTTTTAAAAAAATAGAAAACTAAGACAAAATGTTTATTGAGATATTTATGCAAGATTTGTCTAAGCTTAACTCAGTTGGTAAGGACAATGCATAATATATGCAAGGTCCAGGATTCGAATCCCGGACACAATAAAAAAAATATTTATGCAAGATTTTAAAACAAATTTTAAAAATAAAAAATAAAATAAAATATTGAAAATAAACGTAAAAACGACACATGTCATAAGAAACATTACTTTTTTTTTTTTGATAACATAAGAAACATTACTTTATATATATACTATTGATTGATTGATATTGTGTTAGTGTAACATTTTTTTCTTCTAATTTTGCTTAATTATTTCTTACCATTTTGTTGTTCCTTGCTAATAAAAACGGAAATTTGACGCTAGTAAAACATAAAAATAGAAGGAAAATAATTAACCAAAATTATGTATCTCCTTTAATTATAGATTATATATAGATACTACAAACACATAATAAAGCATGATAAACTATAGAATAATCCACATGATTTTAATATAGAGTTAAAACAAGAATTTCACCCAAGAGTTTTTTTTTAGAGAAATTTCACCCAATATTTAAAAATATAATAGTTTTTTGCAACATAAAGTTATATAATTTTTTAAAAATTATAAGTACTATATTTCACTAATTCTTTTTTCTTTCCTTTTCTATTTTTCAAAAATTCTATTTTCAGTTCTATTTTACTTAGAGTACTAGCTTTATTTTTCAAAAATTCTATTTCAAAAAAATAGATTTTTTTAATATATGTATGAGATCGACTACACAAGTTTCAATATAATTTTTTTGTAAAAAAAAGTTTCAATATAATTTTATTATATTTAGCTCATTAACAACTGCTTTGTTAACATTTTTTTTAAGATATTTTTTTTGACAAAAATAAACGATATTCATTCATTCAAATTGATAGAGTACATCGATACAATGAAAATTCGCTAAAAACAAAAAGGATGAATCTGTGAACAAACTCACATCATCTGTCTTAATAGCATAAGACGACAAAGTTCTAAAGTCTACACATATGATTATATTTAAATCTTCAGAATACCCATGTCTCCGAATCCGGATCTGCAGCGTTGACGACTCTAAAGTCATTGATTTGATCTGCACTGGATCGAAGCTGATCTGACAATCTGAATCAAACAAATACCTGAACGAACAAAGAAAGACAAACAACGTTGCACAAAGACGGCGAACAAAACAACGTTGCACTAAGATGGCGAAATCACGAAAGAAAAACGAAATAGATGTGAAAATCACTTATTTTAATAAAAGGGAAATAGACAAAACGAGTTAGAGGGGTGATTTTTGGTCAAAAATAGACCCTAAATCACCCCTCTTTGATGGATAAAGGAAATGAACTAGGGTTTTGGTAACGGCTCACAAAAGAGAGAAGGGGAAGAGAGAATTAGTTTTTTTTAAGATATTTTTGTTGTGTAATATTATGACACTCGACCGACAATATTTTGTTTTGAGAAAGTAGTGGAGTACGTTTTTCTTGCACGACGATTGTTACATGTTTGAGGGTTAAGGCCAATACTTTCCTTATAAATGAAAGAAATGGTTCGAGACTTGGAGAAATCGTTTTCATTGTTTTAATTGAGATGGGGTTTGTAATATGAAGTGAACAACGAATACTTGGATTGTCCTACTTAGGAAATTTGTGTTTGTGAATTAATTTTCCTAAAATATTTATTTGATTGAAAATTTGAATGAGAGGTCCTTCAAAATTCTATTTTTTTTGTGGTGGCGGGAGTTTGAACCCCGAACCTTGCATATATTATGCATTGTCCTTATCAATTAAGCTAAGTTCACGAGAACCCTCAAAATTTTATTTAATAAACGTGTATGTTTTTTTTAAATTTATTATAGGAGTTTTCTCTATTCTTTTGAATAAATTATAAAAAAAAAGGTAGTCAAATTTTTCAATAGCATCATATACTTAGGGTCCGAAATATATAGTATGAAATATATCCTAAATAACATTAGTCATTGCCTTGGTTGGTGGCTTTAGGTTGGTAAGGCCTTAGTGCTAGGCCAATTACTTGCATGCAATGGTTGGTGGCTTAAGTAGACAGAAGTTGGTAATCGTGTATTTGCACATTGTTGATTGTGGTCCTTGTAAATTCATTGTTTTTTTTTTTTTTTGTTTTAAGAAAAAGCCACATGACATGTGTCAATAATAATACATAATTTACATTTCTCTTACTTTTTTTTCTCAATATAAACTATAATTTTATATGAACTCTATTAAGAAAATGTGAGTTCTTTATGATAAAATTTATAACAATGTTCTAGTCAAAATATATAATAATAATAATGATGTTAACATTCCCTTTAAAATTTGGGATGTTGGTGAAATTGGATAATGACGAAGATAATAATATAGTGCTTGCACACCTTTCGTTTGCAGGGTGGGTGAGAAGATTTACTATTCACTTTATACTTCATCCATTTTAAAATGAGTTTTGCTGGAAGCCATTTATAAACGTGTCTTTTAGCAACCCACATTTTAAGAGTGTGATTTTCACTTTTTAGTTATAACTTTGCTAAAAGACACTTTTATAAAAATTAGTTGATGTCTTTTAGCAAATGCTCATAGAATAACTTGCTAAGTCTTCTGGCAAATATATATATATATATATATATATATATATATATATATATAACTAATACTAATATTTCAATACCTCTATGTAACTAATATTTTCAATAAAGATGAAACTTTACGTTAGATTTGAAGAAACTACTTTATATTAGAAAGAAAAAAATATTAGTAAATTTTAGTTGCATTACGTAGGAGAAAAACAAATGATATAAGAAATGCAACCTAACCTTATGTATAAATATGTTTTAGATTATACCATGTGAACCATATTTTTTGAATTCAAATTAGGATCAATATATGTTTGCCTCTCTATAATATTTTCGATTTACTCCCTATAAAAAAAATTTGTTTAGATTCCAACCTTGTAATTTGAAGATTCTTTGGTTCTGGACTTTCATGAATTTTAACTGTACAAAATCGATGATATGGCAGAGGGTAAACCAAAATTCTCTTAAATTACATGGGACGAAAATACCTTAAATTTTGTAATTTGATGCTATGAAGGTTCAAAACCAAAATTTTTTCAAATTATAGGGTTGAAATCTATTTATTTTGTTTTTTTACAAAGGGTAAACCGAAAATCGCTAATATTAGATAGGGTAATCATGCATTCAAATTATATAATCCAATGAAGATAAAAATTTAAAATGAGAGAAGTTATTAGGGTAAGAAAAAAAAACTCCTTGTCATTACCCACTAAAATAATCACAAATGTTTGCTTAAAAAATAAAGACATACTGTATATGTTTATTTAAGTAAAAAAAAAAAAGGCGAGTTTATTTAAAATTAATAAAACAAAAAATATCTGGGTGGTGGTGTTGTGGGTGTGGCTGAACAGACTTCCATTAAATTCAATCTCCAAGTAACAAGGAAGAAATCGTATCAAAGCAAATAAAAATGCGGGCACAGGTTTTGTCACTCTCATCCAACACCACTTTACTACGCAGAGCTCTTCCCGTTTTGGTTCGACCTTACCACAATTCCTTCGTTCGAACCACTTCTCCTAATCATATCTCCTTCCTCAGATTCAATTCACAAGCTACTCGTTTTCCTAAACAGGACGGGTTATTGTTCACCTCTGTTACTTCTATTCGTAAGTTTACTTCACGCGCTACTAATGTCAATGATGCTGGTTCTATTGATTTGCCTCTCATTCACTCCATGCGCCAAAAGGTATTGTTTCTTTCATTGCCCCGTACATGTTCGATGAATTGTCTCTTAATTTATTTTTTGAAATTGTAAGACTAGTCTCTTTTATTACCTATATGAATAGTGAAATTGTTAATCTGTAAGAGTTGGGATTGAGATATTGATGTAAATGAGTAACACCGAAAGAGGGAGAAGGTGGCACGGGAGTGCGTCGAGTAGAAAAAGTGAGAAGAAAGAAAACTTGTTAGTTATTGAGTTTTGGTGTAAGTAGAAGTGAGGGAGAGGAGCTCTTTATATAGATCAGGAGCTAAAACCAGTTACATAACTGATGGGTGAGATCATTCGACCATTAGAAAATCACAATGTGATCTCACCTTTTTAATGAGCAATACGGACAAAAGTTGACTAATGGAGGGCTCGCGCGGGCGTCTGCCAAACACATGCTTACGTGTCATTAAAAGTTAATTTAAGGTGCGCATGTGGTGCTCATGTTGATTGTGTCATCTCCCGTTAACAAAAGTGTTACCACACCCTTGGGAGTCTTATCTCCACTATATAAATACTAGTGTTGTGTGTAAACTCTCCTATATGGGACTTGTAGGAAGTTTTTAATTCACAAACTCACCTAGTGTTCCAAGAGAAAGTATAAGGAGACACATGGAATTAAACTGAACGTGTAAATATGGATTCTAATCCATTTAGGGTCTGTTTGGGAGTTTATGCGGGGGGAGGAGGGCTTGAAAAAAAGGAGGAAGCGGAAGGAATAGAGGATTTTGGGAGGGGAGGATTTGGGGGTTTTATTTTTCTTCATAAAACAATATCCCCTAATTTGAAAGAACTAAAAAAAAGTATTTGAAGGGGGATTTTGGAGGGCTTAGATAAATTCTCCAAACCCAATCTATATTGTTATACGACAACAACCAAGCCTTATCCCACCAGCTACCTAAATCAAACAAAGCTAGAGATTCGATAAACTTTTACGTTGACCGCCGAGGTCTAACACAAACACAACCCTCTTTAATTATAAACTTATTTATCATTCTCTACAAATTGAATCTTTTTCCCTCCAATTCCCTCCCTCCAATCTCCCAACCTGGAATTAAACTGCTCTTCTACTCTTCTTATATCATTGCTTCTTTAGATTTCCCTAAAGAACTAGTGTTAGAAGAGTATAAGAGCAGAAACAGAGGAAGAAATTTATTTTGCTAGAAATTTATTTAGGACTTCTATATCTTTGTTTTTCTATCTAGATACGTACAATCATCAAATTCTAAGATACTCCTATTTGATGATTGTATCTAGATAGAAAAGTAAAGATATAGGTAGGAGCAATGATTTAGGTAGAATCATCAAGTCCTAAATTTCATAAACTTAGATAGGAGTATCTAAATTTAGATATAGGGCTTGATAGTGAACTTTCAATTCCTAAATAAATTCAGAATTTCATAATTCTTAGATATAGGACTTGATGATTGTAAATTTCATAATTATAGGACTTGATGGTGAACTTTCAATTTCATAATTCTATATCAAATTCTAGAAATTTATTTAGGACTTCTATAAATTTCATAATTTGTAAATTCTAAATTGATTGATGGCCTTTACTATCTTATGAATTTGCAACCAGATCGTCCTTCAATTTTGAGGAAAAATATTGTGATTTACTATTTGCTGTACCTACCTACTCACAACAGCGTACAACTTAAATGTTATCTCTTTTTTGGGGTCTAATTTCATTCTTATTATTTCAATGTTAATTTGCGACTTGCTCTAAAAGATAAAGGAACAACTCAATGCAGAAACAGTCTCTGTAAAGGATGCTTATGGTGATGGACGGCACGTCAGGTAAGCATATTTTTAACCAGTGTAGTGAATTTCGGTTTTTCTGTATCTAACTTTGTGGTTAACATTGTATATACATGCACAAAGAGAGTTGGGATCTGTTGATTTTGATAGTTTAATGATTGAATTGAAAGTTCACTATAGGTAGATAAATCTACAAAGTTTCATATAATTCAAAAACTGTTTTGAGATTCCATGTATATTACGAATTATGACGTTTACAACCTTAGTAAAATTGAAATATCTATTGTTAAATTACGTTATATTGTCTATGAATGTCTGAAGTTTTGTATACATAATTGTCAAGATAGTATAATATGCTTCAATGGTTGGATTGGTTAAACGTACATTCTACAAAATGTTATTGCACTGGTTAATTTCAGGGCCACTTTCCATGGATGTCTGAAGGTGAAACTTTTATGTTTTTCTAATTTCTATAACACGGCAAAACAGTAGTTGTGACATTCAAAGTATAATTAACTTGGTTGTATAGTTTTAGATTTAGAGTTTGATACTTTGATGAAAATATCCTATCACTTAAAAGAATAAACTTTGTAAGAGAAAAGAGAGAAAGCAACCGTTGGTTGGAGGACGAAGTATCCTCCAAAGTCCAAACAGATAATGCGGAGAGAACTAGAAAATCCATAAATGGGAATAATAAGAGGGTTTTTATTGACCCTCAAAGCCGTACTCACAAACAATTTGATTTCCATATCTAGGCATGGTCTCGACAGTCACAATTGTGATGTGATGTACAAGGAATAGTGGTATTGCGACGTGATAGAACAACTGGCAACTATGTCAATCCATTTGCATATTTATTAAGGAAATCCTTTTTGAAAGACCTTTGTTTTGCACCAAATTAAAGGCAATTTCATAATCTCATCACAAGTCTCAGCCATTGAAACATCTGTAGATATATAACATTTAAAGCATGATGGATGGGATGAAAGGTTGCTTCAAATTTTATTTTATTTTTTAAAAAATATTTGTGTTAGAAAAGTGCCATTAATATTTTTGGGAAAGTTTTGCTGCCCGGTTGACAATAAGACATGATGTTGTATGGGCTTCCTCGTTTGACCAACATATATACTATCCTTCTGTCGAGTATCGAACTGAATAGCTCATAGTTGAAGTATAACCTTACAACTTGTAACTAATTGGCTACTCAGGAAATTGGTTTGGTGTATGAGACATAATGTTTGGTATTAAATTACCAATGAAATAACAGGAGCATACCTGAACTCAACTAACAGTTCGCTTGATGTGTTTGTTCCATACATGACAATAAGGTTGGCGCATCCGTGGCCGCTTATTCCTCACCATTCAGTTACATGTGTGACTCTTCTCCAAAGTTTGAGGATGAAATTGAGTAGCACAAAATAAAAATCCAAATCTAAACTGAAAATTGAATTTTTTTTTCAACACATTTGAGATCTTCATTGATATAAGCAAATTGAGGCACTGTTCCATGTATTACATTACATTGATAGTTGTGTTTGGCATACTAGACTTTATAGCTTGATTGATACCTCTAATTTGTGGTTTTGTTTTGCAGCATTGATGTTGTATCCACAGCCTTCGAGGGACAATCAGCCGTGAATAGGCAAAGGATGGTCTATAAAGCCATATGGGAGGAGCTTCAGAGTGCAGTCCATGCAGTTGATCAGATGACGACCAAAACTCCTGCTGAAGCAGCCACCGGGAAATGATAAAAGATAATGAGAACATTGCGTACAATGAACTAGATGTGATCGCACTCTTAATATATTTTTGTACTGCTGTTGTCTTGCAGTGAATTTCTAATTTTAAACTGCCATTGCACTGCGTTCACATGCAGACATCGGTATTCCAATTCACTTTCTGTGAGTTGCTAAGTTCATTAATTTGCCAAACAACGCACCTGGTAATTTATTAATTTGTCAAACATTATGCAGCAATGTTCTGCGGTTTGTTTATACTTTCTAGGTCCCATTTAATTTCTCCATTTTGTTTTCATTTCTAAAATAAATGGCAGGAATAGTGTGTTTGTTTAATTCTTCTCATTGTGAATTTCAAATGAATAATTTTTGAAAAATACTAAAATGTCATTCTCATAATTTTTTAGAATGCCACTGTAACTCAATCTCTACTTCTGATAGAAAGGAAAAATCAACATATGGGGAATTTGTAGTCGTCAGTAATGATGCCTGAATTCCTCAAAAAAAAAAAAAGTAATAATGCCTGAAAATATTTTTTTAGGAAGTACACTGGCCATATTTACCATTTACATTTCAAAGAAAGAAAAAACTTCACCATTTGCTTAAGTCTAATGTTGACCACTGCTTTAAGTTGTATGATTAAAATTATAATAAAGATTCATCTGAAGGAATTGAGATTCATGAAACATTCTTGTCCAAAGTAGGTACGTAACGTTCAACAATTCATATTGCTTGAATTACATTTTCCTTTGAACCACTGCCTTTATCTACAACTGGTGTCATGAGTTCAGGTCCATCAAATAATTTGTACCCCATAGTATCATGCACAACACTTGCATCTATGGTTCAATTCATATAGAATGATGAAAAATATACATTGTCTAATGTTACAATTATTGTGCATGAGTATTTCTTGATACATAAATTTGGACTTTATAAATTGCTATACAAGTATTGACCAAGTATAAAACCAGTTTATGAATATCCCCCAAAAAAATAAAAATCCCCTGGAACAATTGCTTATAGGCATTTCTAAATGTGTTTCATGCCACTGTTACACTTGCAACACTAATCCATAGAAGGTAACATTGGATTCATGCCAAGTCCAAACCCTCCTCCAAAACTATCTGGTTCTACATGCTTCACCCTACCAAAGTGTCGAATATGGCGCATAAGTCTTGCTAGGAACGTGTTATGGCATATAGTTGAGCTGTCACAGACTACAGCTAAATGCTTGCGCGCTCTTGTAATGGCAACATTGATTCTTCTGCTATCGCCAAGAAATCCAACAGCTCCTAATGTGTTCGATCGTACCTATTTTATTATATTTTTTTGAAAAAAGACGGGAAAACAAGTCGATTATATTAGTTCATGAGCAAGACCAAAATCTGATAAATATTTTTACAAGAGAAATACTAGCAGCACACTTTTATGAAACAAAGAAAACCAAGTATAGGGAATTATGTATCGTCTCTTCCCCCCCTTTTTTTCACCAAGTAAGAAATTTGTTGAAACCATGGTTGTAGAGTTTAAATGGAAACCATGAAGGGATTCAGATCATACCATTGATAAAATTACAGCATCAGCTTCCCGACCTTGAAAACTATCAATTGTGGAAACTTCAGTACCGGCAGCTTCAGGAACCCCGTCAAGCATGTCCCTCAAAAGTTGAACTTGAGCAACATAAGGGGACTGAACTACAATAGCATTTGGGCTAACACCTGAATTTCAGATTCAAATTGACAGGAAAATTCTTATGTCAGCAAACACAAATAAGTTATGAGGGGTTCCTGAAAGGAAAATTCTTTGACAGGAAAATTCTTATGTCAGCAGATACAAATAAGTTATGTCACAAGATTTCGAAACTTTGAAAGACAATACCTTGCATTCCAAGACTACAACAATGTCAAATGGAATGCAAAAATCTCTTTTTCTTGGATAAAAGATTAAAAAGAATGAAAACGATAAAAAAAATATCAACTACTATCAACAAAGTCAAATATTATTACCAGCATAAATCAAGGAAAATACATGCTGCAAAACTATATCAGCTTCTCCTTCATTATACAATGAGCCTGATCCAGCCTGATCTAGATGCTCTTCGCAACCAATTGATAGACTTCCGTACGGCATTCGAGTGTCAAGCAGTAGTAGAGGGCACTGTGTTATCCATGTAGGCTGCAAAAACATCAAGGTCAGACTTTCTATTCATGTAATGTAATAAAAATAAGTAATACAAAAAGTACATGTAGTATATGGACACATAACATTGTCTTAGAAAATTGTTTTCATATAACTTTCTTCAAGCCATTTTGAGTTACATCGCTAAACTCCTCTAGTTAAAACAAGGACCTATTTGGATTGGCTTATTTGAGCTTATTTACTAATATAAGCATTTGTGAGACTGTTTGGGAGAACTTGTGAAAATAACCTATAACATGTTCATAAGCTGTTTTTGAGTTAATTTCCATAAGCCCTCATAGATAGCTTATGAAAACAACTTATATGTAAACAATTTGATTTGATTTTATCTTTTGTTATAGAAATAACTTGGCACATATATGATAAGTGCTTAACTAAGCTGCTTATCCAAACAAGGCCCAAGATGTAAATAGAAGCCTTCAATTGACAAAGAGAATGGAGATATCAATTAGGAGTTTAGTACCTTAACAAAAGGAGAGTCTACAAGAAGATGAGAAAAGACAGTCTTAGAGGACTTCAACAATCCTCCATACATCTCCTTCGAAGCCCAACTTGCAATGGCATCATTCATACGGTATTGTGTCGTTAATCTAGTGGTGAGAATCCCTTCATGCAAAGTTGCAGCTCTCTCGAGTAGCGATATTCCTAAACCACCTTCTAATGCCTTTCTAGAAAATATCACAGGAGCTAGTTGGCATTGATCACCAGCAAGAATGCAGCGTTTTGCCTGCAATATAGGAATCCAGCAAGACGGTTCAATTGCCTGTCCAGCTTCATCTATGACAACCAAGTCAAAAGCATTTAGCTTTCGAATCATGGGATCGGCTGCTCCGGTATTGGTGGCAAGCACAACCTGAGCACTAGATAGAACTTCATTTATAGTCTGCTTTTCCTTTTTCTTTAGCGACTTTCCCAACTGTTTCAGAAGTTGGCGTATGCCTGCAGCTAATGAATCATCCCTCAAACATTGTCTTAGATCTTTCCTTAGATCAGATTTCTTCCTCTCACACTCTTCGCGAAAACTTGCAAGCTTCGCATTTACAATTTCTCCTAAGGACTTTGATGCTACTGTTTTTGATATACGAGCGGGATTTCCAACTCGAACAATATTTATTCCAACATTTGATAGCTTTTCAACCATATTATCAACAGCTGCATTGGTAGGTGCTGTGACAAGAACCCTTTCACCTTGTTCCACGGCGCATGCTATTATTTGCTTGAGTAAACCGGTCTTGCCTGTACCGGGAGGTCCTTGGATAACCAATAGTGGCCTCTTCTTATTCAAACCTAACGCAATTGCTCTCTGCTGAGATTTATCAAAGGATTCACTTCCTAATGCTCCATTTGTTTTTTCTTCTTTCCAGTCTACCAAACTATTCTTCTCAAGCCATGCAGCATCTTCCCCTTCGCCAAATAGAGTTGCAACAACAGAAATTGATGGATTTTTCTTTTGTAAACCATTCTTCTGAAGCAGCATTAGGGCTTCACAGTTTCGCTGGAAACACATCAAAAGAATCTTCTTAAGTACGCATTATACATATGAACATGAATCTTATTTGAACTGCAATACATTTTGTATATGATCAAGAATGAACAAAATAAGAAAGAAGAAACTTATTTGAAGTGCCATACATTGTGCATATGATCAAGAATGAACGAAATAAGAGAAAAATAATTAGCTCATATAGGAAAACTAATTTTATGCGAAATAGGTGAAGTTATATTGATGGTTTTGCAAATATGAACAATAATGATGAACAGAAGCGGCAAGGGAATATACCCTCATTTGACTAGAGAAAACATCTTAATTTCAACTTAAATAAAATTTGTGACATTCTTTCACAAATATTTATTACAGCAACAAAATATTTTGGCTGTATGCAAAAAATCACATGATAGATATCAGTACCTCATAGGTAAGTGTATCAGCCAATCCTTGAATACGATCAATGCGCACATTCTTTCCAAACAGTTTAGAGAACGTAGGATCACCATGGCGTGACTCTAAAGCAACGGTAATACTATAGCCATCGTCACCAAGATTTTCCACAACTCCTTGCATACAAGAAGTTGTAACTGCACCCTTGCTGTCACACGTTCTCACACAAACCATTTCTCCGGGTGAAAGAGTGGTAGGTGGCAATCGGTGGTTTCCTTCAATCTTGAATAACACCAGATGCATTCCTCCCAATCCTGTTTAAAAAGTTCATAAATGATCATACCTTGAAGAGACTTTTTACGTTAAACACAATTGGTAAGAATAGCATATTATGCATGCATCAGATTAGTTAAGCTAAAAAAATATTCATGCATCATTGGATAGATGTTTGATCTATAGCTTATTTATTTACACAAGTATGATTAGAACATATACATCAACTGGATCACATTTATAATTATCATTACATGTAAAGGAGAATACCTGTAGAGGTACTGATGGCATTTAAATTACAAATGGTGTCACATAGTTCTTGCTGAGGCTGGCTATGGCTAACCAAGAACTCAATCGGTTTCGACGGATCGGAAGCATCATCTTGTTTAGGAACAGCATCTAATTCCTCCTGAGTAAACTCCAATTCAACATCCCTTTCAATATTGAGAAGTTCTGACATGTTTTGGGTGAATTCATCAATCCTTTGCTGTATCACTTTGACTCTTTCTCTATCCATTCCTAAAACTCCTTGGACATTCTTTGGCTGTGTTACATTCCTTGCAACTGCCCTGTGCTGAGCTGCAATTGAACCATTATCAATCTTATCGCGTTGTCAAAGCAATAGAATTACAAGTATCATAAATAATTTTCTATTCATATCTTATATTTTTGTTGGTCACATTAGAAAACATTTCAACAGTTTAATTAAGCACTTATCATATAAAAGCTAATGTCAAAGTCCTCAAAAACTGAATCTGTTTTCAAAGTAAAATAGAATTTGGGTTTGAATGCGATTGAAAAGGGCAAACAGATAGGTTGATACACCTTGTATAATCCGTTTAAGTATTTCAAGTTGCTTACTAATAAGTTAACAACCTTGAAAATCCTTATATCCATATCAAAAACCACTTTGTAGCATCTTTCAAAAAGTTACGCAAGAACTTATAACATCTTTCTAAATAAGCTCTTTCAAACATATCCCTAGTCCTTAACCTTTATTCAAGTTGTTTTAGTACACGTACTAATAGTAAGTATGTCAAAGCAAGTCAGATAGTTTGAACAATAAAACATGTTTATGTCATAACAAAGACCATGTTTAGATAAACAAATAAGCGCTTGTCATATAAGTACTTATGTACAAGCTATTTTTGTAACAAAAGATAAAATAAAGTCGAACTGTTTTCATATAAGCTATCATATGGAGCGTATGTAAATAAATTGAAAACAATTTATAGACATGTCATAAGCTGTTTCTATCTTTCTATAAGCTCTCCTAAACAATCTACAAGTGATTATGTCAACAGATTAACTCTAATAAGCTAAAGAAAAAAAACCTGAATTAGCAAGCTCCTTAAGCAACTTCCAAGACTGCGTTTGACGCCAATCTTCAACCAAACCTTTACTCTGCATATCTTGAAGAACATCACGCAACTCTCTTTGAAAATGATCAAAAAGAGTAGGATAATGAGTACAAGCTTTCAAACAAGTAACTTCAAGACCAAGTGGCATAGGAACAGCATTCAAATAAGGTTGTGCTTGAATAACAAACGTAAGACCTGGTCCCATTCTTTGTTTCATCTCAGAAAACTCCAAATCTTCAAGTAACTCAGCAGAAGCAATCTCAAAAGCCATGGATTTCATACTCTCACGTATCCAACTCACTACACTTTTTCCAACATCTTTCCAACCAATAGGGTCACCTATATTCTCATGCACGTGAAGATTCTTGTTCATATTCTCAAAGGGTAGTTGAATTTCTATTGCTGCTGCATCATTTTTTCTTCTTCTTCTTCTTCTTTTTGTGGTGCTTGGAACCTTTGTTTCATTGCTGTTTGTGATGTTTTGAACGACACGGTTGTGTGTTTTTAATGATGTTTTGCACATGATTGTAGTAACATTGTTTCGTGTTAATAAACAAAATGATCCAAATGATGAAGATGAAGCTAGTTTGGATTTTGATGGGATTCTACCACAGAAGAAGCAAGTTGATGTTGTTGCTTCCATTACTAAATTTTTTTGGATGAAAAATATGAAACTCTATTGAGTTTTTGTTATTCAATAATGGTTAAGTATATAAGCATGGATTTTTTTAGATTTTTTTTTATTCATGGAGGATGTTGCGACAAAGAAGGAGTTTTGACTAATATTTTTGAGATTTTTTAATTATTAGATAAAAATCATACCGAACCGATGGGTTGAACCGGTGTAACAAATGTTAGTATTTTATTGAGAATCTATCACTTGATTGATTGTTTCTTTGGAGATATATGTTAGTATGTCAGTATTTTTTTTCTACTCAAAATAAAAGTATCCATTCATTTGAATCAGTATTTATTTCAAATCGGTAAATTACATCAAAACAATATAAATTTATTGTCGTTAAAATAGAAAACGATGAATCTATTAACAAATATCATAACATCCACTTTAATAATATAAAACGGAAAAATGACAACAAAAGTGACAAAATTAAAGTTATTGAAATATTCATGTCTTCGGATCTACAATGACGTTGATGGCTAAGTCATTATCAATTGAAACTTGAATGGTTGAACTTGAGTCTGAACGGAATCATGACTGGTTTAATCGGTTTTTTTATTTTTGTGTTTATTAATTTTTATTTTATTAATTTATTTATCAGTTAGTTCAATTGTGATTAAATCATGGTGTAGAAGTCTTAGGGATTTAATTTTCTATTGGTTTTGAATATGAACAACAAAGTGGAGGATTTGAGGTGAGGAAGGAAAGTGAATGAATCTTTTGATTCCTTTTTTTGTTGTTGTATGGACAGAAGAAGAAAATAAACAAGGACATGAAAAGGATGGATTAGGTACAACGTGGACAATCCATGATCTGAGGTTCTTCATTTCATTGGTTGCTATGATTTTTTTGGGACAGTGTTTTTGCTTTTCTTTCCATGTGATTCTTGTTGACGTGCTTCTTTACTATCCTCATCCTTATTTCTAGGTTTTTATTTATTTTTTAAACATAATATAAATTCCCATAAAGAAAAAACATAATATAAATTTGTGGATGTCTATTTTTTATTTTTAATTAGATCTATTTTGATTCTCACGATTATTTGACAATCCAATTCGGTCTCTGATGAAAATAAAATATAATTTAATCTTTATTTTATATTGAGGAAAATTAGTTTATGATTCATTATATATTTTTTTAAAAAGCAAAAATGGTATATATTAACATTGACAAAGACACATCTTTAGCACAAAGCGTACTAAAAAAGTCGCTCAAAATACAAAGTGTTTGTCAAATCATTACAAAAACAGCCATTAGCTGATACCCAAACAAGACAACGAGTCAGACCACCACTGCTGACTACCATACACAAAAGTGACATTATTAATTTTCAACTACCAGTTGGAATGAAATTTAACCTTATCCATAATTTCTGTAATGGAAGTTTGGAAATTATTAAATAGTATGTTATTACGTTTGTTCCACACGAACCAAACACAAAGAAACCACAATAATTGAAGAAATGATCGACGTGTCCTCAAGCCACCTAAGTAGTTAGTAAACTGGACAAAGTGAGCACAAAGTCTTTGATGATCAACACCTGAAACACCAATCCATGACCGAACCTGGTGCCAAAGGGTGCAAAAAGTATCGCAATGAAGAAACAAATGTTTGACACTTTCGACCTGCCCATAACCCGCCGAACAAGAGATGTCCTCGACATATATTATGCCTCGATTCAATAAATTGAGTTTTGTCGGCAATCTGTCACGAAGCAAACGCCAAGCTAAAATGAAAACCTTTAACGGGATGGGGATATTTGCACTGTTTTCCATTTGTTACGTATTATTCATGAACTATGTTGTTGAAACTATTTGAATTAGAATTTCATTAAAGTTGTTTACGTTGAGGCCGTAGTGCCAAGACAATGAATATTATTTGAATAAATAGTAAAGATTCAAGGTTATGCAATTCAAAAGAATAAAAACTTGCATTGTGAATCAAAACATAATTGATTTTTAAAAAATATGGCATATTCACTAGAAGAATTAGGTCCATCTAACAAATTTGACATTTTAGAATTGATGCAAATTCTAACAATTTGTCGCAAAGGGACTATCAAATTCTCACTTTCTGACAGGGTATGTTGTATTTCGTCAAATATCTAAGCTTTTAAACATAACAAACATCAAGATTCCGCGTGAAATGATTGAGTTAAAACACAAAATTGCCAGTCTCCATGCATATAGTAAAATTTGGAAAGCTACCTCACATTTTGACTAGTTTTAAATGATTCAAAGTTAAACATGCTATTGAGGAGCAACAAATAAAAATGTTTTACATAAAGTAGAAGTTCCAACTTCATGTAAACATTTTAGAAAAAACTATAAACATGTACCTTAACTTTTCAACCATCAAAATTTATATAATTACCATGCATTTGTCGATGATTAAACTAAAACCCCTGCGTATTTCATGCATGATTCATTCATCCAATAAAAAAGAAAACCAATTTTTTCCCCAATAAAGCAACTACCACCATTAACATAAAGTGTATGTTGTTCAACATTAAAGTACAACCCAACCATTGTTCAAAAGTTATGTAACCATCAAATAAAACCAAAACAAAATAACAGATAAGTTGTTCAAGATACAACAAAACATTTTATAATAGATTCAAAATATTAAAGACTACAATTGAAGGAATAAATTAATGAAATCTTTTAAAGGATCAATCAGTTATGGTGAGCTTTCAATTCAATTCACCCGTCTTTAACTAGAGTCTTTTTGTAACAGTTTAGAATCGTGTTCTTGATCAGACTTGGACTTCGTCGTATCATACTTAATAAGAGACCATGATGACGATTGATCGTCAATGATAGTATTCTGGCAAAACTGATTTTGTAGAGCATAAAAGCACTCCTTACAGGCATCACTGCAGGATATTTGATGCAGTCTAATAATCTCATAATTGATACCTGCAATGTTACACATGTCACACCTTAAATTTCCATCAAAAGAAGTTTTATCGAAAACTAATGGTTCCACATCTTGCGCCTCCCTTAACTCATAGGTACAAACATCGAGAAGCTTATCAAACCTTTGATTTTCATCGTCTGGTGGTACAAAGCACAATTTTCCATCTTTGTCATTTTTATCACGTTGAGCTTCCCATTCCTTAAAGACAAAATGCTTGGTAGCCCGCACATATAGATTTTTTTTTTAATATTTACGTCTACAATAGTGACAGATAGCAACATGAGTCCATTCAAGAATTCCCCTAGGATCTTTCTTGGTCTTAATTCTAAGGTGAATATGGGAAGAAGATGACAGGGAGTTGATATTAGAATGATGAGCTTGATGGGGAAGAAGATGAAGGAGATGTGGAGTTGATTTGAGAATGACGAGGTTGATGGGAAGAAGATGAAGGGGAGTGGAAGTTGATACGAGAATGACAAAGTTGATTATTTAGGAACTTGGAAGGGTGTGAGGGTTTTCTCACCATGATATGTGTTCATAAACATCAATGGATTTTATTTGAATTTGATAAGAAGATAGTGCTTATGGTGGTACCTAGAATTCTTCCCAATCTAATTGACATTTACAAAAAAGATAATTCCTACCAATCTAATTCTGTTTTTTCTTAGAAATTTTTCAAAAAAAAGCCTTATTGTAGGGAAACATTCATCACGTATTTACAGATATACAACTGCACATGACATTTATTTTGTATGTACAACATGTACCAATCTAATTGCAAACATATACAATTTTTCTTTACTTGTTTTTTTTTATTTAAAAAAACTATTGGTGATATGTAAATAAAATAAAATGAATTATCCTTGACAACTTATTCTATTACTATTTTTTTCTTTTTCATTTACTCTCTCTCTCTCTCTCTCTCTTTCTCTCTCTCTCTCTCTCTATATATATATATATATATATATATATATATATATATATATAATTTTAATATTTTTTTTTATTTTTTATTTTGTTTTTT
>Ga0315914_1005089_pt1 | contig 19328 bp, 7 predicted proteins | sample MpolenodulesMG_FD_203920 | JGI IMG/M metagenome (GOLD analysis project Ga0315914, IMG submission 203920) | Medicago polymorpha root nodule microbial communities from Los Angeles, California, United States - elongated nodules | ecosystem: Host-associated > Plants > Roots > Nodule | place: USA... | reverse complement strand
GCAAGTTAAAGTTAAGAGAAAAGGGGGGATTAAATTGAAAAATAGTGAAACCTGGAATTGAAAAATGAGGTTGATATGATGAAACCTGAAAGATGAAAAACCTTTAGAAAATGATTATGTGAGGAATGAAATAGAATTGAATTGAATAGACACAGTGAATCTAAACCTTAATGTTTCCTTGTACCTCGGACCTAGAAATTAGGAGGCGTTGTGTTGTTTCTTTCTTCCACCTACGGCTGTGTTTAGTGGTAGTAATTTCGAAGACAGTCTTGGTCCTAAAAAAAAATTTTCAGGGTTAATTAAGTTTTTAGTCCCTATAAATATTCACAGTTTTGTTTGTAGTCCCTACAAAATAAAATCACACTTTTTAGTCCTTGTGACATTTTCCTTAAGCATTTTAAGGACCAAAACTGTTGATGGAAATTTTTGATAGGGACTAAAAGTGCTGATGAAAAAATTTATAGGGACTAAAAATGCTGATGAAAAATTTTATAGGGACTAAAAAGTGTGATTTTATTTTGTAGGGATTAAAAACAAAACTATGAATATTTATAGGGACTAAAAACTTAATTAACCCAAATATTTATAAATGGTTATTCTCGGAGTAAAAAAGCAATTACTCCACTGAAATTGTAAGTTTCGTCAATTACCTCATGAAATTAACAAAACTTTAAATACCCCATGAAATTGCACAATGTTAATCAATTTACCCCTTCCGTCAAATTCTTCTGTTAGTCAATATTACGTTTTGCAAATACCTCTTGAAGTTTTGCACTTATGTGCAAAATGCCCCCGAACTTTAAAATTTATATATTTTTTTCTTTATCCATGACTCAAAAGATATTAAAGGCAAACAATTAACAATTAACTTAGGTCATTTTCATTGTTAAATGTCAAAATGAAATATGGAACTAGAAACAACACATGGAACATCTTATTAGGCCATTTTCATTGCAATGAGAACACCTTTGAAATTCACATTCACCCACCAACCTCACAATTATCATCTTCTTCATAATCACCTTCTTAGTAGATTTTACAACTTCCATAACATGTTTCACAAGAAACAAATTTTGTATCACCACAAGTCTCACATCCACCATCACCTCCTTCAATGTCATCTATCCTTTCACAACAGTCAAGCAATTTTTCAAGCTTCTTGTCACATGAAGTTTTTGAATTTCCTCAACTCCACCAATGTACTTCTTTACAATAAACACTTTTGGTAATCCTTCTTTACCATAATACCTTTCACCAAGTAACTCTTTAAGCTCTTCCTTGAATCCTAAATGCATTTCTCAAGCTTCCTTGTTTGCCTTTAATATCTTTTGAGGCAAGTATAAGAAGAAAAAAATGGTTTAAATGTGTCATTAGTCCCTGCACTTTCACCATATTTTGGTATTGGTCCTTGCACTTTTTTTTGTTTGGTTTCAGTCTCTGCACTTTGTAAAAAAATTGGCATTGATCCCTCTGTTAACTTTCTGTTAAAAAAAAAAAGCAAAACTAACGGAGTGCCACGTGGACCAATCATTTTATGTCACGTGGCACACAAAAAACATGATTTCATAATTAAAGTAAATCAAATAAAATAATTGATTTTTAATTAGTTTTATTAATATTATCAATTAAAAAGAAAAGAGAGATGGGAAGCAAATGAAAAACGCCAGTTTTGAAAAAGGAAGAAGAAACGGATTTTCGTGATTCAACTACTCTAACATTGCGATTAGATTTCAACCTTCATCCATCACATTTCGATTTCGTCTTCCATCAATAAAATTGATTTCGACCTCCATCATTCAATTCATGTTTAGTTTTTGTTTCCGTTTCCATTACCGTTCGCGATTTCTATCTCTGATGGCGTTTCCATCATCGTTGGATGCATTACTACCACTGAATTGTCGTTTCTGCAAAATCGTTTTTGTTCTTTTGTTGTTTAATGGTTCAATTTATGTTTGTTTTCTGTAGATGTAACTTTCACCTTTCTGCTATTTCAATTTCTGTTAAATGTTTTAATTTCTGTTATGGTTTGGAAGCATTCCTACCACTGAATTTTCCGATTTAGAAGAAAGGGAACAAAAGAAAGGTGAAACCTACAATTGAACCATTAACTCAGGTGACACAACCATGCTTGGTTAGATTCTAATAAGAAGAAATTACAATGGTGAAACCTATAAATACCTAACAATTTATGAAGAAGAAGAATGTGAAATTGGAGATGGGTATTGATGAAGATGGGTGAAGAAGAAGAATAGAAATGGTTTTAACGTGGTGATGATGGGTTTTAGAGGAAGATGTCTCACGAGCAATCATTCTTTGTAGAGGATTTTTTTAAATCAAATAATAATAATAGCAATAAAACTAATTAATAATTAATTATTTTATTTGATTTATTTTAATTCTGAAATTTTGTTTTTTATGTGCCACGTGGCATGAAATGATTGGGACACGTGGCATTCCGTTAGTTTTGCTTCTTTTTTTTAACAGAAAGTTAACAGAAGAACCAATGCCAATATCTTTACAAAGTGCAGGGACTGAAACCAAACAAAAAAAAAGTGCAAGGACCAATACCAAAATATGGTGAAAGTGCAGGGATCAATGACACACTTAAGCCGAAAAAATATATAAATTTTAAAGTTTGGGGGCATTTTGCACATAAGTGCAAAACTTCAGGGGGTTATTTGCAAAACGTCATGTTTACTAATAGAAGAATTTGACGAAGGGGGTAAATTGATTAATGTTGTGCAATTTCAGGGGGGTAATTGAAGTTTTGTTAATTTCAGGGGGTAATTGACGAAACTTACAATTTCAGGAGATAATTGTCTATTTACTCGTTATTGTTGGCCCCATTTTAATTGTTACTTTACCTTTTTTTTTATCTCAAAACAATTGTCTCAACAATTGTCTCATCAAAACACCAATGTAATATTTATTATTATTTTCTAGTAATATATTTTTATTTATTGAATTTTATTTCTTTTTATCATTTTTATTAATAATAATTGACAAGAGTATTTTAGTAGATAATACTACTTTTATTATTGTAATCAATTTAACAAATCATTTGCTTAAAAAAAATCTAACTAATTATCTTTTAAAGAATCACGCACAACCCAAAAATAACAATTAAAATAAGATAGAGGAAGTAAAAGACTAAGAAACTTTATATTTTAAAGTAGAATTTTTAAATATTTGTAAGAAACTTTTATCAAGATTTCTAATTAGAATTTAAATAGACCGACATTATAATTTTTTTATAGGATTTTAAATGAATTTACGATTTATAAAATTTCAAATGATCCGATCAATTTCAAACAAATATTTAAGAGAAATAATGGCGACACTCACTTTTATATAATTATCATAACACAATCATTTTTAATAGTTAAAATTCAAATAAATTTCACTAATTGTCTTTGATATGAATTTGTTGGAACTTATATGAATTTCAACAAATAAAATAAATGTGAATGTCTTGAAAGAAGAAGAAAAAAAGAACGTGTTAGAAAAAAAAACAAAGGTTATCGGAGTCCATGAAAAAATAATAACAAAATAACAAGATTTTATCAAGAATGGTCTTGTTACGAGTGTCCCTGGGACACTCTTTAAACATTATAAATTAAGTAATTATTATTTAAAAATATCAAAGGTTTCAATTTCCAATTCACTTTACTACACAAACTTTCATAAAAAGTTACTATTTAAAATCCTTAACCAGTGTCCCAGAGGCACTAGTTAACATTTCCCTTAACAAGAAAAGTAAAGGTTAAATCTCACAATTTTTCATATTTCAAACTTATCTAGAGATTATAGATTTAAATTTAATCATGTGAATGTAACAATACTAAATCTCTTGAATGAGAGTTTGGTCATGCATTGTTATCCTGCATTACTCTATTGATTAGTCTTTGAAGTTGCACACAAAAAATATAAAATATTCAGTTAAAAAAAATCTCAATCGTATTTCTTAAAGACGAATTAGAAGATTAAAATTTATTGGGTTAAATATGTTTTTAATCCCTACATTTTGCGCTCCTTTGATAAATAGTCCTTACATTTAAGTAAATGTTTTTAAAATCCTCACATTTTATATCTGTTACCAAATTTAGTCCCTGCCGTCAATTTTCTGTGCAGTCACCAAACGGACTGCTGATCTGGCAATTTTTTATTTTTATTTTTACCTTTAAATATGTTTTTGGTCCCTATAAAATTGAGACCTTCTAAGTTTAGTCCTTACTTAATTTTAATAGTTTTTTTTAGTCCCTATAAAAAATTTCTACACTAAATATTAGTCCTTACTCAATCCAATTTGTTTAATTTATGCTTTAATCATGTTGCATTATAATTCTTACTTATTGCATGTTTGAAATTAGGGGAGGCCATGTAAAAATCCATACAATGTTGTTGAGAATAGTTCTGCCAGGGGAAAGAAAGTAGTTGATGAGGCTAGTGATGTTGTGAAAAGTAAAAAACAACCTGCACCAAAGAAAATAAAAGTTGCTGCTGCTAAATCTGTGACAGTGATGTTTGAGGCCGGTGATGCACCTCAACCTGATGTTGTAAGGGTTATTTAAGCCGCTAACTCATTAATGCACTTTATAGGTTCTTTTATTGGTTTCTGTTATGTGAACAAAGACATATAATTCATTGTTATGCTTGAAAGTTTCGTTATAACATAGAACAAATGAAACCAGCTTTGTTAATGTGAAGTTATTTGTAACTGAAATTATTGTAGTCTACTGTCAATGAGGCTGAAGCCATGATGCGAGGATTGAAAGCTTTACCACCAAATATTTTTGAAGAGATAATATAGGTGGATTAGTTCATGGACTAGTTCATTGGAATCATAATGTATCCAAAGTGACCAAGGTATTTCACTATCTATTAAATCCTAGTCTTATAGCATGGTAATGTTACTGCTTCATACATTCCTAATTGTTTTCATTTTGAAATATAGCCTATTGCAAGCACAAGTAACTACATTGACAATGAGGCTAGCCACATATTAAGGGGATTTAGTACTATGACACCAGAAGTTTAGGATAACGTACACCATGAAGGAGTTGGTGACTAGGCCCGTGAAATGGCATCATGAAGTTGGAAAAAAGAAATCAAATCTATGAGAAGAGGAAGGAAATTGAAGCATGGAATTATAACTTACATTAGTACTACTTTTTTTATGCTTGATGCCTATTTATGTTGAACTAAGTGTGTGTAATCAAGCATTTAACATGTAATGCTTCATTTCTTTTTTTGTTAAATATGTGATGAAGCTTAACTTAGGTCCAACTACTACAACTTCTGGCCTTCTTTTATTTTGTTTTTGGTTGATTAAACATTTCCAACATAGACAATTGGAGTACCAATTGCAGGTTCACTATGATGTACAATTGGAATGCCAATTGCATTTTATGCAATACTAATGGATGTGTTTATTTTGCTAATGATTATGAAGGTTTTGCAATCTTTCTTGTTCATTCTTTTTACGGGCATATCAACATGTATCACTTCTGTTACTTTCATATATTACTATTTGATGCAGGCAAAGTGTAGTTGCTTTTATATGAAGAGGAAGAGAATTTCATATATCACTTCTGTTATGAAGAGGAAGAGAATTAAATGGAAAATAATCAACCATATGGCTTCCCTTGCTAGCTTAGCTTGTGTATATGTATGTTCAATTCATTTTAGATTTTGTTCGGTAGCTATCAATAGAGATAAATCAACAATTGTGTGTGTGATCACAATGATATTATCAATTGTAGAAATCAATTTTTTGCTATAATTTTAAGCATAAATTAAACAAATTGGATTGAGTAAGGACTAATATTGAGTGCAGAAATTTTTCATAGGGACTAAAAAAACTATTAAAATTAAGTAAGAACTAAACTTAGAAGGTCTTAATTTTATAGGGAGCAAAAACATATTTAAAGGTAAAAAAAATAAAAAAAATTTGTCAGATCAGCAGTCCGTTTGGTGACTGGACAAGAAATTGACGGCATGGACTAAATTTAATAACGGAGATAAGATGTGAGGATTTTAAAAACATTTACTTAAATGTAGGGACTATTTACCAAAGAAGCGCAAAATGTAGGGAATAAAAACATATTTAACCCAAAATTCTTTTATTTATTATGAGGTCATCGTCATAATGCAAATATTTCCTTCTCTTTTTTGAGCACGGTTTAAAACTGTCCTAAGAAGAAATTTTGCTTTCATATCTTTCCCTCTCATTTTCTCCAAATAATTGAACCAAACAATTATAAAACATAAATAAATGAAATCAAGACATTATTTATGTATTTAACACAATATAGATTATATGTGATGAAGTTGTTCATTTTCTTCTTCCTCTCCTTAGGCTGACATTAATGATGATTATCCGTCAACCAAGCAACGTTGTTCTTTAGGTTAGGCCTCATACAATGACATTGATGTCCCTGTAAGCCAGCTTCCAAATCCTTATTTCAAGGGTGATTCCTTATTCACGGGGAAGTATTTCAATAAGGATTGTGAAATTGCATGAAAATTTTACATTACAAACAGAGGATACACCACTACTAAATTATGAAAATCATTATGCTTTTGGAAAATGATACCACCATGAAAGGAGTATTACGCTTTGCAAGAGAATTTGAGAAGCGTATGGGACGTGGGAGCATGGTCTTTGCATTAAGATGGTTTGTGTTTGATGCAGTGGACTTTAGACCTCACTCTAATAAAATACAAACAAACAAATTCCGAATGTTGGGTCTGGTTAGTTGAATTGCCATTGGAATATTGGGGACTTAGCTATTTGGTAATGCCGGTGGTACCAGGACTTCAATTGCTTCAGATAGAACCATGGGAGATTAAGTTCTTTTATATCGTAGGAAAAGTACTAATGAGATATATAAAGGTGGAACACGAGGGTTTTGCTTTTCCGCATTTAAGTTGAACATGAGAGACTTCGAGCAATTTGCTCCCATTATATTATTGGACACTTTTCTTCAAATTGTAATAAAATTATCTTTCAAGAGTCGACACGTCAATGGAGGGTTAAAACGATGCTCAAAACGAAGTTTCTCTTAAAAAAATCATTAATGAAAACAATTTTTTGCATCTATCCCTTAGTTAGGTGCTAGAACACCACAAAACTTTTACATCTTTAATTTTAACATCAAATAATCTGCAAATCCAAGAGACATCTTAGATAAGGTGTTTGAAATTGATGAGTATACCATCACGAAAGTAGTAACCTTATAATCATGAACATATTGAGTTTGACCCAAAAATTTCTAATGTAAGAGATGCACTAAAGACTATGAAGCCAATTCCATTTAATGCTAAAAATTAAAATCACAATGTTATTAATGATATAGAAATACTTGCAAATTAATTTAAATCACAAGGTTATTAATGATATAGAAATACGTGCAATTTTTTAAGGTAGGGACAAAGTTGATTTACATAATGACTTTATATGAGTTAAAAATACTGTCGTTGAAGATGAGTGATGAATTTACTCTAGTTACATCTAAATCACAAATGTATAGTCGAAACTATCACACAAAAACTCTCTCTACATAGCAGTGATCTTTTAAAAAAATAAAATATATTGTTATAATTTTTTACTTTTTAAAAATTAATAAAATTTTGTTTAAAAAAAAATAAAATTGTTTTTGTTGGTTAAAAAAAATAGTTAAAAGAGGGATCGAATTGAACCGAAGGTGTAAAGATAGAGCAATGGAGCATTACTCTTCTCCCGGGGGAACATGGACAATGATCCCAACCCCTAATTCCAATCCCCAAATTCAATCTCAATCTCAATCCCAATCCAATCAAGACCCAAATCTTTATCTTCAACAACAACAACAACAATTTCTTAATCAACAACAACCTTTTCAACAACCTCAAACAACTCAATCTCCATTCCAACAACAACAACAGCAACAGCTTTATCAGCAACAACAACAACAACAACAACAACAACGTATTCTGCAACAACAACAACCTCAACCTCCTCCACAGCAACAGCAGAATCTTCATCAATCACTCGCTTCTCACTTTCATCTCTTAAACGTATGTTAGTTAACCCCTTCAAAAACCCTATTTATCATTTCTATTATTTTCACATTTTATTTTATTAATTGAAGATTTCTTGTTTTGGATATAGTTGGTGGAGAATTTAGCTGAAGTTGTTGAACATGGAAACCCGGATCAGCAATCAGATGCACTGGTATGACTTTTTCTATGTAACACTGACACTTATGATCTGACACCGACACATGTGATTACGTTGAATTAATTCATTTAATCAAATTGTTTTTTTTTTTACTGGTGTAGACGTGTCAGTGTCGTGTCTGATTCATCTCATGGTTATTTATTTGAATTTGAATTTGAATACATTACTCATTATGTTATTTTTGTTGGTTGAAGATCACTGAACTGAGCAACCATTTTGAGAAGTGTCAGCAGCTGTTAAACTCAATCTCTGCTTCTATTAGCACCAAGGCCATGGTATCTCTTCTTTACTTCCTTTCATCGGGCTTTGATTTTATATATTTATTTTGTGTCCTTGATCATCAATGTAGTAAGAAAATAGTCAGCCGTTGTATTAGTAAAATTCAATGTTTATAGTAATAAGCTATTAAGCGAAGTATATGAAGAGAAGGGATTCGTTGACTCTAGGAGTAAGTATTTAGAGATACTACAATTCTTGACCCTTAAATTTGTTATTAGTTAATGGCTATGATTAATTACTAATTATGACTCACGTGATACTCCTCAAGCCTGCACATGTCAGATGGCTTAGGGTTTGGAAACAATGGATATAGGTACCTTCAGATTATCATCCAAGGCCAGTTCCATCTATACCCATGAGCCATCGATTATGGTTATAAAAAGGATTGCACACTCTTCTTAATCATGATGGTGAAAAAGTCAAATTGGGCTTTTGGTTATTGATTCCAGTGTTGTCAATCTCGGAATACCGAAAATCGTATTTTGTTCGAATTTTGCTATACAACCAAGCTATAGCGCTGCAATAGCAGGCTATTTGACAACACTTTGTATAAAATAGCAGATTGCAGAACAATAGCGTTTTATTCAAATTCCACCTGTGTTATCAAATATCAGCCATGGGGGAAATCGGTTGCGGTTTTTGGGCTCTCTGCAATGCCCAATTTCGACCAATATGGTGGTATTTTCCGCCATAATCAGATAGAGGCACCACAAAGCGGCCGGTGTGGTGGGATTTTGTTTCTCCGCCATGTACTGCCATCTGCCATAGACAACACTGAATTCCGTTATGCTATAGCTGCCATTTGACAACACTTTGATTTGAAAGTTCTAAAAACTGGATATTCTGGCGATTATAGCATCTGGTTGTGAAATATTGGTCATGCTCTTTTTAAACTTTTATACCTTGTATTTGTTTTCACATCATTTTCTCGATGGACAGAAACACATGGTATATGACATACCTTGACAATTAGAAAAGGAATGAATAAAACAAATGATTTCAATGACGCAACACATAGATTCAAGAAATAACCAGGATTCAATGACTAATTGAAAAACCACCACAGTCCATTTTTCTCTTATGCTCACGTGAGAGAAATCAATGACTAATTGAAGTCATTAGATTAAAAGAAAACAGTGGGTCAAAATTCCGAGTAACTCTAAATACGTACTCTCATAGATATGTGTGTGATTTTGCGTCTAAATGGACATTCTTTTAAGGGTTAATGGTGCTTTACCCCCCCCTGTAATATAGGTCATTTTCGGTTTTACACCCTGTAAAAGATTTTTTTTTATTTACCCCCCTTTAAAATATTTTTGTTTTGATTTACCCCCTTAATAGGTCATTCAAAAACCAGAATTTCTGAACAAAAAAATAAAAAATTAGTTTTTGAATGACCTATTAGGTAGGTAAATCAAAACAAAAATATTTTACAGGGGGTAAACCAAAAAAAATATTTTACAGGGTGTAAAACCGAAAATGACCTATATTACAGGGGGTAAAACACTATTAACCCTTCTTTTAATACTGTTTAGTTCTGGCTTCATAGTTAGTCAGATTTGTGTCTTTAATATTTTTTCAGGTCCTTCTAATAACCAGAACTCTAAGGCATTTGTTAAAGAATCAAGATTTAGGAAGCTTTTATTGAAAATCAAAGTATTCGAAATTCAATGTATTGTTCATCTCAAAAGCTCCACTTCTGATTTCTTCACATTTGCCTTTTTATTGAATAACATGCCCTGTGCATGATAAACAATAATTACTGATGTTATTAATAAGAAGAATGATTCGTCTTCTCTCAGTTTTCGCAATGTGATTGTCCTCGAACCATTAAAAAGTCAAGTCTTTCGCTAGTAGTTTGAAGCCATGGTTCTTGGCCTAACTTATAGCTTTTTGGTTGCTTAATCTAGACTGTTGAGGGACAGAAGAAGAAGCTGGAGGAAAGCGAGCAATTGCTAAATCAACGAAGGTCTGTACAAATTGTATTAGATATCTCTGTTTGGTTAAGTTCATATATTCTAAATATATGTTGTTTTCTTCTTTCAGAGATTTGATTTCCAATTACACAAAATCTGTAGAGGAGCTTGTCAGATCTGAGCCATAGTAGCATGTCATTCTTTTCAGACAGGTAATGAACCTTAAATGAGATTTTATTTGTTATTAGATTGCAGCTTCCATGTTTTACTGGATGTGGATTACCTGATTTTCACCTTAAAACTAATATGAAATGAACTGCTAATAATCATTCAATTAAAGAATGCTCATTACCTGATTAATACTCAAAAGAGTTATGTCTCAAGGTATTTTCCATTATCTGCGTATGTTAAAAGATGAATGAACAGGTGTAGATTTCGAGGAATTTTAGTGTTCTTTATGCCTTCCTGAGTCTTAGAAACTACAGATGAGATTAATCAATAAAAAAACTTGGATTGTCCCTTTTGAGACATCCAGAGTCATTAAGTCTGAATTGTATATTTGCATTTTGGTTGGAGGAGAGATTGTGATCTTCGAATTTTTGAGACAATTAAACAATTCCTGACCCGTCTTTTCATTCCCCCTAAGCTGGTTTCCTGTATCCACTAATGAGCTATTGGAAAGAAGGGAACTGAGTTGTTAAGCCTTGTATAATGGTCCTTTTTATTAAATTTCATACCACAAGATGCAGAGTCCACCGGCATAGAATGAGAGCACACCATAGAATTCTTTTCTTCCCTATCTAATATCAAATTACTTTTCATTGATTTTGATTCAATTTTTATTGTCAGTTAAACTAGCACCTTTTTCTGACCTAGTTTTGATCATAGGTCGCAGATCTTGCTGGAGATATATATACTTTAAACGTCCCAGTTCTCGGAGAATCATTGCTTGGGATTATTTTTGTTCTATTACCCCTTTCACAGCTGTTAAAATCCCGTAGATATTCTGCAAGTTTCTTATCGTGTTTTGGCTCTTAGATGTTGAAGTTGACATATACATGAAACAAAATCAGAGGCAAAATTTGTAATGATATTTTTGCCACTTTCTTCTGTTGGTTCTACTTGAGTCTGTAGAAGTTGGGCAATTATGGAAAGAACGGAATTTGGTAATTTGAAGGGTTATAATGGTGTAAAAATGGTTAAGAGCAGTGTTTTAAAACCCTGACCGATCCGGCCGGTTGGACGGGTTAGACTGGGAACCGGAGGGTGCAGTGGTTCGGGCAAGCTATTGGACCGGATATGCAATTAATCCAGTTTAACCCGACCCGTTTTTATATAAAAAAAAATGAAAAGGCAAGGCATATATAAAGACAAAAACCCTAGTAACACATACTCTCACCCCAAATGCTATGTTTGATTTCCAACAATGTTTAGAACATACTATGTTTTAACTTTTAAAGATGGAATTTGAATTAGAACTTATTTTTGAGGTTTTTTATGCGGTACTATTGTTTAATGCATGAGTTCATTTGAATTTGGATTGGAATTAGCTTGAAATTGAATTGTGTTGCAGTTATGAAATTAACTTGCAAACTTGCAGCTGTGAATATAAATTTTTTAATGTACGAACTTTAAATAGAAGAAAAAAAATGATAGGATTTTTTTATCAAAATTTCATTCATAATGTAATTTTTGGTCATAAATATTTTTATATAGACCGGGTCAATGGTCATGCAGTCTGATCAGTGACCCATTGGTTCGACCAATGACCCAATGCCTTGACCGGGTCGATCACCGGTCCGGGTTTTAAAACATTGTGTTATATAGTTATTGTAATTTGGTAATTTGAAGGATTAAGAGCCCTTTTGTCATAGTTTTTTTTTCTTTAAAAAAAATAGATTTTTTTAGAGGATGGAGAAAATATATGTTAAAAGATTGAACAAGTTTTGTAACAAAAAAAACTTTTTTATATAGCTGTATACAAACAAACAATTTTTTTTTAAGTTATTTTTATTAAGCTATATCCAAACATACGAATCTCTAAATATCTATAGTTGTATGTCGCAAAGAACTTTTTTATATAGCTATATCTAAACAAACTAATTTTTTTTCAAGTTATTTTTATTAAGTTGTATCCAAACAAACTAATTTTTTTTAAAGTTAGGGTGTGTTTGTTTCAAGTTTACTAAATTTATTCCTAGGAATAACATTCCTTGGAACATAAAGATGAGAATTTTATTCCAAGGTATATAGAAAAAAGATGTTTGTTTAACTTTATAATATTCCCGGAAAAAATAAAAATAGGGATTATAATAGACATATAAATTTATTCTCATCTTCATGGGAACTTTATTCCCACCCTTTTCTTTGGGAAAAATTTTACATTCCAAGGAACGTTTTATACCCAGGAATAAAATTTAGTAAACTTGTAACAAACATAGACATACATATTTTTATCTTTTTATTCCTGAGAATCTACGAATATAACTTGAAACAAACGCACCCTTATTTTTATTACGAATCTCTGAATATCTATAGTTGTATGTCAAAATTACTTTTATTTTAATCTGTTTCAAATGGATGTCATGTCTTTACTCTATTAGGTTTATACAATTTATAAAGGAAGGAAGAGCCTTTGAGGTATGAACTCCTGGCTAAACACTCAAATATTGATAAAATATTTTACTACAAAAACTGGTAACTTTTATGATTCCACTGATGTTCGGATTTGTATAATTTGACGATGGTCATTGAATATTTTGTTTTGGATATCATACATGGTGAATAATATGCTATGTTTTGTTTCAACTTTGATGTATCCTACTACCCCGTCTCGGAATTATAGTCGTTTAAGGTTTGTGCATGATTATTAAAGAAATGATTGATTGTGTTGATTTTAATGGTAAAATTAATATCATTCACTAAAATATCATTATTAATTGTAGTTAGTGGAGTAGTTAAGTTGGATAAAATTTAATAAATAAGAGTATAATAATGGAAAAAAAATCATAAATGTTGCATTGGTATTCTAAAGTGACAATTACTTTGAGAAAGAAAAAAAAATGCTAAAGAGACTATTACCGTGAGACGGATGAAGTATATCTAAAGAAATGTAGATTATTTTTGGGTTGATTTTTCTCCTTCTAATTATACATTTAAGCAAATTTGACCATAAAAGATAAAAATATTATTTTGTTATTTTGTTGATGAAGATAAGAATTTATATGATATTTGTTATGTCTTTTTTAAATATATTGTATTTGTTATATTGTTGGTATCATAGAAAAAGATAAGCATAGTTTGTTACAATATAAAAGTGCAAAATATCTATTATCTATACCTATAATTTTAATCAAAATTTCATAAAAATTATTGTTCGTAATATATACGCATTAGTGCAATAAGAAGAACGGACAGACAGACATGAAATGCCCGTCTAAACACTAGTGCCAATAATTTAGTTTGATTTGTGTTGCAAAATCGACGTAAATTTTGCCAAAAAAAGTGTGTTTATTGTTAGAAATATATCTGATCTTTGTGTTGACACAGTTCAGATTATAAAATGTGAACTATGTCAATATATATATGGATTACAATAGCTCATTGAAACTAGTTTGATAGGACGTTTGACATAGTTCGGATATATAATCTGAATTGTGAGTATTTTTATTTTCGAGCCACAATGAACCCTTTTGTTATAGATTTTTTAAGAAAAAAATCACTTTTTTTTTAAAAATAATCCTTTTTAAGAGTGCTGCATCCGTTTGTTATAGCTTTTCAAGAAAACCAAAAATCTAAAAAAAAAAAAAACCTAAAAACAGTTTTTAATGGAAAGTTGTTAAGAACAGCCTCTCAAAAAATAGATTTTTTTTAGAGAGAGAAAATATGGTTTAAAAGATTGAACTAATTTTGTAACAAAAAATCTTTCTGTTGCATCCAAACAAACTAAATTATTTGTTTAAAAAAATGATTTTTACTACGGTGAACAAACAGAAAATAAATTCTGATTTTTTATAAAATCTCTAAATTATTTTATGTTAAAATCACTTTTATTTTAATAACAAACCTGCCCTTACCCTTACTAAAATAACCCTAAGGGTCTGTTTGGTTCGAGAATTAGGAGGGAAGGGAAGGGGAGGGGATGGGAGATATTTTAATTAACAATGTGTTTGGTTCGCAAGGGGAGGGGAGAGATTTTAAAATTATTTTACTGTTTTACCATTAAACTTAATTAAACAAGGAAAATAAAGTTGTTATAAGTAGTAATAAAAGTTGTTACAAAGAAAGTTGTTACAAAATAATAGAACTTATAACCTAATAATAGTAAAAGTTGTTTTAGAGATAATATAAATATTGTTATAAGGATAATATAACCTAATAATAATAAATATTATTATAAGAATAATATTGAGATTTTAAATTAATTGCTCCCTCCAAAACTCTGGAACCCTAAAAGTTTTCAGGGTTTGTATAACTCTTATTCATTCTCCTTATGCGTCTCTCTCGCCTCTCTTGAGCCGCTGCTCTGCCTCCTCTCTCCGCCTCCAACCTGAGTTCTCCTGTGGTGGAGTAGCTCCTGACTAGCGTCTCCTCCTTCTCTTCACTTTCAGTTTTAGGTTTGTTTGAGATTCAGTGCTTCATCTTCTCTTCACTCTTCAACCTGAGTTCCATATTTTTTAGTCTTTTGGCTTTCTTAATTGTTAGAAGTAGTGAGTTTAAGAGTCTTTTGGCTTGGCTTCTCGAGGTGTGTTACATAAACGAAATTGTTTTGCTTTTTGATATCTATTTCATATTCTGCTTTTTTTAATATTGCAACGATAATATTTACTTATGCTTTGCTTGGTTCCTTACTATGCAAGGTTAATATGAGTACTATGAGCAACCAAGTTGAATCCAATGCACCATTGCCACCGCCGGTATTCATTCCCGACGAACTCATCGATGAAATCCTATCGTTCCTTGATGTGGAAACCATTTTGCAACTCAAATGTGTGAGCAAGTCATGGAAAAATCTCATCTTGGATCCAACCTTCGTCCAAAAGCACCTAAAGAAGTCGTTACAAAACCCACACATCATACTCACACCACCATATCAGAATTACCCTATTAAGAGTGTCCATTCCTTCCCCGTCCGTCATTTATTAAAGAAATCTTCCATTGTTACCCGTTACCAGAGCTACTGTGATTCCAAGTACAAGATTATTAGTTCCTGCAACGGATTGCTCTGCTTGCTTTTAAATTCTCCTACAAAGAAGGATCATTATCGCTTTTGTTTATGCAATCCTGCCACAAGAAAAATATCTGCAGAATTTGGGACTTTAGATACACCTTCGCACTTTTGGGAATTTCGGACTTTGGACTCCTCTGTTGAGTTCACTTTTGGTTGTGATATTTTAACCGGAACTTACAAGATCGTTTCGTTATTTGCAAAACGAAATGCTGTTAGAGTTCTGAGTTTGGGTGATAATTGTTGGAGAAATATTATTGGTTTCCCTTTGATTCCTCTCACCTCTAAATATAATAATAGTGTGCATTTGAGTGGCACTGTTAGTTGGTTGGCTCTTAGGGATCATGTTGAGCGATTTGTGATTGTTTCACTTGATCTTTCGACAGAGACACTTGCACAGTTTTTGCTGCCTTTCGGTTTATATGAGGTGCTGAACGATGGGTGGCTCTCCGGATGGGCGGACAATCAGCCAACTCTTCAGGTTCTTATGGACCACCTTTGCATTTCGCATGATTTCGAGAGAACCGGATTTGTTATATGGCAAATGAAGGAGTTTGGGGTTCAAGAGTCTTGGACTCAGTTATTTAGAATTGATTACTTCAATCTTGAAATGCATGATAAGATTAAGAGATACCATAATCTATTCTTGTTGCCGCTGTACCTTTCTAAGAATGGAGATACCTTGGTATTGACATATGAATATGGTGGCATAACAATTATCTATAATCAGAGAGATAATAGAGTAGTAGGGAGAATTAGAGCATTGAGCTAAAATCGGGGAGAAAGTTTACTGAGAGGAAATTCCGGTAAAGTATGTCCGTTCTCTCACATTGAAAGTTTGGTTTCAACTGATTGAAAGTAAGTACTCTTCTACTATTTACAATTGTTTGAATGTATGACAATTGATATATGTTGTTCTACAATCTTTGTCATGTTTTAATAACATGTGTGTGAGGATTTCATATGATGCCCTAGGTTGATTATATTGTAGAATGATTATCTTTTGGCCTTAGTTAATGGTTTGGCAATCTATTGGATTGAGGATTTATTTTGATTTTATATTAGTTACTAATTAATTATAATCTAGAAAGTGATTTTCACAAAGATTTACTCCCTCTTGCATATTACAGAGAAAATTAAAACTGAATGAAACTAACATTTTGAAAAGTGGGATACATGAACAGGTTCATGATCCTAAGACCATGTTTAAGCTATATAGTGCAAATTAATATAGTATTAGATATTCTTCTTGATCAAATTTTATTTAGCCCAGTTCAAGCACATCCATGCTGATTTTGAAAGTAATAATTATTTTATTCGATGATAATGATATTGTAATAAAATGTATTCTTTAATGAAATGACCCCTGGTTTGGTTCAGGCTTAAATTCATGGCATCTTGGTTGAAGCTAGTTCAATTCCTTCTTTGTTTCCTGATGGATATGCCTGCACTTTTGACCATTATCATTTTGCATTCATTTTTTCGTGTTCTTAAAGCGTGTTTTGTAGTGTTACATCAAGTTTTGTTGTGTTACATCTAGTCTAATGGATATTTTTTGAACTTTAGGTCTGCAACCCTGACTCCAAGCACATTTTCGGTACATGGAAGTAATGTAGGAAAGAGCATGGGTCTTTGTTATCAGAGGATTTAAATGAACTAAGTGACTGTGATTCCGAGGTCGATGAATTCTGAGGATGATGGATGAGTTAATTTGTTAGATTAAATTATGCAGTATGACCAAAACAGATGAAGTAGAACATAGTAGTCTTTCTCTTGTCATTTTCTTGTTTTTTTCTTTATTTATTTGAGGGGTTGAAAACTTGAACTTTCTACAACCAGACAAATTTATTCTCTAGCATATGATATATAACTTATATATCATCTTATATTAGTAGTTGTTCACTTTGTTTGACTAAAAAATGCTACAATATTTTTGTTTTAAAAGAGGATGGTAGTATGCTTAAACAAACCTATAATTATATGTTTCTGTAATTTGTTCTCCCTACTCAAATACAACAAATCTTCTTTACCACTTCTCAGACAAAGTTGACAAATTCAAGGAATGGTATATGCAAGTTTTCTCAGTTCTGTGTCACTGTGTTAACACAATCAGTGCTCAGCGAATGCTAGTTTTGTTGATGACTTGAATATTGAGACATGTGGGAGTCACCTATTCTAAAGAGAGTAACTGGTTTTTCCTCTAGCAAGTATGTCAGAGGAAGAATTCTGATTTCTTAGTTGGCTTTTCTGAACATGTTGGATTTATTTTTTTTCATCAGCAAAATTTATTAAGCCAAGCATGTGTAAGAAACACAAAAAACTTGGACCACAAGATAAATACAAGGTGCCGTATATATACGGAACACCTAGAATGGTGAGAGCCAAAAATCCGTATATATGAGGAACCTCTAACCATTACCCCAAAAAATCAAAAACAATCACCAGCATTACCAAAAAAACCCAAAACTTCGAATACACCAAGACCAAAAACTCGGCTACCCATATGACAGTAGACCGAAAGCAACAGAGGCCGCGCCCAGGCTTCACAAAAGAGAAGGAACCCATACAAAGCAAAACAGCACCCCAGCCATCAGCACACAGAACACACATAACAGGCAGGAAAAAAAAACGCAACAAAGCACGCTAACCACAACCTCCGGGGACCATCTCACTGTCGCAAGAGAACAGCCAAAACCACTACCAAAAGCCATGACCCCTACTCACCTCAAAAGACAATCCTTCGGATTCCATTTCCATTCGTAAAATAAACACACCGAAGATCCGGGACAACAACCAACGCCATGATAACACTTTGATTTCCTCTACCTCCCAAGAAATATTGTTGAAGATTTTATCATTCCTCACTTTCCATATCACCCAAGTAGTTGTATGCCATACAAGCCATAGACCCTTCCGGATTTTCTTATTTCTTTCACTACCACTCCAACACTCCCAACCACCTCATCACCGCCAACCACACCTCCCTCGCAATATCACAGTGAAGGAAAAGATGGAGTGCCGATTCTACTTCCCTATCACACAAAACACACGAGTTTGGAACCTCCGCCAGTAACACCTTCCTCAATCTAAGGTTATCTCTAGTAGGCACCCGGTTGAGAAGTAACTTCCAAGAGAAAGCTACCACCTTTGAGGGAGCCGGGCTTTTCCATAATCTAGACAACACCCGTTTTTCCTGTTCTCGCCATAAATCCTCCATCAACATCAATCTATCTAATTTTAAATAAGCCGATTTTACTGGAAAAAACACCTACATCATCTAGATTCCAAACCCGCTTATCCTCCTATTGCGCCCACCTCATTCCTTCCAACTCCACCAATAACTCCGCCACTAGTTGTTCCTCCCACACAAAGACTTGTCTTCTCCAAATAAAATTCCAATCTAAATTAGAGCCATTTAAAGTAAACAAATCTCCAATACTTGCCTCTTTTTGACATGATAAAGAAAAAAGTCTAGGATATTTAATCCTATAGCTCAACTCTCCCCACCACTTGATCTTCCAAAAACTTGTAATCAAGCCATTCCCCACTCTTCTCCGGAGTTCCGATGTAAACCAACCATGATCACCACAAAGAGGCGTTATTTGGAATCATGGTATTGCCTCCCTCCATAAGACTATCAACACTAGAACCGTATTTCTCCCTTATAACCTCCTTCCAAAGAGTC
>Ga0315914_1005088_pt1 | contig 19330 bp, 7 predicted proteins | sample MpolenodulesMG_FD_203920 | JGI IMG/M metagenome (GOLD analysis project Ga0315914, IMG submission 203920) | Medicago polymorpha root nodule microbial communities from Los Angeles, California, United States - elongated nodules | ecosystem: Host-associated > Plants > Roots > Nodule | place: USA... | reverse complement strand
AGCCATACCAGTACCTTTGATATAATTTTGGAGCCAAGATAATTTTACACTCAGCCCGTCCTGGCTCGGTTTCGGTGGGGCACTTCCTAAAACAGATTCAGTTGTCTCCCACAATACTTTTGTTCTACCGGTAACTGGTTCACCGTTAATTTTTAACCCAAGGAGCATATGAACGTCTTCTACAGTTATCGTGCACTCGCCTGATGGAAAAAGAAACGTGTGTGTCTCCGGTCTCCATCTTTCACATAACGCGGTTATTAAACGATTATCTATGTTGTATCTGTGCAGTTTAGTAAACTCCCATAATCTGACTAACTGTAAGCTATCTTCAATGTTTACGGGCGCATGTACAATTTTCTAATGATAACGATTTCTAATGTAATGTTTTGTTTCGTCCTACATAAAAATAATGAAAAATTAATCAAAGAAAAATACAAAAACAAACCTACAATGAAAAATATGATGCAAAAATTAAATAAATAATATCAACTTACATTGATAGTTTCCGATATGTGACACGATCTATGTTTGTTACCGAAATGAAGGAAGTCTTCCATCTTTAAAATATTCAACTACCAACCAAATAGGAGAAAATAAGGCTTGGTATTATGATTATAGGCTTAAAGAATTGCGAGAAAATTTATGTGCGTTTGAAATTGGACCACAGCTACACTACCAATTTATAGTACCTTGGAATTGAATTGAATGTGTGTCAGGTTGGAGTAAAATAATTTTGCATGCAAGTATTGTCTTAGGACTATAGAAAGGTCGACCCAATAGTACTCGCATTAGGACTGAAATGAACGAGGAGGTGGAAGAAAGGACATCGACACCGAGACTGTGTGGGTTGTGTCGACATCCCGATCATATTAGGAGAAATTGTCTGACCAATAAAAAACTCTAGTTAATATCGTTATGTATTATGTGTTCAACCAATCTTTTATAAGTATTTATGACTTGTTTTTTTACTTTTAATCAAATTTCGTCGTCTAAAGAAATTAAGCAATTTTGTGATTTTAATTATGATTTTTAATATATTAGTTAAACAAAATAATATACGAGATAAATCAAACACGAAATGTTGTTTCATTTAAAATCAAATTAAACACTCAAACACTACTCAAATCAAGTAGACATGATTCAAAAGAAGTAGAAATGTGTGAAAAAATGATTGTGAATTTGGATGAATGGTATGGTGAATTTATAGTGCTAAAGAAAAGGAAAAACAAAAAAAAAATTAAAAATCAATTACGGCCAAACCAAATGGCTATAATGAATAAAAAAATATTAAAAAAAAAAGATAAAAAGTGATGGCTCTGCACAAACCTGCTGCAGGTCAGAAAAAACAACTCATTACCGCCATTTGAAATGGCCGTAATGGAGAAAACGACAAAAAAAAAAATTCTCAAAGTGGGTCATTTTGGTATATAATTCTCAAAGGGGGTCAAATGTTTCATTTTTTTTGGCATTAGGGTAAAAAAAAAAAATCAACCTTTTACATACGTTAGTGTCTGCTCTAAAGTTTTAATTTATTTTTGTTGGGTACGAAATGTTTTTATATAAAAAAGTTACCCAAACAAAAGAAACAAGGAAAAACTAAAACATCACAAAAGGGTAAAGAGCTCTTATCAACTAACAAAAAATTAAGAAAGTTTTAAAGTTACTGGCTACGAAGAAAGTTTTAAGACCATTAGTCATATTCAACCCAAGTTCCAAACTTAACAAAATCATACACACAACATATGGAGACATATGGAGACATGGTGATAGAGAAAAATGCTCTTCTCCCAACAAAAAATGCTCACTCCCAATCAAACTTTCCAAAATACCCCTGTGTGATTTAACTCATGTTGGGTATAACATCCGCTTGAGTTAACTCACGCAGGTGTTAAACATGAAAAAACATCCGCTTGAGTTAACTCATGTTGCGTAAGTTAACTCACGCTGCGTATAACACCTGCGTGAGTTAACTCACGCAGGGGTGTTTTAGGAAGTTTGGTTGGAAGTGAGCAATTTTTTGTTGGGAGAAGAGCATTTTTCGGTGATAGACGTCTTGAAACTTGCAACTCATAAGCCCAACAAGAAAACCATACATATGAGATTAAGGGTGTCCTCTACCACACTTGATTTCATTGTAAGTCTGGTCCGGCCTAAGGGCTAAGCCACCCAAACAAGGGTTTAGGCATCAAGATTTTGGATTAAAAAAATGCCTCAAAATAAGTCAATTTAGCTATATATATAATAAGACATACGAGTAATCAATATTTATCTAGTTTAGTTGGTCAATTTTAAAGCCTCAAATCATTTTGGTCCTAAGTTCAAATCTTCGATTCAACAAAACTTGATTTATTATGCTTTTAATATTGAGGGAAAAAATGTCTCATTGTAAAATTTGCTTTAAGCCTCTTAACATGTTAGACCCGCCCTGTTGTAAGTTCGAGTTCTTCCTGCAAAATTTGATTAGACAATCACGATATCTTCAAACCATAATGCAAAGCTAGATTTAGACCCATGTGAACTACCCAAAGCTCATCCAAATAATGGAGCACACAATGACATTAGAAGAAAATTCAGAAAATGAAATACCTATTTGAGTTACAAACAACTTCATCACAAGCTGCACGATCACTGTAGTCCGTAGTCAGTAATTGCACTATGACCGTTGTTTGATTTTCTTCGATGTCAATTTAGATGAGTTATTTTATTATTTTTTTGAAAAAAAATTGCACTATGACTATTGACTTTGACCCACCCGTGTTAGACATCTCCCGCACACTACTATGTTTTCTCTAAGAATAAATGTCATCATGAGACAACAATCGGAGACTCAAAGCATAAAGAATACCATGCAATTGAGAATTAGAAAACCAATCCTTGCACCAAAATAGAAACATTACTGATCACTTTCACATAATAACCTATCATATTATTAAGAATTAAAGGCTGGTCATTAGGGCTGGAAAAATTTCTCATTTCCGCCCGAAACCGCATAACCCAGCCCACTTTAAACCGAAACGGGCGGATAAACCGGGTTGACTGGGTGACACGGGTTAAAAAAAACTGGGTTGAGATGGTTATGATTGGATCGGCTCGGTTTCATTCTTTAAGCCCAGCGAAAACCGCTGTCGTCCGGCCCAATTCATACATATATTAATAAATTAATTAATATAACACCAGTTACATACAGGCTGTCACAGACAACAAAATATAATAAAAAAAGAAGGTTAGTCTCCATTCAAAAACGATGTCGTTTGGCATTGTTATATAACTCATCGCATAAAACCCTAGAACTCTGCCGTTTCACTTCTCCTCCGTCGTTTAACCTCCAAATTTCGCCTGTTCGAGCTCTTTCTTCTCATCAACGATGATCTACCATCGGTACATCGTATGTAATGTTTTTATTTATTCGTTTTCACTTTATTCTTAGAGTAAAATTTGTCTCACACACTTCTTTTTTGACCTATCTCCTATCCAATACCGTCAAGCAATGGTGGTCTATCATTTGGAAAGATTAAGTTTTGTTTATTTCTTATCATCGATTGATAAAAGGTACAAGCTAAGGTTTTGATTTTTGTTACTTTTATTTCAGTTTATTACTTGTAGATCATAAGGAAGGAAGTTAATCTTATCACTAACTGATAAAAAGGTAAAAGCTACTAAGATATAGTGTTTGATTTTTCATCAGTTTGGGTTGATGATAAACAAAATAATCATTCTTTGTAATGATACGTTGATATTGATATTTTCTCTTAAAACATAATACTGATTTGTGTGTATTTGATCACTTGTATTTGTTTATTGTTGTAATTGTAAATCAATGATTTCATTTTTTTTAATGATTAATGTAGATATCTTCTAACATCTGTTTTTGATGTTTTGGAGACAGATTGTCTTGAACTTAAATGATGAGCCAAGTACACAATAGGAATCAGAGATGTATGGAGTTTTAGTGTATGGATTTGTAAGTAAACATGTTTTCTTTGCTTTGTTTTAAGTTTATGTATGTATTCATGTATCTATGTATGCAAGTAAACATGTTTGTCTTTGCTTTTGATAAGGTTTATATTAACATGTTTAAAATCAATTTCTAATCATTAAGCGAGTTCTGTTTCTTTTTGCCTCTTATATTGGTTATTTCTTAGTTCCATTGACTTATTCAAAGTGTATGTATGAAAATAATGCTCTCTTTGCTTCTTTTTCCTTGATCACTTGTGTATATTGATGGCCTTATTTCTTAGTTTTATTCTATACCTTTTTAGAATAACTTTCACTTGGAAGCTCTTAACAAATGTTTACATAAATAACCATCATTTCTGCTATTTTGTTCTCCTATTAAGATTAAGAATAATTATCATTGCTGATGGGTTTTCATTGTTTTCTGCAGCAGCCGACTTCAAGTTTCTGTATGTTGAAAAATCTCCAAGAAGCTTGCTCTATTGATTTATAATAATAGTGAAAAAGCTTATGTTCAGTTTTTATATTGGATGACTGAAATTAATGTCTTGTTATGGTTCTTTGAAGTGGTTTAAAATTATAATTTATTTAGCATGTTGTGCCAATTGATTAACCTTGAGATAAGTATGAATGAGCTTAAAAATACGTTGAATTCTCCAATTTGAAAAACTATATATATTTAATCTGAACACATGCCCAATTTTAGAATAACTAAGAAAATAACTAGAATTTTTTATGTTGGAAAGTATTTTTTTTCTTTTTTAAATGATTGCCCATTTTCATATTGGCCCATAAGGGGTTAACCGACTGAACCCACCCGAGTTACCGTCTTATCCGAATAAACCGAAACTGACTAAACCGAGTCTTTAAACAGTCGGAAGTGGGCTTAGGAGTTGAAACCGTGGTTAAGAGTGGGTTGAGGTTTTGGGACCGATTTTCGACTGAAACCGACTGATGCCCAGCCCTACTGATCATCATGCAACAAAAATTTATTAAGAAGTGCATTCCAGCTATTGACCTCCAAACACTAGACCCCAACAGACTATCCTCAAGAATGTGGAATAAAAACCCACCACTGCAACCACATGATCTTGGGTCAACTACCATGTCCCTACGAGCATGTTGATCATTAGTAAGTAGGATTACATCTTTGAGCTATATATCTTCCACAGTTAACATGTCAGTCTCTCTGGCCTTGACCCCTGAATATTTCCAGATTATGCACAGTGTAAAAAATATTGAATTGAATCCTAAAATCACTATGAAGTCTTAAATTATTTATCTATTACTTTTTATTCATCCACTATGATGAATGATTTTTTTTTTTCCAGTTTATTTTATCATAAACTATAGTTTAGTGTGCACTACGCACACTCTATATAAATTGAATCTTAAAATCATTTTGAAGTCTTCAAATTATTTATCTATTATGATAATTGATATTTTCTGTTCAACTTTTTTTTTATCATAAACTATAATTCACTGTAAACGACAGTTTATAGTTAAAAATATGAGCTTAAATTTCTTTTTGAAAAATATGAGAATGTATGATGTGAATGAAGAAGAAATATGAAAGAGTATCTTTAAAAAGTTATATTATTTGAACATTAAAATATAGATATTATATGTAACATCGTGTTTATCTTTAACTTTCTTTTACTTTTTATTTTCAATAACTTACACACATTTAAATAATACATGCAAAAATTAAAAGGCAGTAGTAGACATCAAAATTTTGATATAAAAAAAAAATCATTTTAAAAATATTGAAATATTATATGGATAGGTCAGATAGATGTAGGGGTATACCTATAAAAAATCTTTTAAATTTGATAGATAGCTACAAGAAATAAATGGATCTGAAAACCCAAAAATCTTTTAGGGTTTTTCTTTTTCCACCCTCCTCACTGCTTACACACCCTCCAAAATTCTCAAAATTCCCATGCTTAGATTATATAATTCGAACTTAATTTTTAAGATTTTTGGATTATACAATCTGATTTGTGTTTTACCAGCTTTTTCAGAACAAATGAATAAATGACATAAATTTAAAGAGACATGGTATATAGTTTAGAGGAAAATGAACACGTTTTATTATTTGATCAATAATTCATAATACATTAGACATTTAAAGTTAAATTGTGGTACAAGAAGATGGAGGGAAAGGTTTGTCAACCCTCTCGCACATCCTCACGAGGGAGAAAATGGAAATACAAATGACGAAGTGAGGGAGGGTGCAAATTTGCAAAGCGGCACATTCCTTAGATCCCTTTTCTCTTATGTCTTGCTCTATTCTCTCTCTTTGTCTCTATCTTAAAACTTATCAAATTATTTTCTAACGCTAAATTGTGAAGACTACTACTCTTTTATATCCACGTGAATTGAGTTTGGTTTACTTAATTCTTATTGGGTTAGTAACTATTCTTCCTCATAAAAATAACACTACACATTGACTTCACTTAACCCCGCCCCCCAACACCCGTTTTTACTCATACATCACTATTATCTTAATTCCACAAAATTGTTATCTTCCGATAACTTCACATATATACCTTCAATCTCAAATTACCAAAATACTCTTTACTCATCGATCTCTAATAAAAATCAACTAACCCAACAATTCAAACACATCAAATAAACAGATAAACAATTAAAATAATAATAACCTAAAAATCGGGATGTTACAGAGCTTAATAATGTTTTTAAGTTTTAACCATTAAATTTTTTCATAGAAAAAGGGACAGTTGGATCACGCAAGCCTATTGCATCTTACAGTAAACTATCAACACCTAATATTTTTTACTTTTCTTCATCTTCTTTCCTCTCCTCTTTTCATCTTCATATGCATCCATAAAAAAACTCTAAAAAAAAAAGGGCAAATTGCATTAACTTCCCTTGAGGTATGTTAAAATATCACTTACACCCCCTCTATTTTTTTAATTAGAAACAAAGCTCCCCTACTCAATCCTCCATGTGATAAACACATCCCCTCTTGGTTAACACTGTTTGCACTCTGTTAAATTACACAAATAAATCGTAATCTTCTTCCTCAATTTCTGAAACGGCAGCGCTGATTCTTTTTTTTCTTTTCTTTTCTTCCACCGACTATGTTCCCTTGAAATTCCTTTGTTATGTCTTTTTTTTTTAATTATTTTTTATATCTGTAATTCAAATCAATAGATATTCAATCAAAGATCTATAATTATTTTTAATTATTTTAATTATCATTACAGAAGGTGCATGATGGCAAAACTATCAACACATGCATTAATGGTACTCGAGCGGAAATAGATTCATTTGGTTTAACATTACTGTCAACTCGTTCAGCTTACACAAACTTGTTGAAAGGTTTAATTTGTGTCGTTTTAGAGAAACAAAATTCAAAGAATTCCTCTCAATTTTTTTTTTCAAAGAATTGAAAGTCACGTAATGGAAACCACTTAAAGGAATTTATGGTAAAAATGCAAAAGCTACGGTCCTGTGCTAAGAATTTAAGAGGCAAATTGCATAAGTGTGTTTTTCTCACTAACAGTACTAACACTGTTAACTTTGAGGGAAGGTGAGTGTTTTTTCAAAATTAGAGGGGGTGTTAGTGTTATTTAATAAAACCTCAAGGGAGGTCAATGTAATTTCCCCAAAAAAATATTCTACATTCGTCACGATGGCATTTTTTTGGGTAGTGTCGACACGATGGCATTTGACACTATTAATTGAAGTTACAAATTAATTTTTTTTTTATCATTGAGCTAACATCATACAAGAGATTAATTTAGTATCAATCAATTCAATTATACAAATCAGACTTACCTAATAGCGTTTGAATGAGAAATGGTTCAAACGATTTAATATTCTTTTTATTTCTCAAAATACATGAAGAACTTCATTTATGAGAGAGTTAGACGTAAGTATAATTTTGATGAATTTTTTTTAAATATTAAGAAAAAAATAGATACCATCAATGTCTTAGTTGTGTATTCCTATTTATCTCATAAATAAAACTCTCCATATTTTTTAAAATGAATAGGATCTTAAGTGGGTTCAAATCTCTTTCTAGATAATTAAAATCTTGAATTCAAATCCAATTATAAGAATAAGAATACAACATCATTAACTGTTTTTGAAAGAAAGTTTACCCTATTGTAGTTTGGGTCAAAAAGGAAATCTTCCAATACATATATTATTGTGATTCCTTAACTATTGTTTATGAGACACATTTTCCTTATAGTTTTACAAGGATGGAGAAGATATTTTAGCATCGTATTGATATTATAAAATTTATTCAAATTATTAAAATTTAGGATAAAACAACTAAACAAGCTACCCGTTTCCTGTCCAAAAACAAACCCCGTGTACAGTCAACCTTATTACAAATACATTTAGTAGTAGTAGTACTTTGTTTAATTTTCATAAACTCAAGTTGAGTCAGCACTGGTACATGGGACCATAATCTGTGTGTAACATAACATAACACCGTACTACTAGCATGAAAAGAATTAATTTTGGTGCTACAGCCTTAAGCGACACGTCAAACATGGTCCCCTCCAAAAAACACTATTCTATACCCACGCACGCTGTTCCTTTCAATATTATTATGGATTTCTGTGTCGCACGTGTGAAGCCGACTGTACGGGTCCCACATTCATCTCCTTCATTGTCCCTTTTTGTTATCTATCCCTCCCTGCCTCACTACAACTAACCGTCACGTCACGTCACACTTAAGTTAACCTCAATTACCGGACGACGGGTTCATACTTCATTCATTCATTTTTCCATTCTTATTAACTTGCATAATTCAATGCCCCATGCTTCATTTAATTAAATCAACCCTATCCAAAGATTAATTACACATAAATAGAAAGTAAGTAAACAACAAACTGCGTCGTTAAACTCTTTTAAATGACAAAATCAATTCTCGTAAATACAATATTCATGTAAAAATTAAGTTCATGTGAAGATAACTCAGATGGTAAAGACAATGTTTGTAATATGCAGAGATCTAAGTTCGAATGTTGAAGATTTCATTTATTCGTTTCAAAGATGAATTCTAACAATTAGACTATTTGACTCAAAAATTAATACTCATATTAGTATTTTTGTTGAAAAAGTTCTACACATTGAATTAACAATAAACCGAATCAACTCGAACTTAATTTTGAATATAAATTAGATACGTAATTATAAAGATTACACAATATGCAGCAGAACTCTCTTAGATAATTTGAACATAATTTGACACTATTCTTTTATAAAACTAAATTATATAAGAAAATCTAAACCCAACTTGTTTGTATAGTTTAGTTTTAAATTCATTTATACCTCTGGCTATAACTTAAAGTATTTGTTTATAAAAAGTGTGTTTCATTATTATTCATGGTAGTATATGGTTGGAGGGAATGATCTTATAAATACACTTCATATCCAACCGCATGCATGAACCTTTGGCAAAATGGGGCCAATAGTCAAGGGTATCCTTAGCCTAAGATGTGGTAATGCCATTGTATAGAGTTTTTATGTCTCATTCCACATGTGACACTCAATACTTTATATATATTTTTTTTCTCTGAAATCCACTTAATATTCTAAATATAACGTTCATTTTGTTCTGTCATATTTTTATATATAATAATAATATATTTAGGAAGAGTATAAAAAATGTGTTGCGATCGTGCACTTGGTTTTATAATGCTTGTTTGTTGAAGCCAATTGGCAATAATGTAGATACAAATGTAATACATCTGGGTCCCATTTATGGATGATTTTGCTGTTCATATTTATCTCTATTTCGTCACACAACGAATTTGCATGTGGGCTGCAACTTACTTTGACCAGTCACTGATCTGGTTGATCAATTTGTATTTTTTTTGCTTTTTCAACAAACTTTACTTTCCTTTTCAAACAAATTTTGTATGATTCTTTTTGGATTAAAAAAATATTTTTTGTACAAGCAAGTTTAAGCTTTGGTTTCTTACCAAAATAAAGTGACAAGGGCCAAATAAAATAATAGGTACTCCATCCGATTTCAAATATAAGAAAAAATTCCTTTTTTAAGTTTATTGAATAATTAACGTATCTGCTTTACAATATAGATCACATACATTAACTACTCAATGAACCTAAAAAAAGAATTTTTTTTATATTTGAACCGAAGGGAGTATATGTTACCCAGACTGGCAAATCATAAGAAATCTCTGTCAGTTTTACTATGTAAATGTAAATTTCGATTCCTTCCATCAGTATATAATTTTTACCTGACACTCTTGTCTGCAACAGTAGCAATTGAGGTCACAGATTCACCTATATAATACCATCATCTTTTATAATTGAGTAAAACACTTATTTCGATCAGTGTGTGTGTGAGACCCTGTTTCTTGTATATTAAAATTACAAAAAATACATCAATGAGTATATTGTCGGTTAATTTGGTACTATGTACTATTATTTTTCAGGGGAATGGTATAGTTTGTTTGGTCTTGAATGTATTATGGTGTTAATTTATAAAGTTACTAATAAAATATACACATTTAAAGATGTTTTGATAATTTTTTAATATATTCAAAAATTATAATATCGAATATCATTTGATATTGCTTATTAGCATTTCCGTTATGTAAAATGGATGCAAAATATCATAAATGAATATTTCATTACTTACTTTGATTCTCATAATTATATTTTTGTTTAATTTGAATGTTAAATGTGATTTTCGTTGATCAATTTAATGTGTAAAATCATAACAAAATGTACTACTCTAAACAGTCTCAATACACAAGGTTAACACACATACAAAAATACATCATGGTATAAACACAAGTGACCTAGCAAAAGGTCCAAATACATAAAGCTTGTATTAATGGTCGGCTTACACCGACGCATCATCTCAAATAGTCTAAAGACAAATGTTCCTTTAAATTTGTTACGTCTCCAACCATTAACACAAGGTAACTGTCGACAGTTACGTTCATTGACACTCGCCGTCTGTAACGGTCCTCCAACAACTACCTCAACAACTATATAAAAAGATCATTAGACCATAATTCAAGATAACCTAACCAATTTTACCTCTTACTCTTCGCTCTAACTTAAACGTCAAAATATTTGAATGTACTCCGAACTCATATCTCGATGGTTGCTATTCGACCGTGAAAATCATTTTGATCACTTCGTCTTAAGAATGTTTATGTAATTTGGATTTGGATGGATTTGAGAGCTATTTTGATCAAGATTACTTTTTATTCCTTTCAACTTAATTTTCTTTTGTGTATTTTTTCCAACGAGACCTAGGGGATAGGGCACTATATAGCAGGTGTAGGTGGGGCATATTCATGTGGGTGAGTGAGTCTTCGCCGCAGAAATGGACTGTAGTATCCGTGATTAAACAGTACTACACTGTTCGAATGCAAATTGTTAACCAACAACTCATGTGTGATTCATGAAGGAGGGATATGTTAGGCCTCTGATGGCATGTGCTTTAAATGGACTAAACTGATAACGGATTGTTAGACCAGTTGAGTGTGTACAAAAAAATATCAAGCTCTATGTTACTGCTACTTAGATTGCCTAAATTTAATGCTATTTATATATCATTTGGCTATTTGTTGTTCTTGATGTTAGGTAGCAAAGAGTAGCATTACTAATGTTAATGTTTGTCTAAGGAATGGTACATAACCATAATATTCTTAATTTGACTACAAATTAGATTAACCAAATTTAATGCTATGTATGTATATAACTTGGCTATTTGTTGTTCATAATGTTAGGTAGCAAAAGAGTAGCATTATCCATAAGAGCAGTGTTAACAACGTTTTCACAAAAGAGTAGCATTATCCATAAGAGTAGTGTTAACAACGTTTTCTCTATCTATCGATAAAAATAGTCACAATTAAAGTGGTGAGATGTACATTAAATTCATTCAATAAAAAAATAAGTTTTAAAGAGAGTGTTCAAAATAATATTCATAAATTTCTTTTTACTAATAATGCTAATGTTGTCTAATGATAAATAACCATGTTATTCTTAATTTGACTAATTATATATGTGGTTGTTTATTACTGTTGCTTTTATGCATTCTTACTCATGATATTATATGATAATATATAAAATTAATGTAGCATAAGTGATAGTTAATTGAACTTCTTAACTATATGATTTTTTTGGAGAGATTCTTAACTATATGATTGATCAAGGTTCAATCTTAAAAGCCGCGTGCGAAAATAAATTTAGGTTTTTACAAGTATGAATGGGATGAATATCTAAAGTTTATAACACTCATAGATCATAGATACTACACACCTACTACTTGCATTAAAATAAGATAAGATGAAACAAATAAATCAGATCAATTACATCATAAGATCACCACTCATAAGAGTACTTTGTTTTGCTTAAGAGAAAATGATAGTATATTGCTAAATGAGAGTGTAAATATTTTTCAGATTTGATGTTGATGATAAAAACAACATTTTCAAACATTTTGTAATTAACAAAACTCAACATTTTGTGTCTAAATTTAAACACAAATCATATAATCTACGAATCACTTTTGATCGGAATCAATTCTCATTGAAGTAGAACCAAACATACATTATGTTAATTGAGAAACGAGTCTTGTTAACCGATGACTTTAGGACACTGGTTAAGAAATATATAAATAGAATTTCTATCTTAAAAATATAAACCGTCACCATTTATCAAATAATAATTACATTACTTTTTAATAAAAACTTACTTTATTTAATACTTAACCAATGTACCAAGAACACCGGTTAATATTCTCCGAAACTAATCTTTAGTTTGTGATTTAAGAAAAAGGGTAATGTATAACTTTTCAAAAGTGAAAACTTTTGTTATTTTCAATTAAAAAAAATTATTTTTTACTTTCTGGCTAATGGTTACCATGACCATAAGAAGTTAAAAAAAAAAAAAAACTATTGAGCTAGTAGTAGTACATTTATTAACCTGAATTTCTGACCAGTATTGATGGGGTCCATCTTTTTTTTCCTCCATAAAAATAAAAAAAAGCAGTAGAGCAATAATTAAGGAAGTGAAAACTAGGAGAGTGTGAAAAGGGAAGAGAGAGAGAAAGAAGAATCTACTAAAAAAGGAAGCAACATTTCTTCTTCATTTTTTCTTACAAACTTCAACATAATCTTCTCCTCTTCCTTTTCTCGTCACTCAAACAATTCACACTTTCTCTCTCTTCGCCGGAACGATGACCGGCGGTGGTTCCTCCGGGAGATTACCAACATGGAAGGAGAGAGAAAACAACAAAAGAAGAGAGAGAAGAAGAAGAGCTATTGCTGCTAAGATCTATTCAGGTTTACGAGCTCAAGGTAATTTCAAGCTTCCTAAACACTGTGATAACAACGAAGTCTTGAAAGCTCTTTGTTCTGAAGCTGGTTGGATCGTTGAAGAAGATGGTACTACTTATCGAAAGGTTCAGATCTCGTTTTACTTTCCTCAATTTTTTTTAACTAACTTGCTTTTTATCTTGATCTACTTCAATTTCACTGAATTCATGTTCTATTAACTGAAATTGAACGTTTAAATCGATCTTATAAGAAACTTTGTTTTGTGATCTTAGTGTTGAAACTGATTTCTGCATGATATACTGTATTTTTTGTTCTAATTTTGAACAGGTGAAATTGAATTTGGAGAAGTAGAATTGATTTTGACATGTTTGGATACTCTCGATTACAATTGATTTTGTTTCCAGAATTAATTTAACTTCGAGTAAAATCTTAACTTATTGTTCAATATATTTTTACATTGAATGTAAGTCATCATAAATTAATTTACATTTAAGTTACATTTAGTCATAATCAGTTTTATGAAATTAATTTTTCTCGATGTTGAACCAAACACACATAAGCTACTAAATTGAAAAAAATTAATAATGTCTTGAAGAATTGTTTAAGTCATTTTACATGAATGTTTACATACATAAGTCATTTTATGTTTAAGTCACATTTAGTGGGAATCAATTTTACAAAATCAATTTTTCTTACCGTTGAACTAAACACACATGAACTACTACATTGAAATGAGTTAACATTGTGTTAAAGACTTGTTTAAGTCATTTTACTTGAATGTATACAAACGTAAGTCGTTTTATGTTTAAGTTGTATTTAGTCAGAATCAATTTTACAAAATCAATTTTTGTCAGAGATGAACCAAAAACCATAAACTATTAAATTGGAAGAAATTAATAATGAGTTGAAGAAATGTTGTAGATGATTTTGATTCTTGCATAGACTAATATGAGTGAATGAATTTGAAACAGGGAAGTAAGAGACCATTACCAAATGAGATGGGAGGAACTCCTACAAATATGAGTGCTTGTTCTTCAATGCAACCAAGTCCACAATCTTCTTCGTTCCCAAGTCCACAATCTTCTTCGTTCCCGAGTCCAATACCATCATACCCTACGAGTCCAACTCGAATGGATGGAATTACAAACCCCTCTTCCTTTCTCCTACCATTCATCCGTAATATAACTTCAATCCCAACAAATCTTCCACCCCTTAGGATTTCCAACAGTGCTCCTGTTACGCCACCTCTTTCTTCTCCAAGAAGTTCAAAGCGAAAAGCAGATTTTGAATCCCTTTGTAATGGTTCCTTTAACTCCTCGTTTCGCCACCCCCTTTTTGCTACCTCTGCACCATCAAGCCCCTCGCGACGTAACCACTTACCCCCTTCCACCATTCCAGAATGCGATGAGTCAGATGCTTCTACAGTGGACTCTGGTCGGTGGGTTAGTTTTCAGACAACAACTGCCCATGGTGCAGCTCCTCCTTCCCCTACTTTTAATCTTATGAAACCAGCAATGCAGATCACTCCCCAGAGTTCAATGGATATGATACGAATGAATGAAGCCATGCAATGGAGTGCAGGTTCAGCTACTGAGAGAGGTAGAGGCTCAGATTTTGACTTTGAGAATGGCAGAGTCGTGAAGCCGTGGGAAGGTGAGAGAATTCATGAGGTAGGAATGGAGGAGTTGGAGCTTACTCTAGGGTTTGGTAAGGCCTGATCATGATAAAACCAATTTAAGTTTGTGTTCTAAATTATACACCGTACCAAAAAATTACAGATTCAATCGCAATTCCTCAAAAAGTGTGCCTGGTTTTCTGGGTGAGTTAGGACATTGCTCGGATCTGCTACTTCTGCATTAGTCAGGGAAATTCCAAATTGGGTGTTATTGCAATATTTTCCTTGTGTACAGTTCTTTTTATATAGCTGTGGTTAGTGGTTACTCTAATATGAAATTTGACTTCAATTGTAATGCCTTGTTGATTGTTGAAGAGTAACATTTGAATCTTACCAAGACCAAGGGTAACAAGGTGATATTGTTGCTCCTCTTATTGATGACATTTTGACATTTTTCTTCCTCTTGATAATTCATTACACTGGTGAGAATCCAACTAAGTTTTTGTAGTGTGTGTGTTATGGCTAACATTGATTTCACATTGATTGAGCTATCATTCATTTTCTAAGTTTGCTTTATTGGCCATATAAGTTACTGCATTATTGTTTGAATTTATATGCTGATTCAGTTGTTTGCTATAATGGGCATCTAAATTACTGCTTTGTTGTTTCAATTTGATTCTTTGTTTGGAATGGGAGAAGAAAGGAGGAAAATAGTAGGGAAAATAAGAGACATAAAGTGATTGAATTTTTAATATATTTGAAAACGAAGAAAAACAGAAGAAATTTTTTCTCCTTGCATATTTGATTGGTTTGAGAACATAGAAGAATGATAATGGATGTTTTAAGTTTTAACACTTGTGTTTGTAAATAGAGTCACTAGAATGGTGGCATTTAACATGGGAAAGGTTTAAAGTTTCCCACCATGGGAAAGTTAATTTTCACCACTTGATCAAATAAAGAACACACTTTTATCATACACCCGCAACACTAGATTTGTTTCCTCACCATCTTCCACCACTACTCTCCCCTACATTCTCCTCAACTCTTAGCCTTTCACAGGATAATCCATCAAATATTTAGAGAACCTGCAACACTTTAAACATGAGACAATTATCAAACTACTCAGATCAAATTTTCTTTCGACTTCACCATTTGTCTATTTTTTTTTATAATTGTCCCTAAAATTGCCAATTTTCTTGGATGGTATCTTTCACAGCCGGTCTCTCTATGGCAGTCGTTGCTTGGAAAATATAAACCACTGGATCGATCCAAAGTTTAGTATATTACATGGGAAATTATTTTTTTTAAAAAAAAAACTAATCAACAAACTTTTCTCCAATTGTTCGGGCAGTCCCTTTTGTGAAAATAGAGAGGAAGATGCAGTCTGGAGCCTCTTCTCTACCACTGCAAGTCTGTGCACCGAGGGAGGCTCTAGCGGTGGAAACGTTGCTTTGCAGCAATTGTTGAGAAAAAACAGTGTTGCATCCTTCTCCTGAACAACAATCATTGTGGAGTGGTGGGGCAAAGCCTCAACTCACTGCAACTGTCGAGACGAGGCTCCGCTTGCTGCAGTAAGGACAAGCAAACCAGAGTGCTTCTCTCTGGGTTTTTTTTGCCTCTTTCTCTAAGTGTAGATTTGTTGAATTGTTCTCCTGGACGGTGAATAAAGTATTTACAGTCGTGGGAATGTTATACAAGTGACTCCATTCATCATTCAAGCAAACTCTATTAACCATTCACGTGAACTATTCTACACATTATTTGTCTACAAGCAGAACATGAGAATGTTATGCAGGCAGTGGTAAGCCGCGATTTCACACATGATCACGGAGTTTAGCCGAGTAACGGCAGTTAGAACATGATTTTAGCTGACCACGATCATGTCTGATAAGACTTATTCTCTGACATCCTTGCCTATCAATATCACTTGTAAATATCAATATCATTATAGAAATGCTTCAATTAATAAATAACTTATCTTACTCGCAACTTAACTCTTATTTATCTGCATTTTATTTTTTACTTGTGCTTTTCTTAGGATTTTAGTTCTCAAACATCTTTGCCTCTCTTATCATAGTTCATTAGTCAACGTTATCAATTGAAGAAAAGATAATCATTGTTGAGAGCTATTAGCTGAATCATCGATTAGCTCTCTAGTTCGACAACAATACCTTTCAAATAAAGAACTCAAACATGTGTTATTTGTGCTTGGAATAAGGTCACTTGGACAAAAATTTCCCAAACAAGTCAAAGAATGCAGTAAAGGTGATCCTACCTCTTCAACAAGCCAATCCGATTGATCTTGAGAAAGAATCTCCAAACAAGATTCAGATAACGATCTGATGATGGGAATCATTGTTGCCATGTCATACAACCTTGTATGCACATGTAAAAAAAATAAAATCAAGTCCAACTGTGCCATTTATCAAAGCTCAAATATTGCCTTTTAAATATGATAAACCTATCTTTGTCATAACATACAGATACATGATCAACTGGAAGTGTAATGAACCCAGACATCCTATCTATATGTGGAAGCCTCACAAAGAATACTTTTATGTTGCAGATGGAAAAATATTCACCACAAATCTTATCTCTGAAGGAAAGTTTGAAATTAAAGTACTTCCTAAATGCATAATCTTGTATAAAGTTTAAGAGAGCAAATTAATTTCAACATCATATCCTGGTTTAGACAGATCTGCACATGGATTCTCAGGCTTCGATCATTATAGCTTAATCCATAAATAATCCATCATTGGCCTCCGGCCAAAAACTCAACATTGTATCGAAGGTCAATGTATTAAGATATCCAAACTAAAATAACCAACAGGGCAAGCTAACAAGTGCTCTAAGAGATTAACTTAAATACAAGTCAAATATTTGCCAAAGTAATAAATACATCACTTTTCATGTATTTCTTTTTTTAAATAATACCCTAAAAACACTAGTTAACATTTTCCATAACTTAAAAAAAAGAATTTGGTTATGAAAAAAAAGTGAACAATAAAATCAACTTAAATAAATGACAAAATATGGTATGAGGCTAATATCACCGACAAGTCATATCTTGATTACTAAAGAGATCAATCGAGTTGGACTTTAGGGAAGTGTTGCAAGCCCTACATAGGTGGGAACAAGACTTTAAGGAAGTGTTGCAAGCCCTTCAGACCAGAAACAATTGATGAACAAGGGATCATGATCAGACACAATACTCTTAGGCAACCCATGATGCTTACAAATCATGTTCACGAATAAGTTTGCTACCTTGTAAGTTGTGTAGTGAGGAGGGAGTGCGCCTAGATGAATAGCCTTTGAGAATCGGTCGACAATCACTAAGATGACAGAATACCCACGTGAAGTAAGAAATCTAGGGACAAAATCGAGGGCAATGTCTTCCTATATATTGGAAGGGATAGGGAGTGGTCGCAGTAGGCCTCCAGGTTTGGTTGTGCTATACTTGGTTTTCTGACAAACTACACAATCCTAGATAAATTGTTGAACATCCTTGCACATATTAGTCAAGTAAAAGCTCTCTGACAGGCGTTTCAAGGTCTTGATAATCATTACATGACCTCTAATGGGTGTGTCATGACATTCCCGACGCAAGAGGGTCTTAAACCGTGAAGAGGAGGGGATCTAAATGTTCCCGTGATGCAAAATCAGACCATCCTTGACAGTGAACTCAAGAATTCAGATGGCGAAGTCTTTACCTTTTGTTTAAGATCTAAATACTCGGCAGTGGTAGCAAGCTCTTGCTTGAGTTCCTACATGAAGATGAAGTGAGGCATGTACATAACGTGTAATTGAGCTTATGAACCTTCAAAGACATGGGAAAGAGCATCTACCACAGTGTTTGTCTTGCCCGGTTTGTACTTAATATCATAATCATAGCTAAATAATCTCGACAGGTAAAATTGTTGCTATGACATTTTGATAACCTAGGTGAGAAGTTCCTTACGACTTCGATGGTCCGTCTGGATGATAAAGAAGTGGCCCAACAAATATTGTCGCCATCGTTTTACTACACTCGTAATGGCTTGCAATTCGCGGATGTAGGTGGAAGCCTTTGCCTTTCGCGGACAAAACATCTAGCTAAAATAAGCCAGAGGGTGTTCACCTTATAACAAAACATCTCCCATGGCGTGACCCGAAGCATAAGTTTGCACTACAAAGGGTTCAAAAAAATTAGGAAGGGCCATAACTGGGGCATCAAATAAAGCACCATTTGGTTTCTCGAACGCTGCTTGAGCTTCAGAGGACCATCAGAATGCATCACACTTAAGTAGAGTGGTTAAAGGTGAAGGTGAGAAAAACCACAAGAAGGGAGGGTTGAATTGTGTTTTTGGAAACTTCTTCTTTTACGTTCTAGATAACTGTCCTCAGGTTCAGAGTCTGAAGTAGTTCAGAGTTTGAGTGAGTTCAGAGTCTATGTGCAGCGGATAATGTAAAGAAC
>Ga0315914_1005086_pt1 | contig 19336 bp, 7 predicted proteins | sample MpolenodulesMG_FD_203920 | JGI IMG/M metagenome (GOLD analysis project Ga0315914, IMG submission 203920) | Medicago polymorpha root nodule microbial communities from Los Angeles, California, United States - elongated nodules | ecosystem: Host-associated > Plants > Roots > Nodule | place: USA... | reverse complement strand
TAAAAAAATTAATGATATTTTTAGGTTTAGAAATAAAAAATCTTAAGTTTTTTCGAAAAAAATCTGAATTATTTTTTTAATTTTTAAAATTTTCAAAAATAAAATTCTTAATGTTTATATAAAAAAATATAAAATTTGGAAAATATTTTTCGTAAATAAAAAATTTCCTAAATTTTTTATTTTCAAAAATTAATTTTCAAATTTTTTATTTCTAAATTAATATAAATGAATTTATATTATTATTTTTTTTAAAAAAATAGGCACAAATGCCACGTGTACCCTTCAAAAAATAAAAAATAAAAATAATTATACAGTCAGCACGCACATAAGCATATATGCACCGTCAGCATATCACGTAGTATACCACGTCAGCAATATGCATAGTCATATTGGAAAGGGGTGTTGTCCCGAAGAAAAAAAAGTTTTACAAGGATGCAAATCAAACTGAAAATGACCTATATTACAGGGGTGACAAACACTATTAACCCAAAAATAAATAAATAAATAACATCACACAAATCAGGTGGTTTCTTTTACTCCAAACTACGTGGTTTTGATTCCTCACGGGTATGTAGGCAAAAGACTTTGTCTTTCCAAATCAAAAAAATAAAAAAAAAATATTTTCTTTTCCTCATCACACTAATCTTTTTTGCAAGCAAATAATAAACAATTTTAGCCAAAAATATATAAATGCAAAAGGTTCCTATAGAGTACTATAGACGTTTAAGGTGCTATTACCTTCCCTTTACGTAACTAAACCCCGGAACCTTAAATCTCATTTTAATAACGGCTTTTATTCGAACTTTTCCCCTTTCCCTTGAAAAAATTGAAGATCGGTGGTGAATTATAAATTTGTGAGTCAACGCTAATCAATAGCTTGATCTCCGAAAGTCATTGCAACAATGGTCTATACAAAAAAAATAAGAAGACAAAAACAAAAGTTTGGTCTCTTCAAACAAAATAAATAAATAATAAGTTGTTTTACTAGCTAGTATCCATTTATTGTTTGACACAAATGCTAGTACCTCATCATTTCTGGTTGTGACACAAAGCTAAAGGTTGCAGGAAGTATTTTAAATAGGAAATCCTTAGGAATTAACTCTAAATTGTTTGTTATCCCTCTTTCTCAAATATACTCCACCATAACCTAAGTCACGTTATAGTCTTGAAAAGACCTCTATATGTGTGGTAATACTGACTTTGAATGATTGTTTAGAATTGCTTCAAATACACAACAAGGTACAATCACATAATGACTGAAGTGTGTAAAATTCCTTGACCAACCCCATTGGATTTAGGAGATACATACGTGTGTCGTGAAATTAAATTTGGTCGAAAGTATGAGTATCTTCTCTAAGCATGTCCCGCTTGCATGGAAGTCGTAAGTCAGTCAAGTATAGAAATGGGAAGAGAAAAAATCTAAGCACCATCTCTGGAAAGGTATGTTAACTCCTAAAATTCATGTAAATTCTAACTTCTTTCTACTTTGTTGCTTGAGGACAAACACCAGCTTAAGTTTGGGGTTGTGATGACGGAGTATCATATGATGTTTTAGGCTATGTTTTAAGTTATTTTCTTTGTATTTGAAGGCAAACAAGATGTCATTTAAAGGAGTTGTTCATGGTTTGAGAAGCATTTTGTATTGTTTTCATTCAAGTCGTTGTAGTTGTGTTTCTTCCCTAACTATGCAACTACATATGTGTTTTGTGTCTTTTTGTTATTAAATGTTGTAATTCGGCAAAACATGACACCTCATGAAGGATCAATGGGTTTAAAGAATGAAGATCAATGGTTCTTGAAAGATTTTTGAAGACAATACAATTTGGGAAAAATTCATCCCAAGTTCCATGACATTTCAATACGGAAGAACGTGGGAAGAAGGACAAAAAAGTGCATAATTCACCCCTGAGGGGAGTTTTGACTTTTCGTGGTATTTTTGTTCTTTGCTAAATCTGTCATGGTTGTAATGCGGCAAACTGAATAGATATCAAATTCGTGTTCCCACTTATTGATCTCTGATCGTTTCCAGATTTGTTGAAATATACAGTTTCAAGGGTTAAAGTTTCGTGATGGTGTCACCTTAATATCTATATTAGTCCCTCTGATTGGTTTTGGGATGATATCCTCATCATTCTATTTAATTGATGTTGGAGTGTTTGGCTCAAAAGAGACGTTTTACATGTTGTTACTGCTGCAAAGAGTTGTTCGTTTTAGACTCGTTCCATGTTGATGGTCGATCCATTCACCAGTACGTAGACCTCTGGTTAGTGCTTGTTAAGATTAAGTAGTGGTTTGAATTATGTATTACTTATTTGGGTTGATCTACACATTTATATGGACTTACTAAATTAGGTTTTATATACCCTAATTTTTGGTCTTCTGTAATTTTTTTATTCTTTTTTAATATATTATTATGAGTGTGCATGTAGCTGATTCTTGTTTTATAGGGATGCCAACATAATTGACATGTTTTAGCACACCTTGTGCTGCAACAATTACGTTTTTGGTAGTATTATATTTCATTTTGCCTTGTTAAAAAAAAAACATAATTAAGGTGAATGCATAATTGTCCCCGTGAGCTTAACTCACTTGGTAAGGGATAATGCATTATGTATGCAGGGGCCGGGGTTCGAACCCCGGACACCCCACTATTTCACCTTTAAAGTGAATTTCTCGAGCCGCTAGGCTAGTTGACCAAAAAAAAATACATAATTGACATGTTTATGAAACAGTTAGTGCATGTATATTCTTTTTTGTTCAAGTGGTGCATGTATACTTTTAACTTACCTAAAAAAAAATGAAAATAAATACATTTTTGCTTTCAAAAAGGTTGCGTGATAAAGAAGTTTATTTTTATTTTTGTGTGAAAAAAAAAGATTGATTAGTCGACAAAGATACAATCAAACGTATAATAAAAGGAAAGCATTCGATTAAAATACTTTATTTATTCTATTATAGTTACACCTTATATAAACTTTAAAGTATGTAGAACAACAAGTTAAAACCAATCTTCATTTCATTATATTATTCATCTTTGAATAAAATAGTTGTTGCCATTCGTTGATAGGGATATACTACAATCACCTGCATTTAGAGCAATAACTTTGTTTTGTATATTCATAAATTCCTTTCAAATGATAAATTAACGTGTCACTGTATAAGTATTAAGGAACCTTCATAACGTGGATGCATATTAGTAGCTATACTATTTCATGTGACTATTTTACTACGGGAAAATAAGTGAAAATTTCTTCATCATTGACATTTGTATTACTCATGAGTTGGGTACGTAATTGTGTTGATAAGACATGAACTATTAACTAATCAAATATTATTTTTTGAGAGCTACTAATCAAAATTTTGTTAATATAATAAGGAATAGTGAAATCATTCGGTAATTTGGGGTACTATACATCGAAGATGCCAAAACAGGAATCGGAGTTTATCGGGCAACCTAGTGGGAAAAAAATTCTCAATATGTGGGAAAGTGATTGGCTGGCATCCCATTCCTATCATCAAAACATGACGACTGCCAAATAATTTTGCTTTTTTATTGTTTAACTATCATGAAAGATGAAATTTTTGATATAGTTCCTTCAAATTAGATAGATCATATATTCATATGGACTACAATATTTTTGCTTAAATGTAATTTGGGTTAATTGTTTAAATTGACTCGGTAAAAAATAACATTTATTCTACTTTTGTAATTTGAGAATATTTTTATAGACTTAAAGTTCAGGAAAGTAATATAGATGTTGAATCTTTTCATGTTTTTTTGCGAGCATATTTATGACAATAAAATATGTATTTCACAAAAAAGTTAAAATTTTAAGCCGATGGTAGACTTAATTATGAATTTTTGTTTCCCATAATTATGAATTTCTTCAAAAATTTATAATTAATTTGGCCTTCAGTTAAAAACTCAAAAAAATTCATGGTGAAAGTTCTTATGATGTTCTAACCATGTCTATAAAATTAAGAATGAAATTTGACACGTGAGTATATGCTTACTCATAACAAAATTGTAATTTTGCACGTTTTGACTGAAAAATTAAAATAAATCGACCCGTCTTCAAAATCTTATAAAATTTTGCACGTTTTGATTGAAAAATCAAAATTAATCGAGTTCTGTTTGCAATCAATCAACTCAAAATTCAATTTATAGGCGAGATTTCCATTGTTTTGTTTTTTTACAAAATAAAAATTCAGAATCTATTCATCCCTTGTCGAAAAATTCTATTTTTTCATGGAAAACCTATATTTTAACGTCATAAACATAATTGCAAAAATTCAACGTTTATGTCACTTTTCCTGAATTTTATATCTATTAAAAAAATTGAATATAAAAAATATAAAGAATTTCAATTTCAGACCTTTATATGGTCAATTTGTACAAATAGCCCACATAATTTTGTTCTTTCAAGTATTGCGATTTTTCAATTTGACATTTCACTTTTTGGTATGGGGCGGATATAAGCATCCCTCGGGCCCGCCCCTGTATCAAAAATCCAGATTTCTCCCACACCCATACCCAATTAAATCGGATTTTTCTTGTTAAATTTGAAACGGGGGCGGCCGGGTATAGGCGGAGACGGATTTTGTTGCCATGTCTATTTGAACGATTTTAAGTTTAACCTTTTCATGTTTTCTCATTTGTAATTTCATAGTGCCTCTCTACTTTTCTTGATTTGTGCTAATGCACATCATTTATTCACGTAACATAGCATTTCTCTAAAGTTAAACTCGTGCATGTGAGTGGAAACTTTCACAATTTAGAAACAAAGAATCAATATTCCCCATCCTGTTTCGACCTCACTTTCACATATTTATTGTTTTGTTTTTCATTTTTTTTGTAAAAGACGCGCTACCTATGACATATCGGTACACATCAATAATTTCATGACATAAAATCAGGGGAAATTGGAGAGGAACTACCACAAATTACAAAGAGGAAATTACATAGGAGATCAAAATCCATTAGAAAAGGTAGGTGGCCACATTTTTTTTTGAAAGGAGGTAGGTGGTCACATAAATGCAATACTTAATAGACGAAAAATGTATTTAAATAAAAAAAATTCTCTCAACTATTTATAATATTTAAATCTAAACTCTTAAGACTAGATGTTATTGCACTTTGAATATTCAACTATTACAATATAGTAAAATATAGTGTAATTTTGTTTGAACTTTTTTTTAAGAATATGCAATGCTTATTTTTTTTGGGGTCTTCGGTGTCTAAAAATTCACCTTTTAAGGTGAATAAATAGAATGTTTCAAGTTTGATTCTCAGTTCCTGTATATATTATACAATGTAGCTACCAATTAATTTAAGCTCATGGAAACTATGTAATGCTTGGTTACCTGTTGGTTCAAGTGACAAAGTAATTTAGGACAATATGCTTGATTACCTGTTGGTTCAAGTGACAAAGTAATTTTGGACAACATTTAAATAAGATCTCAAATTTACACTAAAAAAAAATTAAATAAGTTCATAATCTCAAATTTCCCTCTCAAGGAAAAAAAATCAAATTTATGTTCAAATCCACGACACCTTAGCTTCTTTCTTCAACTAATTTATGTTCGTTTGCTCAAAAAAAAAAAAAGAATTTATGTTCTTCCTCTAATTTATCTTATCTTATCACTAGTCCAATTTATATCATATAAATAACTAAAATTAGATATTAAGTTTTGTCTCTTTATATGAACTCATCCCCAAGATTCAATGACCTCCCAATTCATTAATTATTTTCTGCATGAGTTTTATGGAATAGGTATACCTGTATCTAAATTTATTAATATAATAGATTCTATATCTCTATTAAGATTAACGTGAGGATATGTGGTTGAAAACCTTTCAATATGTGAGGAAGAAGAGTATTTTATCAGGATTTGATTGAAAATGTCTCATACGGGACTAAAACAAGTATTTTGAAAGAGAAGAAAATACTCATGCTTGGAGATGTTTCGGGCAGAGAATAGAAGTTATTGTATTTTCCTTTGTTTTCTTTCCATAGTGCCAAAATCCTATCTTCTCCTCAAATTAGGTAGCAAAGGGAAATAATAATTTAAATTGAATAAAATGAAGCAATAATGTCAATTATGGCATCATTTCTTTATTTGAATGTTAAATAAAGTTAAAGTAGTTTTCATGCATCCATTTCACCAAAAACAAAACTTCCATGCACCCACTATTAAAAAATTAGAGAAGAAAATTTATGGATAAGACATCATAGAATTTATGTGTATATTGAGTCAAAAAAGAATTTATGTGTATATACTTTAATTATACCTCAGAGAAAAAAATAATACTTGCATAATAACAAGTTTAAATATGTGGTGAGTGTATATATCTTTGACTCGACTTGAATTAGCTTACATTCAATGTAACTTCCTAATTCATAAAAAAAATGATAGGTGAAAAGCTAAAATTTGCATGACAAAAAAAATAGCTCATTGGCATAAAGTATGTAGTGGCCAGAGTTCGAACCTCAAATTTTTTATTTATTTATATGTTAAGGGTAAATTTCTAACCACTAGAATATTTGAAAAAAAAATAAGAGAGAAAAAATTCTCAACCAAAAACATGACATCAGTAACTTAAATATTATTGCACTATTAATTCATTAATTAAGTATTTTATGTATGAATTTTATGGAATAGGTATACCTTATCTTTTTTTTTGACAAGAAGGTATACCTTATCTTAAAATAGCAATAGATACACTACTAAAAAAAAATAGTAACAGATAGTTGCTATATTTTTTATTTAGATTAAAAGTGATGATGTGGTTGATAGTATTTCATTATGTTAGGAGGAAGAATATTCTATGATCGGGATTCGATTGAAAACGTCTCAAGAGACTTTATTTTTTTACTAATAAGGGACGTCTCATGAGACTTAAAAAGTATTTTGAAAGAGAAAAAAAAATACTCATGCTTGGAGATGTTTTGAGCAGATAGGAGAAGTGATTGTATTTTCCTTTGTTTTCGTTCCAAAGTTCCAAAATTCTATCTTCTCCTAAATTTGGTAGTAATGGAAAAATAACAGTTTAAAATAATAGAGCAAAATTCTCTCTTTTCTTAAATTTGAGGTTCACCTAATAGTTGGCTTTGGATATTAGAATTTGCTTCTTTCAATTTCTCATGTTTGATTTTCTCTGATAACAATTTCGGTGGGTGTCATATAGAGTTTTGCTCTGGCTTTAAATGGGTTCTCGCAAGTGGGCGATGAAATTGATCATCTTAGATTAGTTGTTTTTTGAATCCGATAATGAGTTTAAAAAAAAACATTTTAAGATAAAGGGAAATGATAACAACCGTCTTGATGTACTTGTTAAGAAATTTAAATATGAAACTTTATGAACAACGTATTCAACACATTAAAACTTTATGAACCATCTCTACAAAATATTTATCAATTATTTTTCATTTTTAAATCCTTAACAAGTGTTATGTTGTTATTAGCATGACCATAAAATGAATGAAGCAATAATGTCAATTTTTGAATCAAGAACATAATTTGATAATTTAATTATTTAAATATTAAATATATAAATTTAAAGTAGCTTTCTTGCAGCACATAATTTATGTCTATTCACTTATTATACCATGGAAAAAAAGTTTTTTTTCTTCTAAAAAATAGAGTTTATGTACTTAAAATCTGTTATCTATTTTTATATTGAAATTTTTTTTTCTTCATATATAATATTTTTGAATTGAAAAAAAATATAATATTTTAATACTAAAATTAACTATGAAGAAAGTGTTAAAATAAAGAGTATTTGTTTTGGTTGGTGGCCGGGGTTCGAACCCTGGACCTTGTATATATTATGCATTATTTATACCAGCTTAGTTAAGCTCCCAAGAACAAAATAAAGAGTATTTATCAAAATTGTAAAAGTAAAAGATTCAATCAATATTTAATTTTTTTTTGTCAATATTGTGATATCATAGCATGAAGTTAGAGTACCTAAAACTCATTTAATGAATAAAATAAACAACATACCATTCACAATATTCACTGTGAGGACTTTTTTGCATTTATCAAAAACTTCCAAATACATCATTAAAATGTAATTTACAAATGAAAAAAAATAAGAATATCATTGCCTTAACCTTCTCCCTTTGGTTTCTATTTTGTCTTCACATTGTTCCTCCAAGAACTTTTTTTTCCTATAAATAGTCAAGCAATACCCATCAATCTCTCCAGCACAATCCTCTCATCTTCTACAGTGTCCAAAAGAAAAGAAAAACATTTAAAAAATATGAGTCAGCAAGAGATTCTTCACTCTCCATGGCCTTTAATCTACGAACACATAGACTCATTTGATCATCATCATCATCATCATCAAATTGTTGAGCCATATAGCTTCACCATGGTTGACCATCTTGATAACTATAATCCATATGGTCTCATCATGGATGACCATGTTGATGATGACTATGTTCCATATGGCATCATCATGGATGACCATGTTGAATATGATTATGAATTCAATACTCAATTAAGCACTTCAGAGAATAGTACTCTCTCTGAAATCTCCATATTCACCAATGATCATATCCAATTTCCAATTGATGAAGAAACCTTAGAACTTCCATCTCTAATGGAATTAGATTCTTTTGATTCCATTTTGAGTCCCCAAATTGGTAATATTCATGAACAAGAATATTACCAAGAAGAAAGTGAAGGGAGTTTCCCTTCACAAAATTTTCCACATAACCTCGAAGGGAAGAGTTCAGATCCCCTCGGAGACAGTTGTAAAATGGCCACCAGTGCCACTTATGATCATTTCCCTTCACAAAATTCTCCATGTGATGCATGGAGTCCAACACTTTCAATGAAATCAGATTTTTCATCAATTCAACAATCACTTACTTTGCCACAAGAAAAAATGGAAATTGAAAACCAAGTGAGTCTTCCACACTTGATGGAAGCACACGGAGAAGCCTTGGAGAAAGGACAAAAAGCACTGGCAGAAGTTAATTTGAAGTGTATAAGCCAAAAAGTCACCACTCCTATTGGTGACTCTCTTGAGACACTTGCATATTACTTGGCTCAAGAAGTGACAAATCATGGAGATTACCTCAAAGGCGAGGCATACAAGAATTTTCAGGCTGCCTTTAAGGTATTTTATCAAGGGAATTTGGTTGGAAAAATTGCTCATTTTTCAGCTATTTCATCAATTCTTGAAGCTGCCATGTTAGAAGATTGTGATGAAATTCACATAATTGATTATTGTTTTGGAAATGGTGTTCAATGGCCTTTTCTATTGAAGGCTGTTTCAAAAATGAACAAAACATTGAAATTGACATCAATTAAATGGAGTGATGAAAATTCTGAATGTGTTTGGAATTTTGAGGATGCCAAAAGGGAACTTTATGAGTATGCTAAATCATGTGGTTTGATACTGAAGGTAGAGGAAAAGGAATTGGAACAATTGATTAGTGAGATCAAAATAATGAACGAAAAGGGTGGAACGAAAGAGTTTTTGGCTTTCAATTTGATGACGGGTCTTCCGCATATGGGAATGGTTAGAAGTAGAAGAAAACATGCTTACGAGTTTTTGAAGGTAGCTGAGGATTTGATCAAGAACTATGGTAGGAAGGGAATCATTACTTTTGGTGATGGTGATGCATTTGAGAAACTGAAAAATAGTTTGAATTTCAAGTCATATTTTGAAGGGAATTTGGTGCATTATAAGGCTTTGTTGGAATCAATTGAGTCACAGTTTTCAGAAAAATTCTCAGAAGCAAGAATTGCATGTGAGGTGTTGTTTGTGGCACCTTATATATCTTCTCTTGATTGGTTACAAACATGGGAAGAGATGAAAAGTGATGGTTATGTTAAAGATGAGATTAGCATAGAAGGTGGAAGATTGAGCAAAAATGTTTTGATGGAAGTCAGAGAAATGTTGAGAGGAAGTGATAGTTCATATCAAGCTAGAATTGAAGGAGAAAATGAGAATCAACTTGTGTTGGAATGGAAAGGAAGTCAACTCTTAAGATTTTCCATTTGGAAAAATTAGTCTAGGAAATTAGGAGTGAATAGTACTTTTTTAGTTTTTTAAGTTTCCTATCTAAATTACACATTCAAATGATAGGTGTGTAGTTATTATAATTTGATTTGTATAAAGATTCTTTATGCATCCACAAAAAGATTCTTTTTATGTATCCACAAAATATGCAAATCTGAAACATATTTTAATGATAACATTATGTTTACTTAAACACTTTGATACACTCTTTATTAAAGTCACTTCTTGTTACTAGAGACATTACAAGTCACAGACCTTGTCAAAATAACACAAACTAATGCACAGTTGAATCAGCAAAATTTACCAAAAATATTGTCTAACATAAGTGGTGGATGTTTGGATCGCTTAACCATTTGGTCAAGTGTTCAATCACTGACCACTGTGTATGAAAAACATATGTTTGGAGAGATTAGTCTCATACATGAATCTCAGTTAACTTAAAAATTAACCTCCACAATTGCAAGCAGAAGATACTTTAGGTAAAAAAAAAAAAAAGACTACAGACTAGTAACTGCAACACATAAAACAGAGAAAACTGCTGAAAAAGAAAAGAAAAGAAACATCTCAATTTTGTGATAAATTAATGTGGACTAATAATTAAATAAAAGAATATATTGTTTGAAGTTTAAATGAAAGAAACACGCCTCTTACAAAAGTTTCTTTAATATACTTGATGTAAGCAATTCCGCGTGTAAGCAATTTCAACGAAATTTTAAAATTTAATATTACTAATATATAGATTAGGATATGTCCCCTAATTTCAAGACATGTTTATATATATTAATTTTGGAGTTCGATCCCGGACTATGGTATATGAAGAAAATTTGTTAGAAATAAAAGAACTTGTCTTATGTGTCATAAATTTCTCTACATAGATCGGTTATTGTTAAATGATGCTGGAAACTTCGTATCAATATTATTTTAGCTTAAAAAATTGTGAGGTTTGTTTGTTTATATATAAGTGATGGAAAAATATTACCTCATAATAAAAAAATGGATGGGAAAATATGATGTAATTCCTCTTTGGCCGTTTTAAATAAAATAAAAGAGTTTGAGGGAGGGGGCAACCATCTATAAGGAAAGCGAAATGAAAGAACAAACAAGTACATGAGGACATTACGTCCCTTTTCAATTGACTTAACACAAAATTCACGAGCAAGTCATAGGGTGAGAGTCTAATTCCTTTTTGGCATATTCCTTGTCTTCATGTAAGCATCTCTTATGCTATTCATATAAGCAACTCATTTTATTCATTTATTTTAGTGATTCATTCAATTTACTTGGAAGAAATTTGTTATTTTAGAGATTTAAGATTGGTGTCTCCCACCATCTCACATAAGATTTTGGGTAAATTTATCTTCTAATGATACATGACTGAATTTTACATATTATATATGATTTTATACAATAGGAAATTTGAGTTTCAATATTATTGTTTTTTTTCTTTTTCAAATAACATATGGAAGATATGTAACACAAATTACTTCTTAAGAGGTCATTCATCCTAGCTAATTCAATTATTCTCCATCATAAACGCTTAATTTAATTAAAGTCTGATGAGATATACTATATTAGTATTGTTATTATACCTTCTTTTGTATGCAGACAAAGCGGTAAACATTATGAAATTTATGCACACAAGTGTGAGGTCTCGATTTCGAATGTAATAGTTTTGCATTGTCGGTTGAACTAGATTTTATGAATATTTTTTTAGTTGTATTTTGTGATAATCTACGGTTCCCATAAGAAGGGGCCCTAAGAATTCGAAGTTTGGCCGAGAGGTAAGTAAAAAATGAAACTCGAGTTCTCTTAAATGATTTGTCGCTCATTAACTAACCACTTGAGTAATTGTATTATTTGAATTGGTGGGAGAAATATAATAAGACATTTTTGTTAATTTTATTTTTCTTCTTTCAGAAACTATTAAACTCATAAAGGTAAGCACTTCTACATCAGACTTAGAGTGGTTTAAAAATTAAAAAAATCTAATCCTAATCTTAATTTTTATTCATTCAGTTAAAAACAAATCCTAATTATTCAAAAGAAAGTGTTTCCCTCCTCTAATAAAAGGAAAAGAAAAGAACACCAAACTTCAAACACAACCTTGTTCATTCAACATTTCAGTTTCTTTCTGACTTCCAACGAAAACGAAAAAACTCCTTTTCCACATAAATGGCTGCTGATTATTCTAGAAACTTTGACGTGAATGACCTGATCTCCATAAGCAACTACTTCGTTAAGGGTTTGAAAGATCTTCCTAATGATCGTGAACTCAACATCCTCTTTTCTCTCTTCCTGTTTACTCTTCAATTTCTGCTTGAAAAATATTTATTGGGGTTTGAGTTTTTTGTTAATGTTTTCTTTTTTACAATTTTCTCTTCCAATTGGGTTTGTGCTTGATTAGTGAATATTAGTAGTAGAAATTCATGTGTTGGTCTGGTGGTGTAGGCTTGTGTGTGGTCTCATGTTCGAATCCTCTAGAAGCTAACAATTCGTGTGTTGGGTCAGTCCACAATGAACTTTGCTCTGACTTCAATGCCCGCCGCTAGTGGACCATGAGGTTGGACCCCCAAATTAAACGGTCTTTGGAGCATTGGATTGGACTCCCTCTAGTAAGAAAGTATGGGAATTAAAGTTTTCCTGTTTTTTACACTTCATCGTTGCTCATTTTTATAATTGGCTGCGATTGTTTGCTATGTTATGTGTATTTGTCTGGTTTTATTGAGTTGTATCAGTTCGTGACAATTGAGTATGTTATATAGAGAACTATTGGATCCTTTACTATTAGTGTTATTTATTTATTTTGAGATGTTGCATATTTAATTTAGGTGTTTGTTGACAATATAACTGTAAAAATGGAGTGAAAGTTTGCAATAAGGTTTTTCAATGTTTTTATTCTCTTTCTCTATTATTGTCTAGGATGTGATATCTTAAGTAATGATAATGGAAAATAAGAAACGTTCGATTTATAGAAAGTTTACTTGCAATTCAACTCGAAGTAGTCTGTTTGTAATGGCAACTGTTTCATTCTAAAGACTACATTTGTGGACAGATGTGATCATGACTATATATGGAAGGGATGATGGAATGCATACAGATGAATTTAGCAGTATAATTTGTGCAGAAGTTTCTGGCCAGCACAGCAGGATGCAGACCATGGAATCCTGTAGAATTCTTAGTGTGCTGGTGGTAGTCTTTTTTGGAAGTTATTTTGAAATAAATGAGAATCACATGGTGATTCAAGATTATCTTGGTTATTTGCATTGGTGGAATCTATGAATTTCGGGCTCGTGTATGGAGCAAGAGTGAATTATTTGAATTTTTGTGGACAGTAAGCTGTCATAGCAGAGTTAGTGGAAAAAGATAGGATTTTTTTAGGTATTTTTTATAACAAAGAAGAGTAACCCTTTCAAGCAGATTGAGCTCAGCCTCCATTCCATGTCCTCCTCCTTATCTTTCGACTCTTCATTGTTTCTCCAACGAGTCTCCTATTATGCTGATGCCTTTAATTGGAAAGTTGTTTATAGGGATGGGCAAAACCGAAAATCAATGAGAATTTGATTTTTAGGTAGAAGAAGTTGAAAGATACGCCTCAACAATGACAATGGTTGGAGACCAGAATTATGAACTAATGAGCTTTTTGAGTAAATTTTATGCTACTTTTTTACTGTTATTTGTATATAACTAACTTTTTACTTACATAATAAATGATTTATTTCAACAGATATGTGACTTCCGCAATCCGGTATTTCACATAATAGAATTTTATTCTTTTCACTATTTTCCGGGATTTACTATTAAAACACTGATCAAAAGTAATTCCTTTTAACTCGACTTGCTCATATGATTCCAATTCCTTTTAACACTGATCTAAAGGAATAACTTTAGACAGTTGAAGTCTCCTTGAAAAGGACTTAGAATCTAATGGAAAAGTAAGAATGTTCCAGCTGATTTATATGGCTCATAGTTCTTGCTGAATCAGTCCTATGTGAATGGTTTCTTTTTACCTCCTTTATATCTTCATGAAACAATTTTGCTCTTCTTTCTGCCAATTTGGCTTCCTGCTTTTTCTTTTCTTCTTCAAGTGAATTACTATGACCTACATCATCTTCAGATGCTTTGATCTAATGTCTATAATTTGATTAGTTTAATTCATGTATAAACTCAAATTATAAACTCACCCTGTTATACATAAAAAGAACATTACAAAATTATAAATTAGACTGGGTGTCTCATTAAGTTATTTTAATTTTGAATAGAAAAGGAGCTAAAAGGAAACCAAAAAAAAAAAACTACATCGAACTAACATTTGGAGTGGAAACCCCTCAAGCATTAGAGTGCAAAAAAGGAGCAAGAGAATTAGGCGACTGACCATAAAAAACTAATGTTTTATATGATCATAACTCAAGTTATCATGTTGATCGGTACACTTATGGGTTATTGAAAGGAATGCTAAACTTTGACTTTGACAAAATCACCAAGCATTCTTCTAAAATGCATAATCTACTGGTGGCCACAAACACTACCATTTTTGTTGCGTGAAAGGCGATTAACCACCACAGAAGAATTCAAGCACTACTCAATATGTTTGTAAACAAACTTTCAAAACCCCCTCATAACTTGGCCGAAAAAGATGTTGTCCCGTCCATATTGCTAACCAACTTTCACTCTAATCAAGACCACCACAACCAGCAAGCAACGCAACATGAGCTTTCTAAATATGTGAAAATTGAGCTCATATATTGCTCTATATTTTATAATTTCTATGGCGTTTACATGCTACCTTTGATCTCAGGATTTTTGGAATTGAATGGTACGGTCATGCTTGTTTCTAAGTAAATATTTACATGGAATGGTTTTGATATTCAATTGTGATATGCTACATGGGCTAGTTAATAAAAACGTTTTTGAAGCAATATAAACCAGTGCAGAAAACAAATTCCAAACAGTTCAAAAACCATTTTGTACAACTGTTTGAAAAACTAGTTCGGTTCGAGATTTTAGAACTAGTGCACTGAGCCAATTAATTCAGATTTAGGTTCTATTCGGTTCAATTATTTAAAGGAGAAATAAGCTAAAATAATGACATCATGAAAACAATGCTTGTGGTATTATAACAAATAATTCTTAAATAAAACTGTGGATGTTAGCTTACGTTGGATTACTATATATGATAACTGCCAACATTACTAGTCCTTTATGCATTTACCATTTATGGAACATTATTTCAAGCAATTGTGGACACATTATTTTCAAAACATTCAAAGTTAGGTAAGGAAAACAACAGAAGAATATGAAACTAGTAAATCCATAAGAATGAACGTATTAGCAATGCATCCAAAAATTGACTAAATCATTTGTTTAGGATCAACACTGCAAAATATGTACTACAAAATATATAGATCCTTAAAGAGAATGGAAAAGAAAAAAGAAATAAAAGGGTTGATCCGCAACATGAATGCATCTTCCAAACAATTCGTTCATCTTAGACACCATTTGCTTATGACCAAACATAAGTAAGTGTCACGTCAGTGGAATTACCATAAACTTGGTACAAACCATACAGGATTAAAAGCATCACCATGCTTTAATGTCTCCTCAGGAAAGTATTTGATGCTGCTATCATTCAACCAAAACATCCCAAACTCTAAACTTATCGGTGGATTATATCTTGGACATCCAAAAGTAACGGCAAAGTAGATACTATTCCCTCTAACTAACTCATCACTGTAATCAAGTTCATCCCTTGACATAACCATGCTTTTCCAGTTACTAACAAAAGCCACTCTATCTTCCAGCTTCACATTCTGCCACCCAATAGGACTCTTGTTCGTGTCCAGCTTGAACACTTCAAAGCTGGTAAGCTTGGGTGGCTTATCATATGCTGAAACAACATTGAAACGGTCCGAGACACGTTGTTGAGTTTCAATCTCACCATTATAGCACATAGAAATGAAGTATAACTCTCTTAAATTTTGATGTTTGGCTAGAAAATTGCTATATATACTTGATCCTGGTGGCCTTCTTGTTCTTGGAAATTCAGCCAACACTTCAGCCTTCGCCGGTCCATTAGTGCAGTCTTTAAGATCATAAACCAATATAGAATCTGAGGATGGGTCTGTTACATATAATTTTGTACCAATAATTTCTATGTCCATAAAACAAGTCCCTGAATCCTTATATGGCTCAACCATAGTCCATGACTTTTCAAAGAGTTTATAAATTGCAATATGACAAAAATCACTCAAAAGGGCAACTATATAACAATCAGAATCATTACAATTTGGTTTGGAAGAGGCCACCATTTTTCTCACAAATGATATCCTATCACCAATGACGGAGGGCAAGTACAACTTTGATGGTATGGTGATTCGAACATCAGTCACTGGATTCAAAAAGAAAATTTTTGCAAATCCTTTTTCAGAATAATCACTCACAATCAACCAACCTTCAACTGTGCCAACACATTTATTATTGCGCCCTAATAGTTGTGTTCTAAGGTGATGTACACTCTTTGTGCTCAAGCCATAAAAGAACCTTGAATTGTTGGATTGTACAAAAACTAATGGAAATTCAGGTAAATGGCAACAATGCTTGTTTTCAATGATATTAGAAACTGTTTTCCTACAAGAACGGCATATTGCCTTTAATGCAAGGCAATCTTTAAGGGGCAACAACTTCATAATCAATTCAAACACATCGATTGGTAGATTTGTCAATATGTTGTTTCCTTCCATCTCGTATTTTTTCATTGAGCCACTGCAGAACCATCGCCACTTGCAAATATTAGTTTAATAAAAGAACTAAAAGTTGCTTTTGGTTTAATTTTCATATAAAAAGGCTAATTGAAGTGTGTTGACATCACTATTAAGAAAAGAAATTACAACAACGTCAAACCCTAATAACTATTTGCAAAAAAGTATAACCAAAAATGTGTACATAGCCATATAAAAAGGTAAAATCAGAGTTTGTACATACATGATTTACGAGGCTAGGAGAATTTGAGTAGCTCCACTATCAAACCAAAATTTTGGAATCGAATAACCCTTGATATCGTTGGTCTGGTCATGAGAAACCCTAGTACACCGAGACGCTTGAACTTTCACACTTTATATAAAGAGGCGTAGTTGTTTTACATGTGATTTGTGAGTCATAGACCAATTCTTATAAAGACACCCCCACTTATTATTTGTACATAATTGCAAAAAATGTCGAAAATAAAATGTCTATAGACTTTATGTCTATAGGAGAAAATAAAATGTCGAAAATATGATAAATTTGAAATTATAGAGATAAAATATGTAGCAAAAAAAAAAAAGAAGAGAAAAGAATATGTATTTTTTACAGAGATATTTTTAAGACCATTATAAGGTGAATTTAAACAACTAGCCCATATAATTTTGTTCTTTCAAGTATTGCGATTGTCCCATTTTTACATTTCACTTTTGGAAATTTTACCCTATACCCCACCCCAACACATATACCTTCACCCCTACAAATTTTTAAAAATTTCAATTTTACCCCTCTTACTATATTATCTTTTACACATACATTTTTCACCCTCATTTTCAACATCTCCAAATTCAGGATGAGTTTACCCCCACATGATATTTTTCCAAGTACGTATATCCGTTTTTTTTTCCTTCACTAAAACGTTTCCGAAAATATTTCGGAATACTCATATATGTTTCTGAAAATAATTCGGAAAACTCATATATACATTTCTGAAAATAAAACGGAATAGTCATATGCTAAGATTTCCGGTGCATGCTAGTATCTTACAATACCAAATAATTTTCTCTGTCTAAAACAAACAACCGGAAATGTTTATACTTGTTTTCCGGTGCATTTAATTTAATAGTTTCTTATTCATGATTCTTGATAAACGTTTATGCTAGTTACTACAATACCAAATAACTTCCTTAATTCTTGAAGGTATAATAGTAGGGATGTGGGGTATAACTTCCTTCACTTTTTGATTGAGGGATTTTAACCTGATTTTAACCTTTTATGTTTTCTCCTTTACAATTTGATAGTGCCTCTCTACTTTTCTTGATTTGTGCTAATGCCACTTCATTTATCGACGTAACATTTGTTTAAAATTAAACTCGTGCATGTGAGTGGAAACTTTCACAATTTAGAAACAATATTCCCCATCCTGTTTCGACCTCAATTTCACATACTTATTGTTTTGTTTTTCATTCTTTTTAAAAGGCACGCTACCTATGACATATTGATACACATCAATAATTTTACAACATAAAATCAGGGGAAATTGGAGGGGAACTACCACAAATTACAAAGAGGAAGTTACATAGAGTTCGGAAATAACAGGGTTGAAGAAGAAAAATAAACACAAAAATATAACGTGGAAACTCCAAAATCGGAGAAAAAACCACGACCGTTGTCTAAACCGACAACCAGAGAATTATTACTATGTAAAATTTTTTACAACAAATAGACTTCTCTCACTCTCACCCCAATGCCTCGGTACACCCACACTCTCACAAAGAAAATATTTAAACTAAGTCAGATATAAGCTGATAAGTGCTAGAAAGTGTTAGTTTCATGATTTATATTAAGCACTTTTGGTTACTTGTTATTCAAGTTATCTAAGAAAAATATATGAAAAAGTGACAAAATGCATAATTATGCTTTTTAGGTCTTACTTAACCCAATTGTGCAGGAAAAGAGTGAACAAGATATGAACCAATGAAAGAAAAACAAAACGAGGAGCAACCTGCAAATTTTGGTCTGCAACTGTCATTCCTGCCAGGCACAACATTTCCTGCCTGACGAGAATTACAGGTCCTCTGACCTGTTTGACCAAAACATGTCGCTGTGGCGACAAAATCCTGCCTGGCAAGATGTCGCCTGAGCAACAAATTATGGCCATGGCGGGAATGAAGTTCCAGAACCCATGTTTTCCAAGATCATATGTCGCTATGGCGACAAATGTCATGCCTGGCGAGAAAAGGCGGTTTGGGGCAAGTGGATGATGACGTGGCAGAAACCCACTGGCAAAGAAAGCTCATGTCGCCTTAGCAACAAAATCCTACGTGGTGAGAAAGCACTTTTCAGTAGAAGTATAAAAGCTCATCTTCTCATTTCAGAAACATAATTATCATATATTATGCCACTTTAGGGAGAGAGAAACAGGGGAAAACAGAGAGAGACCATCAATGAGCAAGGAGCATAAGGATTGAAGGGATTCACAAGATCATTGAGACATCATGGCTTGCTTCCATTCCATCTCTTCTTTTCTCCTTGTAAGGTTACCATGACAATGAGTAGCTA
>Ga0315914_1005085_pt1 | contig 19339 bp, 9 predicted proteins | sample MpolenodulesMG_FD_203920 | JGI IMG/M metagenome (GOLD analysis project Ga0315914, IMG submission 203920) | Medicago polymorpha root nodule microbial communities from Los Angeles, California, United States - elongated nodules | ecosystem: Host-associated > Plants > Roots > Nodule | place: USA... | reverse complement strand
AATAGTACTTTGATTATTGATCCTGCACACTTGAACAAATTGTTTAGCATATCCAATTGATTATTTTTAATACCTTGTTATTGTCAAAACTCAATAGGTGACTTGTGAAACACCCTTGTTCCAACACCATCTTTCTTGGATGTTAGTTGTCGATGTGTGATGGAAGAAAGAATTCAAAGTGGAAGACAAATTTCTAGACTCAATGGCTAGACAGTAGATTGGGATCGAAGAAAGCAAGTAGAGTTTCTATTTCTCCAAGACCACCACGCACTAACATCAAATATTTTGGAGTCGAGCGAGGTAAGGCCAAGCTGGGGCCAACCACAAGGGTCATTATTGTTGAAGAACTCAACAAATGTGAAACCTAGAGAGTGCAAAGGATTCTTCGAGGTTGTATTGTCTCTAATGTAGTAGAAGAATTAAACTGATCAAATGATGAACAACGAGCACATAGACCATTCGGGGCTAAGTTTCGATTATTCAAAAGAAACAGAGTGGGAATAGGGTCGTAACAAATTAACCACGCTATTATATATTTAAGAGTTTATTAAAGATGTAATATGGATGTAAAATAGTTTTTCTTCGAACATGTAACGAGAGCATTAGGGATGACAATGGGTACCATTTGGACATGGTATTATAGTGTCCATCCAGATACATGCATTTATAAAAAAAAATTCATACCTGAGCCTTTGATGTCCGTCCCCGTATCCTATGGGTATCTAAGAGCCCGTGTCTGCGCCCATTACCCACACTTTAACAAAAAAAATAAAAAATAATTACAACTTAATTAAAATATGATCTAAAATCTCTTAGATCAACTTATAATTTATCGCCTTGAGCATAACTCAGTTGGTAGAGATATTGCATACATACTATATAGCCGGAGTTTGAACCCCGGACACCCCACTTCTCCGTATTTAATTGTGGAAGTTCTAACCACCAGGCTACTTGACAAATAAAAAAAAATTATTGCACATCATATTAGAGTAATTATCAAAGAATAACGATTAATTAACTAATTTTCCCGCCATTAATCAAATTAAATGAATCGACATTGTCATCCTTTCGTGCAGCTGATCACAGGAAATTAGGGATTGTGAAGAAAAGGAACTACAACTGGGAATCAACTTACGGTGGAGATATAGCAAATTGGTCAGTTTGTTAACGAAATTATTTTACACTTCCCATGTAATTGTGATTTTATTCAGTTATTGTTGTGAATTGAAAATAAAAGATTATCCTTCTCAATTTCAAAATTAGTATTAGTCATGGAACATAACTTACCTATGCAAAATCTGGAAATTATATCCTTAACTTGGGAGTTAAATGTAGATTTTTTTAATATTTGATAAATATTTTACAATGATATTTTCGCTATTTTTTACAAATATTATTAAGGCTAAAACAGCGGATAGTTGATAAGTTAGTTTTTAGCGGAAGAACTTATAAAGGATATTTGCTAAGCTAGTTGGTAGTTGGTGCGGATAAGCCAGTTGATTGAATTTGTACTGTTTAGTAAACTTGGCGGTTGAATTAGCTTAAAATATGAATTGACAAAGAAAATATGTTTAAATAATATTAATTTTTTTTCAATTAACATGACAAGAGTAAAATTGAGAAGAGAAAAAATGATAAGTTGTAAGCTACTTATCAAAAAACACTATACAATTGAAGGAATAATCTAGCTGGTAGTAAAATGATGGATACCAAATAAGTCTTTTTTAGTCATTGGAACTTATAAAGTTATAAGCTATGGTTTAACAGCTATCAATTAACTTATTGTACTTGTGAAACAGACCCTAAAATTGTCACTTTCAAAATCAACTCATTTATGTACATTTATCTTCACATATCAAGTGGAAACTCACGGAGGTGTTACTCTTATTCTTGACATAAGCTTTATAACATCAATTTGATTATTATTTTGCTCTTTCTGTACTTTGAAGTACCAAATAACATAAGCTACTACTTATCACATGTTTGTTTTTGTGATATTTACAACTGTTAAGTCTTAATTTTCAGGGCTTAAATATCTGGAATATGATCGGAATGAACTCTCAATTGCTTCGCCGATGAATCATGGAGGTACCTGCCTATGACTTTCCCTGCCCTGTTTTCCCTCTTGACAATGTATGTACTGTTTCTTTGTTCTAGAATTCTGTATGTATCTGAGCAATATTTAATGTATATGCTGATTTTGTTTATCAAGTCCAACTATATTTATCAAAAACTATCCATTCTAGCCAACATTGTATTCTTTGAAATACTTGTTATTAATTGATATAGTGGAAACTTTTTAAACGACTATATCCAATGATCATAGGACAAGGTTTTATGGTAGAAAATTTATGATCTTGGAGAGTTTGCTTGTAGGCTGTTGAGTATGCTACATATAAAGGGTCTATATTACAAGTCTAGGAAGCATGCCATGAGTTAGGTACTTGAGATTAGTTGTAGCGTTAAACTGCGAAATAGCCACCACTGACTTGTTGAAGTTTTCTCCAAGAGTTCAGAGTACTACCTATTTTAATGGTCGCACCCTTTTTCAGTGTAGTTTTTAAAAGGTATATTTTAGGTGATTAAACATCTTTGATCTCTGTCTTTTCAAACAAAAGAGATATATTAGTGTTGAAAAAAGTTCAAAATGTGCAAGAACGCTAAAAAGCTTAGCAAATGAAGTAATTAGATTTCCTAGGTAGCCTTTCTTTTACGCTTTCATTTGAATTTTGTTCCTAATGTTGGGAAGAAAAATATTGATGCATGAGAGATATTTAAAAAGGAAATCGGCAGTTATAGTTCAACTAGTTCTTTTGACACTTGAGTTGGTTTATACTTACTGATAGGACATGGCTATTCTAGAAGAGGAACAACTGTACCGGGGTAGTAGAGAAAATGGGGGTGCACCAAATACTCTACCCTTGAAATTGAAAAACTTCACAAAAGGTTCCTTATAGTAAATTTAGTTACAAACTTCACACTGTTAAACTTGAATAGCAAGGTTTTGCACTGACCAAAATGTTAAACTTGAATAGCCTACTATATAACTTGTAAACATGCACTGTGTACTTCATTAAGAGTCACCAGTCCACATACATCACACACTAATTTAAACAATCCACACATGAAAAGTATAATAGTGATGATCGAGTGCAACGTTCAACCAACAGAGACCATAAATAGATGTACTACGGTATCAGCTCCTTTCCAATCCAAACACACGCTTTAGACGTGCTAAGCTAACTGCCATCAAAACCAGAAGTTTATCTCTCATGTCGTATACAAAATTGAAATATGCATGTCTCCAAGACCTCTTCAACACCAAGCTTCCACACACAATCCAGAAACCAGTTATATACCCGATAGCTATGCTTGCATATAATCCCAATCTTTCATTGTCATCATCTCCATCTACAACATCTTCATGTTTTCTGTCTTGCTCTCCATTTCCAGGTGACAATGATGAGCAATTAGTTGGCAAAGGACGCCCGCAAAGCCCTGGGTTGCCTTCGTAAATTGATGGCTCATTGAAGGTGGCAAACTGATTAGCCATCGGAATTTGTCCCAAAAGGTTGTTGTATGACAAATTCAAATGACTTAGGAATGTCATAGAGACCATGCTTTGAGGAATTGGACCTAAAAGATGGTTGTGTGAAAGGTCAAGACTTTCTAAATTTGTTAATAATCCAATGTTGTTTGGTATTTCCCCAGTTAGCTGATTCCAGGACAAATTCAGGGCACCTAGGTGAATCAGTTGTATTATCTTTTCAGGTATCTCTCCGGAAAGATTATTCTTAGAGAGATCAATGATGGAGTGCACCGGCATTTGTTTCGTGTATTCCATTATTCTTCCTTGTAAGACCAATTCTATGTGCCTCGTGTACGACACTCGTCCTTGAAAGGTTAATGAATACATGAAATAAATAAAGTACGTTTGTGGCAGTTTGAATCCCTTCACATCACCCAAACATGTTGGTATTGATCCGTAGAGGCTGTTTTCTGCAAGATCCAACAAATGGAGGAAAGGCAGATGACATAGCTCTTCAGAAATGCTTCCTGTGAGTGAGTTTCCTCGCAACAATAACTCTGCAAGTAAAGGAAGGTTGTTGGCTATCTCATTTGGCATAGACCCAAAAAACCTATTGTAATTTAGTGAAAGTGTTTTCAGCTGAGTACAATTTTGAAAGGTTGAAGACAAATCTGCACTGAGATTGTTGTTGCTCAATTCTAAGATAAAAAGTAACGGTAATGAGCATATTGAAGTTGGAATTCCACCTTCCAACATGTTGTTGGATAGATCAATGATGCTTAAGCTCTGTATACCCATCCAAAACTCAGGAATTTCCCCTGTCAAATAATTGTTGGATAGATCAAGATAACTCAAATTTTGAATCTTATTTAAGGATAGTGGAATGCTGCCATTCAGGTAGTTATTCGAGAGATCCAAGTCCAACAAATGTGACAAATCTTCGCCAATATTGGTAGGTAATATTTCAGACAGTGAGTTGTTTCTTAGGTAGAGAGCCCTCACATTAAACCAAATTTGGATTGAGCCCGTCAACAGATTATGAGAAAGGTCAATTGTAGGATAATTTGAGGAAGTAAAATTCATTTCTCTGGGAAGGTAACCACTTATTTTGTTGTGGGAAAGATTTAGATGCTCAATTTGGGAAGATTTATTATAAAGCCAATGGGGTATAGCCCCAGAAATTCCTGCATTTTCTAGGACTATCTCTTTCAAGTGGATTTGGAATCTGAGCCAATTAGGAAATGCTGGGCCAACTTTACAATTGCGAATTTCGACACGACTCAGATGCTTAAAAGGGGGAACCCAATCATTTGTCACTTTCAAAGCAAGTTTGTTATTTTTAGATGACAAAGTGAAACTGATTAAACTTGTGAGATTGAAATGAATATTTGTCATTATACCTTCCCAATAATTCTCATGTAGGTGTAGAGAATACAAATTGGTTAGTTGACCAATACTTTCGGGAATTGTTCCATTCATCATGTTGCCTTCCAAGCTCAGGTCACCTAGATTTGATAAGTTTCCTATAGATGCTGGTATAGAACCGGAGATACCTGAGTGTGAGTCCACTGAGTTTCTTGACAGATCAATACTAAACAGACTGTTAAACTTCCCTAACGAACGGGGCAATTTCCCAGTTAGTTGATTTTGACTCAAATCCAACAACCCAAGACTTAGGTTGCTACAAGACATGGCCTCAATCATTTCAGTTATATCGCCAGTTAGATAATTAGATGATAGGACAAGACTCTGAAGCTTGCAGAGATTCCATCTCCCAAACATAGAAGGAACTTGACCTGTTAGAGATGAATCATATAGATTAAGTTCTGTAAGGCTGCTCATGTTGAACAACCAAGAAGGTATGGTGGAATTAAAAAGATTTCCAGAGAGATAAAGTCTAGAGAGAGATGTAATATTTAGAAATGGCGAAGATGGAGGAAGTGAAGCAAGACTGCAAGAAGACAAATCCAACTCTAATAGAGATGGCATCTTATTCACAGCTCGAAATAACTCATGGTGTGAGTTGGTGATATTTACATAACCCATGCCAAGATATTGAAGCGAAGATAGAGAAGAGAGCCAACTCAAGTCTCGGGCTGAAAGTGAAGAAAATAGGGCAGAGATGTCAAGATGATGCAAATTTGACAAACTGCCAAGATGAGTAGGGACCACTCCAGAAAAATATGCATTGGATAAGTCAAGGTAATTCAACATATTGAGGGAACCAATAAAATCTGGAATGGAAATTCCTTCGAAGTTATTGTAACTCAGGTCCAAGTGTCTCAAGTGTTTCAAGTCGGCCAACGAAGGATTTATCTCACCGCCGAAAGGAGACAGTGAAAATATACTTGCAGTTTTGTTGCAGATAACATAGGTCTTGAGCTCGAACTTTAGAACATGACCAGTTTGGTTGTCACATTCAATACCCTTCCAATTACAGCAATCTTCCCCAACCCATGAAGAAAGGCAATTGGAAGGATCCTTGAGATCATTTTTTATTTTAAGGAGTGCCACTCTCTCTTCCTTAATGCAAAGAATGGTAACATTAAGGCTAGTCACTGCATACTGAGTTGTTGCAATAAGAAAGAAGAGAGGTAAGACAAGATATCCAAATACTTTTGTGTTTACCATCGTCCTACCTACTTATTGAAAGAGGATATCATATGGTTTTATGAGCAAAAGAGCTTTGGATGATTACATATATATAGAACAAAGTGACCGGTATTGTTTCTCTGTATTTGTTTGATTCTGTTTCTTTGTATTTTCAATAGTGCCTAATTACAACATATAATATTGACACAAAAATATTATTGTGAAACTATCAGTCGATGTGTATATTCTGCGAATTTTATTAAGTCAACTGCTCAGGCAGATAACTTATTTTGTAAAAGAATAACTGTACAATTCCATAATATGGTTTTAAGTTTTAAGTGTATAAATGCACCTTCCAGGAAAAAAACATGCACTCATTCTAGAACGGTTTCTGGTGATGTATAATTAATTAAAGTTTGGAAAATGCTAACCAGTTTAGGGTACTTGCTAAGAAGTTTAAATATGAAAGTTTATCTTAGGAATTTATATTCAACTTCAACCCATTGAAGTTTTAAAAAGCAACTTTTTCTACATAAAATTTATCAATTATTTCATCTTTTAAATCATTAACAAGTGCCGAAATTGCTTAAAATTTAGGCCGAAATTTCTAAACCGGCAAAAATACCGAAATTCCTAGACTGGATGCTGTGACTATGGTTTGAACTCCGACTCATCCATAGTTTTCAATAACTATGCTCATTTTGTCAATCTACCAAAAATATCTAACTAATAAAAGAAAATCAATAAGAAAAATATATAAATAAGAAAATATTTCTTTTAGAAAAGAAAATGAAGGTGTTATCTACTTAGTATAAACGTAGAACAAAATTCACAGAGAATCTGCATATATAACTTTAGAAGGATGTCAAACAAAAAAGAAAATCTTGAGATTCACAATGGTTATGGAAAATTTAAGACAAAATCTTGCTTCAACACAAACTTTTTTGGTCGTATCTATTTAACCCACAATTCTGTTTTTATATGTAGATGAAGTGACAAACACCACATAAAACTTACACATGCATATGAGAAGTCCCGGATTTAAACCCAAGTGATCTAGATACATTTAACCCTCAATTGGCAAACTGGATGACATCAATCAATTAAATAAATATTGAGTTTAATGGATATGCAATGAGTTTTACATCATCATCTAATAAAGAATCGTTCATATGGTCATGTAATTCTATATTATAATCGCTTTTTAAAAATAACTATCAAATAATAAACTCTTATTGAACGTCAGTATATAAAACTAGTTTTTCTTTTTTCATAAATATTTACCACCTTTTTTTTTTTGAAGGAAAATATTTACCACCTTTGTAGGACGTAAGTGATGCAAATTTAAATAATGTTCAAGATAAAAGATAACGAAAAAAATTCCCTCTGATGGTTTCCTGAACATAGATCCTTTTTTAAATTAAAGACTTAAATGTGTGTTTGGTCCCTACACTTTCACTCAATTTTGACATTGGTCCCTGCGCTTTTTTTTGTTTGACATTGATCCCTGCAGTTTGTAAAAGTTTTGGTTTAAGTCCTTCCGTTAAGTTTCAGTTATATATAAAAAAAAAACCAAAACTAATGGTGTGCTACGTGGACCAATCATGACACGCCACATGACACGCTAAAAGACAAAAAAAATCAACTTTTTAATTATTATTTTATTCATTATTTTTTTACTGAAAAATATCATAGTCCCTGCACTTTGGTATTGGTTTCTGAACTTTTTTTTTATGAAAAAAAAACTTTCAATAAAATTATTATGTTTTATTATTGTTTTGTTCATTATCTTTATTGATAATAACCATAAAGTTTTTAAGTAAACATTAAAAACAAATCGTAATATTCATAGAAAACATTTTTATTGAGAATAATCATAAAGTTTTTAAGTAAACATTAAAAACAAATCGTAATATTCATAGAAAACATTGAAACGTAGGAACATTGAAAGAGTAGGAATATATATGGAACAAAACATTTAAAAATTGAAAACGTTAATATACATGGAAACTGGAAACGTAGGAAAAAAAGAAACAGAGGCAAAGCATTTTATTTTTTTTAAGCAAATAGAGGCAAAACATTGAAAACGTAATAAGTATGTTTTAACATATAAAGGATATAGGTGGGTTTTAATTAAAATGGTAAGGGTAAAAATGGAACAAAAAATGATAAGCTAAAAACTTTGGGGATAATTACACTAACCTCCCCTATGGTTTATGTAAATGTATCCTACCTCGCCTCTATTTTTACACTCAGCAGCAATACCCCCTGCCGTTATCTCTGTCAATCTTCCGTTAGAAAAATTGAACTACTTCCTTTTCAATAAAATAAAAAATGAAAACGCTTGTTACCAAAACAAAAGATTGAAAATGCTTTTCACTTTTAGATTTATGCCCGCTAAAATTGATCCATTGTATCAGCCACTCATCATCCATTCTCCAACAACAACAAAACAGAGAAATTTATATCAACGCTCTTTGTTATGATTGAGATTAATTGTGAAGGCAGAAAGGACAAAATAATAGAATTAGAGGCAAGTCCCTCAAAATAGAATTAGTGGCAATTGATCCCCTTTAGTGCAAGTAAGGAGAAAAATAAATTAGCAACTTGGTTCAATAATACTTATTTTTCGATGCTATGATATTTTCCAGCAACAAACGATATTGTTTTCATCGATAGAAATTAGCAACGATGTCTCTACATCTTTTTTTAACTTTTAACAGTTGCTAACATTGTTAAATTGTAAAAGGAGGTATCTATTTATTTTAAGAAAACTTAAGGGAGGTTGGTATCTATTATAAAACTTGAGGGGGTCTTTGTATTGTTTGAAAAGACCTTAGGGGAGGTTATTGTAATTTTCCCTTTAATTTTATATGATACATTAGGAACCCTACACTTGAGGGAAAAATAATTCTTATAAGAATTCTACTTCAAAGTCACAAACACTGCTCTTAAGGAAGACTCATGTGATGTAACAAGCCTTCTTTTGTTTGTACTGTCTAGCATAAACAATGTATACCAATATATTAACAAAACTAAGTCCAGCTAGAAGCCAAAAAAAGTAATCAAGATGACCCTCATTTAAATTATCTCTTATCCATCCAGAATTTCCATCTTCTGTCGTAATGTAATCGACAATAGTGACAACCAAAGAGCTTAAATAATTCCCCAAAGAATTTGTTAAAAGTGCCAATGCACTGCAGAAACTGCGCATGCCATCCGGCGCTTGCTCATAGAAAAACTCATGCTGTCCAACAAAAGTGAATACCTCAGCAGCACCAAGCAAGAAATATTGCGGTATCTGCCACAATATACTAAATGGTACGGGGACATTTTCGTCGACCAAACCAAATTCTTTCGCCATTTGCAACCTCTTGGTTTCTACTAATGCAGCAGCTGACATGCAAATAATGGAGAGAAAAAGGCCGATTCCCATCCTTTGCAATTCTGAAAAGCCTCTTACCTTGTTGGTGAATTTCCTTGCAATTGGAACCATCATGTTATCATAAATTGGAACCCAAATAATGACAGCTAAGATGTTAAATGTTGAAAGAGAGGCTGCAGGAATTTTCAAAGAAGCAATAATCGTGTCCATCATTTTTCCTTGTTCAACAAATAGTGACGATGTTTGTGCATAAACGGCGCAGAAGATTATTCCTGATGCCCAGATTGGAAAAATGCGGATCAAAATCTTAAACTCTTCAACTTGTGTAACTGTACAAAGCCTCCATGGACTAGTCGCTTCGGCACTCTCTTTTTCTGCATCTGATATCACCGCTGCTTTATCAAGGAACCTGCACAAAGTAGAGTAATATGTCATTTTGATCCCTAAATGTGTGAGGCGGCGCCACTATAGCCCCTGAGTGCATCGAAATTACAAAAACATTCCCGAGTGTGTATGCTGTTAGTAATTTCATGGATCAAACTGACTAGTGAAAGACACATCCAAAGACCAACCTGACCAACGAAAGAAACAGATATACCAGGACCAAACTGACCAACAAAATACACGTTCAGATACTATAGGGATAGCGACTTACATATTCAACGACAAAAATGGTTATTTCCTCCAAATATTTTGGGATACACTATAAGTATTAAGCAAACAAAATTATCTCTGCTTTGAGCAGAAGAACACAAGGAAAGACATTATAATTGGATATGAAAAGATGATTGAAGCTATGAGATTACCTCAAATCATCACTGTGTTCTAGTCTAGAACATCCTTCAATGGAGGAATTCGTCATTGCGTTTTCAAAGAGGAGACAACTGTCTTTGGGAACCTCCAATTTCCATTTGAATAAAGCAGCAGAAATCACCTGGAAAATTCTTGTAAGAGGACTTCCACCTGGCCTTTGAACTCTATAGATTGGTGTGCCTAGAAAGAAAATTATGATTGCAATACCAATAAACAATGCACAAATTCCATATCCAATGCCCCACCCTACGTTTTCTTCAGTCCATACCAATATTGTGACTGATAAAAGTGCACCAATGTTACTAGTGAAATAATTCCAATTAAAAAATGATCCTTTACTTGCTCTTTCCTTATGATCTGTATCATCAAACTGATCTGCCCCAAAGGGCCAAATACATGGCTTTATTCCACCAGTCCCTACCGCAATTAAAAGTAGTCCAAGAAAGAACACAGCTCTTTGAGCTAAAGTTGCTGATGGACAGACAGAACTCACACATTCCATTGGCTTCAATGCAGCAATGGTTGCTGAAAGAATCAATATGCAGATTCCCTGTAAAAATTAAAAGTACTATTATGGATACTATCAGATTCATGATGAAAAACTCATGAATCATAATTTTAAATTTTACAATGAGATAGATTCCGTAAAACACTGCAATTGTCCAGTATCTTCCCAAGTAAGTATCAGCAAAGAAGGATCCAATGAGAGGTGTAAGATAGCAAGTTCCTTGAAAAGTGGTGACATTTTTTACGGCAGAAACAGTTTCTTCATGTAGTTTCGTGGTGAGATAAGTGACAAGATTTGTAGCAATCCCATAGTACGCCAAACGTTCACAAAAGAAAGTACCTGTATTATAATAGATATGTGACGCGTCAAACACAAGAAAAATATTATTTGTTAGAACAAAAAACAGATGATGGAACATATAATCACCTAGAATAAAGGGGCATGATTTCCATGTCCCAGTTTCCCTTTTGACAGAAAGCTCTCCCTTTATGTTCACCGACCCATCTCCTATGTGAACACTGTCTTCAGACTGCAAAAATTAAAAATAAATAACAGCATAAATGATAATACTACAAATTAGCTTCTACCTATGTGAAGACTATAACAAGTTGCATGCCATTATGATGTAGAGATGATAGGCTAAGTAGGAACCAGTAAAAGACCATCTTCCAGAAGTAATCTGGTAGGTTGCTCTAAATGTTCCATTGTTAGTCTCTACTGTCTCAAATTGATGGGGCCAATTTTGATGTCTCTTGAGAGCCACTCATCTGCATTCTATTTTTATAATCATAATGCCTACAAAGAATGGTAGGTAAAAAGTTAACACCCACCATTCTGAAATACTCCTTTTGTGAGTTTGAAAAGGAGTTGAGAGTGCTTTTTCACTTCACGTTTTATGGCCTATAATTAGAAGAATCAATAAAATATGAACTTGTCAATTGCCACAATATAGAAAAACCTGATAAAAACTGTAGTGAGGATACCAAAGCATAGAAGAGAATATTGCTTATAAGGCCTTAATGAACGACCAAGTGCAATAGTTGCTAACACTCCACAATAAACGTGGCTGTAGCAATCAAGCATATCATGTGGTAAAAGCATGACAGTTGAAACCAAAAACTGGGGGAAACACATGTTACAAAAAAATAACTTTTCATCATTAGACAACGAGTCATACACTCTGTTGCACCGACACTTTTGATTGAAGGTGTGTCTGGTGTCCGACACGTGTCCTATCTAACACCAACACGACACTGACACTTGTGATTACATTGAATTATGTCATTTTTTCAAAAATTAATCGATGTCAACGTGTTAGTGTCATGGCAGGTGTCCTTGTTTGTGTTTGTGCGTCATAGACTCGTAAACAACTAGCTATATTGTAAAAATTGGAATCAATAATACAAATATTTATTTATTATTACATTAATCATAATAATTGTATGATACTATAAAATGCATATAAACTTTACGATTTGATTTGTGTATGCTTTTTATTTCGTATTTTATTTCCTTGTAATTACTTATAGAGGACATATTCACTCAAGTCTACATAATTGTATTTGTTTCAATCTTTAGAATTTGAAATGACAGGATTTCCAAAAGAAAAATCTTTCCGAGTTGTGATTACCCCCTAGCAGCATGTACTTTTTTTTTTGGATAAGCAAATATATTAGCCTATTGGGGTACTCTTATCCAAAAACATCAATATGTAATTCAAGAATTAAAATAAGATGACGTGCATAAAACACGATATGATCACCACTTATAGAAAGAGATAACTGAATCTTTAACTCTTGCTTTGAACCACAACTAACTTCTGAAATTGATCATTTTTACCACTTCAACTGAATTCAGTTGTAACTTGTAAGGAATGGAAACAAATCCGATTTCTATGCATTCATATGGACCATATAACGCAGTCCATTTGAATGCAGACCCACATGATTTTACAGAATTCCTGATATATACATATATTTCTACAAATCCTAATTAGACCAGAAATGAGTTCTGCCATTAGGTGGCGTAATCATGTTTACACCCACAAATGCAAATGCAACGACACTATACAAGTAAAACGTAAATGATCTGTGGATTCAGCACCGCTCTTACAAAACACGCATGAGTTGATCATTTTGAGCAAAGACTTCTCTTCTCAATGATTACTTTACAACCAAAAGCATTGAGTTTTTTAGTGCTAAACTTAACTGTAAGTTGTTGAATAACTTCCCGTTTTCCTGATCATCGTTCCTTTGAATGAGCTTATAAGCTGATTTATTCGAACTAATCTGCCTTTCAATGCCAGTGGTTCAGCTGAAATTCTATTGTAGTTATGTAGAACATAGTAACTCGGAAAGTTCCATTCCAAAACTCGGTCTGTCCAAAAACTTATACTATCCACCTTCCCAAATTCCATTTCTAATTAGCATATGTATTTAAATACAGAGCAATATCCACAATGAAAGAAGGAAATATGAGAACATGTTTCCATTCCTAAGAGCAATAAATGCTTCAAAAATCTTAAGAAACCTTATTCTGCTTGTACATTTTGGCAGCAATTATGAACACCAACATATTTAATAAGCTTAGTCCAGATATAATCAGAAAAAAGTAATCAAGATGTCCACTGTTCAAGTTATCAGGAATCCATCCAGGCCTTCCTCCTTGTGTTGTGAAGTAAGTTACTATAGTAAGAATGAAAGAGCTCAAGTAATTCCCCAATGAAAAACTAAGGAGCGGCAGTGCACCACATAAAGTTCGCATAGCATCTGGTGATTCTTCATAGAAGAACTCAAGCTGCCCTATGAATGCGAATACCTCTGACGCGCCTAATAAGAAATATTGAGGTAGTTGCCATAACACACTAAGGGGTACAGCGACAAGTTTATCAACAAGGCCAAGCTCTCTTGCAAGCTGCAGACGCTTAATCTCCACAGCAGCAGCTGCTAACATGCAAAGCCCAGAAATAAAATGGCCAATTCCTATTCTTTGAAACACAGAAATGCCCCTTTTCTTGCCTGTAATTTTTTTTGCAATAGGAACAAGTATCCGGTCGTAGACGGGGACCCACAAAATAACACTTGCCACATCAAAGGTTGAGAGGGAAGCTGGGGATAATTTGAAGGAACTGATGTTCGTGTCCATCATAGTTCCTTGCTCCACAAACAATGTTGACATCTGGGCGTAGACAGCAGATAAAATGATGCCAGTAGCCCAAATTGGAAACATGCGAATCAAGATTTTCAATTCCTCCACCTGTGTCACGGTGCAAAGCCTCCATGGATTAGAATAGTCACCACTTCTGTTGTCTGAATCAGACACTACAGCTGCTCTATCAAAATACCTTTATTTAAAAACACCAAGAAAAAGCAAAAAAAATAAATATATGGAGTTTTAGAAGGTTGTGAAGAGGAAGCCTTGTAGAAATTGAAATACTTTCAAGCTGTAGAAGATACTTCAGTCATTATCAACAATAGACTTAAGTAGGAAGCAAAGTTTTAAAAAAAAATGACCAAACTTCACACAATTTCTCAGTGCAATAAAGATGATCCACTAGAGAAAAAATTATGTTTTACTCAAACACGTGCCTAATCATGACGTATAAGAAAAGTGATACAATATGTGATACGCTTACGCAACTATTGATCAGTCACTAGCATAAATTATATGTTTCCCTCTGCATCAAATGCTTATGAGTAAACTTACAGACAAAGTAAAGTGAAAAAAATACAGGTATCTCTATGCATGTAGATCACAAAATCAATATAATTCATACACGAGTTAGGTTCAGTTATCATGAAAAGGAGGAAATTGGCTACTTCCCTACAATCCATTGTGTGTTTCAATCACCACACACACACATATATTATTTCGATAATATCAGTTAACCTATCCTTTCAACCCTATTTTGGTGTGCCGAACAAGGCCTATGACTAGAAGTCTGGCTAATCTGTGGCTGCCAAATTAAGCATAAACAGCTCCTATATTATTGGAGCAAGGTTCATATCTCACATATTCTCACAAACAACCAATTCCGCATTTCGAATCAGACAAATTGCACATCAACAAGAATGTTACACAGAAATCCAACATATACAAGATACTCCTTTGCTTATATTGGAAAAATGAATAAAGCAAATAACACTAGGGCAGAAAAGAAAACTCAATGCAAAAAATTACCTGAGATCATCACGGTGCATCAATTTGCGACTTCTCTCAAATTCAGATTTATTGTCAGGCATCTCATACAGGAGACTACTATCCTCAGGCACAACCAGATTCTGCTTCCGGACAGATGCTAACACAACCTGGCACATTCTTGTAATAGGGCTACCCATTGGTTTTTGAAACCTATAGAGAGAGGTGCCTAAAAAGAAACTTCCAACCGATAACCCCATAAATAAAGTAGGAATGCCAAATCCAAGACCCCATCCTGCATTATCTTGAACCCACACAACAAAGGTGCATGAAGCAATGATACCTAGGTTGATAGAAAAGTAATACCAGTTGAAAAAGGAAGCCTTCTTAGCCCTTTCTTTGGAATCAGTATCATCAAACTGATCTGCCCCAAAAGGTGGAACACATGCTTTTACACCGCCAGTTCCTAGTGCAATTACATAGAGACCAAAGTAGAACACATAATATTGCATAGGACTAGCCGGAGGACATATCGAACTCAAACACTCAGTTGGCTTCAACAATGGAACAGATGCAGAAAGAGTCAAGATACAGAGCCCCTGCAAGAAACAACCATATCAGTATCACATATTAAAACGTGTAAAGACAACTATTGACTAGGAGAAGAAATGCAGCTTAAGTGTATTACAACAAAATAAATCATAGAGAAAATGGCAATTGTCCAGTATCGTCCCCAGTAACCATCTGCCAGAACGGCTCCAATGAGAGGTGTAAGATAACAAGTTCCTTGCCAGATGCTGACATTTCTTGCAGCAGAGGCGTTTCCTTCATGTAGTTTGGTGGTAAGATAGGTAACAAGGTTTGTTGCAATGCCAAAGAAAGCCAAACGTTCACAACATTCATTGCCTGTCATTTACATACATAAATGTAATAAAAACAAAAATGAATCACCTAAAACATAAGGGCAATGTAAAAAAATGATACCTAGAATAAATAGACATGCTCTCCAATTGCCAGTATTGTGCTTAATAGCAGGCCTCTGTCTATAATCAACTGAACCATCTCCTGTGTATTGTTTGCTACTTTCATCCTAGAGAATTAAAATAAATAACATCTCACAAAGTAAAATACCTAAATAACAAAATACTTTAGAGTGTAAAGTGAATAATATCAACAGTTAAAGATAAACATTGTAGGGACATCAACAAATCATGAGTTTGTTACAATAAAAATCTTTTTTCTCAATTTACAATTTAGAGGAGTCAAATCCAAATAGCTATGAGTGGTGCCGCTAGCAGGACTCACTCCAATACATGTGGGTCCCACCCATCCGTTTGAAAATTAGTCCACCATTTTCGAACTGGGTCTGTTGGACCTAGTTCCAATTAACAGCTTCAAAATACATAAAGTGTTGGACCAAGTTCATACGAGACTATTATAAGAACGTACTCCCATAAAACAAAACACCGTACGTATATGGAAATTCCCATGCTATTAACAGATTAATGTTTCGTAACTATAAAATAAAAAGTATTTAAAATTAAAATTTAATAAAAAGAATCTTAACTGTCCGTGAATGATACCTCAGAATTAGTATTATTAAGGTAAGAAAAAAAGAAGAAAGAGAAGAGAACCTGAAGAAGAAGGGGTTGTTCCAGTTCAAGAAAGTCGTCGTTGTCAACAGAAGCCATTATGAGCAAGAAGAGTAAGAAGTTAGAAGTATGGAATGGACAAACTGCTACTGTAGTGTCCTTTTTAACTTTTCAAACACCATTTCTTTTTCTTCACGTAATTTCAACCTTTTTATGGTTAGAGATTTATTTATTTCAATTGAGGTTAACACATTAAATTCATATTTTGGAAAGATAATTTACTAATTAATTTTAAAAGTTGCTCTTTGTATTATAAAGTAATAATTACATTGTTATGTATATAAATTCGATTCAAATTAGTCAGTGATTAATTTCTTTACTGTGAATGTGACAGATAGAATTTTTTACACATGTTTTCAATCAAATTATTTTTATTTGTCTAGTAAGACATTAAAGCGCACGGCCACAAAAAACAATCCCTTTAGCCATCTCTAAAAAATCATTTTTGATTTAAATAATTATTTTAATAATCAATTTTTTATTTTAACCCCTATTTAAGAGAGCAATTTTTTTGTTCATAGGTCCTAACTCAATGAGTAAGAATACCGAAATTTCTTGGTCAGACGTTGCGAACGAGGTTCGAACCCCGTCCCCTCCACTTATGTGTGTGAGTTTCAGTGGCTATTTGTTAATATACTAAACAATTACGGTTTTTCCTTTTTTTTGGTAACCTAGTGGCTAGACTTAGGGATGGCAATTGGACCCATACCGTATGGACACCCACAAAAAATACCCATTATGGGTAAGGTAAAACACCGCTTTCATGAGTCCGAGCTTGGGTATGGGTAATTACCCGCAAATTTGAATGGGTATGGGCACAGGTATGGGCACTGTGCTACCCAGCCCCACAACCCGCATATATGTATTTATATAATTTGATAAATAATTTATTTATTTTTTGTGTACAATTTATTTATTTATTTATTTAACTATTTAAGCCTAACACAGCTTAATACAACTTAATAAAAACTTTAGTAACAATTTATTTCGACTTTAACATGTAAATGCAACTTTTTAACGTATAGTTGATGTAAAGTATGTATTTGTTCTTTCTTTCTAGGGATGTTTTAGATGTTTGTTTATTTGGCTAAATACTAGGATCCATACTATTTTATGAGTTGATTTGAATTTTTTTGGATCATAGTTGTATTTCAATTATGGTGTTTTTTATTGTCTTTTTATGGTTAAAGTGCGGGTAATGGGTGCGGGTATGGGCACTTAAGTGCCCATATGGTATGGGGAAGGGCACTAAAGTTGTTGCCCACGAGGGTACGAGCTCGGGTACGGGCATTTTTTACAAACGCGGGTAAGGGGATGGGTACTATAGTACCTTGCCCATTGGGTACCCATTGTCATCCCTACTCGCACACTATAAGTGTGGAGAACCGAAGAACCCGTGATATTATAAGTGTGGAGAACCAGAGAATTTGTGGTATGAAACTCAACCCTTACATATCAATGTTTATGAAGCTATCAACCGAGTTCCACTTACAAGACAAAAATGTGGTTTTAGTCCTCACAAATGTAGCACATTTTCTTTTCGATCCTTGCTATTTTGTTTTAGTCCTTGTAAAATTCCTATTGAAATTGAGGTATAACATTCATTTTAATCCTTATTTTGAAAGACAGATGCAATATTCTGTGTATTCCATGACCAATTGTAATATGACTAAATTTTGCAAGGATTTGAACAAAACAAATACCCTCAAAAACAAAAATGGTTTATCTGTACGGACTAAAAACACAGAAAAATTAAGGGACTAAATAGGTAATTTAGCCATTAAAATAAAATGACATACATAAACCAATATATGATCACCACTCATAGAAAGGGATAATTATTCTAAAAAAAAAAACTCGTAGAAAGGGATAACTGAATGTCCAACTCTCGCTTTGCGCCACAACCAACTTCTACTGAACTTCAATGTATTCATTCATATGGACCATATAATGCAGTCTATACGAATGCAGAGCCCCGTGACTTTCCAGAATTCCTGGTATACATTTCTTTCTACCGATCCTAAAGTAAACCCAGCAACGAGTTCTACCATTAGGTGGCGTAACCGTGTTTACACCCAACTACAAATAACATGTTTTCCAGGTGTAATTACATGTTACAAGTAAAAAGGTAAATTATATGTGGATACACTGCTCTTGCAAAATACACAAGAGTTGAACATTTTGAGCAAAGACTTCTCAATGATTACTTTCCAACCAAAAGCATTGGGCTTTTGAGAAGCTAAATGAACCATAAGTTGTTGAATTCATGTCTGCTTGATCATCATGCCATTGAATGATCTTATAAGCAGATTTTAGACGAAAGAAAATGTCTTTCAATGCCAGCAGTTCAGCTTTCACAGCTGAGAGTACGAAGTATATTATTGCTCACTAAGAACTTCTCCATTAAAACAATTATCTAATAACATGGCAAGTTTTATTAAAAAAAAAAACATACCATCCACATTTTCGTCCACTTTTCCAAACCCGTAATATCCAAAATGAAAGAAGGAAATATCATAAAACGCTTCCAGTCCTAAGAGCAACAAAAAATTTGAAAAATCTTAAGAAGCCTTCTTTGGTTTGTATATTTTGGCTGCAACTATGAACACTAACATATTCAATAAGCTAAGTCCAGATAAAAGCAGAAAATAATAATCAAGATGTCCCTTGTTCAAGTTATCTGGAATCCATCCAAGCCTTCCTCCTTGTGTTGTGAAGTAAGT
>Ga0315914_1005083_pt1 | contig 19344 bp, 11 predicted proteins | sample MpolenodulesMG_FD_203920 | JGI IMG/M metagenome (GOLD analysis project Ga0315914, IMG submission 203920) | Medicago polymorpha root nodule microbial communities from Los Angeles, California, United States - elongated nodules | ecosystem: Host-associated > Plants > Roots > Nodule | place: USA... | reverse complement strand
TTGATAATGCAATTGTTGTTGAAGTTGATCAATGTAAATGGAGGTGTACTTTTACATTGTTGTTGGTGGATATATATGTTGGAGAGTTTGCATTATTGGGTCTTTGCTTGTATGTCCATGCATCATAGTCATATTGAGTCATATGAGAAATGTAAAAGGAGGTGTACTTTTACATAGGTGAATTGTAAGAGGAGGCGTACTCTTACATAAGATGTTCTGTTGGCATTTTGTTGTTGGTGATGGTATTGCATGCATCTAGAAGAGTGTAGAACATTGAATGCATTGGAGTAATTGATGAGTCGTGTCATAATTGAATATGTGACTTGATGAATTTGTACATTGGTGGAATTCCATGAATGTTGTGATTATGTGGATTGGTGTATATGTACATTGGTGGGTTTGTTGACGGTTGTGAAAAATTGAATTATGCTCTAATTACATGTTTTACTTGTTTGTGCTTATACACTTGGTGAATCTAATTGATGATAATTATTTTGGTAATAGTGATGAGGTGAGAATTGTATATGTATATACATATGATGTGGTGATTTCTTTAATAATGATGATTGTTTGCTTGTAACTTTGAAATGATGAATTGTACTTGTTGAGTTCAGTATGCTAAATGAAGAATAAGATGAGTAATCCTTTCATTGATTGATGTTGATAAATGATGAGCTTATGTCGATGACTCGATTAGAGATTGAATGTGCTTTCTATGCTATGTTAGTGATGTGATAGCTTGAGGTGTATTGAATGCGGGATAATAATCATGTGATGTTAGTATTCAAGGAGGGATGGGTATGTATAGGTGTTATGCATGAAATCCTTGAATGCTTATGTTTGTTTATGTTGATTATGATTGATGTGAAGCTAACTCGCAGTGGTCTGTGGTGGACCGCCTACCTATTTTTATGAATGGGTAGACAGCGTGCATGAGTAGTTGTTGGTTTCTTTGATAGCGGGAGCTATCTCCGTTATCGTTTCCTTTGGAGTCTTAGAGTAGGCTCTGATCTAGGATGTCTGTTTTTATGATTATTCTAGATTGTTTATGCTGGATTTATGTTGTTGAGATTTTTCGCATATGTCGGGACTTGGAGATTTTTATGACGATGTATATTGATCTTATGACATGTATATTTTGGGGATGTATGATTTATATTCGCTGCGACTATTGAAAAATTTTATATATGCATGTTAAAATTTGTTTTTGTTGAAGACGTAGCGTCTATTTCTTGAATATATGCTTTATTCGTGTGTTTTATCGCTTTAATAGAAATAGGGCGTTATAATGAAGGCGGGGGTGAAGAAGCATTGGCGGCCACCAATTGAAAATGGGCTAAAGTCAACATTGAGGGGTGTGGGGGTGGCTCTGTCTAAACTTTCAAGAACTTTTCGCTTTTTTCCCTAGTACGCTCTTCTTCCACAAAAATATCGTTCATGGCTTATGTAGACATATCCCCCAACCTAGAGTACAAAATGACAACTTTGTATCTATGTTCCAAGACATTAACGCTCCTACCAAATGATGGTTGTATCTCCCCTAACTGGATTACCAACATCTCATGTATTTTTTTTCCCAACAAGTAACTAAACCACCTACCGTAGTGGTCAAATATCTCTTCACTCTACCATGAGCCCCTTCAACTCTGATGGTGGTTCTTAACCCAAGATGCAACACGGTCTGTCCATGCCCTCACTATATTTTCCTTAATAGTGTCCAAAATGGTACTTTGAACATAGTCAATAATCTTTGGAATTTTTTTACAAACATCTCGGAATTGCATTACATTACTTGCATATGACTCTTGAGTAGGAGATTCAACCACCTTTTCCCATGCTCTAAAAATGGTATCAACTATCTCATTTGGCTTCACCTCGTTCAAAATCTTATATTTTCTATCCACTTTGACAGCCTTTGGTTTCACTCTACAATATGTGATGATTTCGGCTCTAACATTTCTTCCAACATGAAAATAATGAAGTATTGCACTAGTTTTAGGGAGAACTTTTGCTACGGAATTCATCAAAGTTGTATCTCTGTCAGTCACATCCACCTTAGGCATATCACTCTTTGGTTTAAGAAGTTTAAGCAATATCTATAAAGCCCAGGTAAAGTTATCCTCCTTCTCACCCGTTATATCAACCAAATATGTCATAGCAGTTGAGGTGACCTCAACTATCTCAAACAGTGGCATACTGTATATTTTGATTTTATAAGTTAAGTCCATAACAAAAACTGTTGGAAAATTGTTAACTGATTGAGGATGAGCCCAAAATATGTCTTGAATAGTATCACTCCCACATTTATCTCTTATGAAATATACATATTTGGACTCTTCCAACTTTGAGATTAGATAATGCATCTCCGTCTTATCACCTTTGGTTACCTTTTTGATTTTATGACGTTCGTTGTAGACTTTTTTTATATTTGTCATGGACTCTTGTCATTTTCTCTTCAAATTTGTCAAAATATTTTTTGTTTTTACCGAACTCGTGGTTAAGTCATGTACAATCTTCTAGTCATCCTCTGTTAATCTTCCCGCAAGAAGGTGCCCTTCTAAATATGGACACATCTCATGGTTGTGAACACCATTAAGAATATCCAACTTCCAAGCGTTTTCTTCCTTAACAATATAGCCACGCACGTTGAACAAACACCCATATTTTCTTGATCCCGTTGCTTTATACTTCAATTTTTTCTTCAGTACTTTGTGCTCGCCACTCCTTTCACAAACCAAATCCAACATAGGATTACTTATTGCACAAGATATTTTTATGACAACCGTAAATCCAGCCATATTCGATTGTCGACGTACCCAACCGAGATATTCATCTTTATCTTTCCATGTATTTTGGCTTGAAAAGAAATGAGTTGTGTCCACTTCGTTGTCACGAAGATTGGACACATCGGAATTGACGTGTAAAGCCTCAACTTTCACGAGAGCTTAAACTTTCACCGAAGCTTCAACCTTAGGCGGTTTGATCTCGACGAAATAATCGACAAAACTAGGTTTTCGACCAACTAGATCATCATCCGCATTCTCAACCATAATTATAAATAAACAACATATAATTGCAAAATTATTTAATTAACATCTATCTAATATAAAGTAAAAACAAAAATTAAACAAAAAAAAAATTAGATTAGAAAACTTAATGTCGATGGCAGTAGTTGACTACCATTTGACTCAGCGGTAGTTAACTACCGCTACGCTGCATGTCAAAAAATCTTAAAAAAATGGCAGAAAAAAGCACAAATGTAAACAGGTTAAAATTTGCATTACCTTTTTCTTGACGTCAAATGTGTGTAGAAACCTTCTAGAAATCCTTCTCCATTAATTTCAGTCTAAGGTTTGAGTGGAAAAATTTGAAATTGAGGATTTTTTGAGGTAGGGTGATGGATGAATAGTAGAAGGTAGGGTGGAGTTGTACTACAATTATGGGAATGACCATAACGGTAGTTAACTACCACTGGGATCAGCAGTAGTTAACTGTTGCCATTTTTTTTTGTTTGAGCGGTAGTAAACTACCGCTGAGGTAAAACTGAAATTGCCATGTTTATTTAGGAAAAAAAGTTATGAAAAAAGCAATTCTCTAATAGCTTTGGGCCAAACTTTTAGCCCAACCCATATTTACTTAAATTGTTTTTGTTTTAGATTTTTTTCCTTTAATATTTTATAAATTAGTTATCTATTATTTATTAAATTATAAAATAGAAAAATAAGATGTCAGAGCTCTGCCAAGAGCTAACTGGTCGCCACCGCCATCGATGATGCTTTGCTATGCAATGCTGTGAGAGCATTAGGGGACCGTCACCGTCGCCATGGGGTCGTAGAAGGACCACCGTCCGCCGTTATGGAGATTGTAGAAGAGCTCCTCGTCGAACAACATTGTCATTGTCGTTGATAAGTGTCAAATTTACGTAATTTTACATGTGTTTTATCGTCACATATTAACTTGTTTAACAAACAATCTAAAGAAATAAAATATCGTCATGTAAGTACCACTCAGTTGGTAGTTGCAAGGACAATAATATACAAAGGCCGGGACTCGAAACACATATTCTCCATTTTTTTTCACATTTAAAAGTGTATGAGTCTAACCACTAGGCTATTTTAAAAAAAATTATCAGTAATATATTGAAAATATTTTGAACATTGCTAAATTGTAGCGTTTTCTATGGGATTGTCAAATACACTAAGAAACATAATTTAAATTGATTGTCAAATAAATTATTTAATTGATAAATTACTATTATTATGAAATATATGAGTATTGGATTGTTACATTATGAACTATATATGAGAATATTGGATTGTTACATTATGAACTATATATGAGAATATTGGATTGTTAATTTCGTTAAGAGAATAGCTATTTTTTCACCAGAATTTTCTTTTCTCTTTACCTAACAGATACCAAAGTAGTTCTCATATTCACTTTGTTACAGCATTAATTAGATGTAGAGAACTGACAATGGTGCTGGTGGTGAGAGATGCCAAAAAGGTGCATTTATTTATGGCTAGTGCTTCAATTCCATATTCCCCTTTATTCAAATTTCCCAATGGAATCTAACAACAAGGTTCATGGAGGTACGTGTTAAAATTATCTTTGAAGTTAGCAGCTAGCTTGATATGACGATAGGGGAAAAGGGAATTACCTAGTGGTGCTCACAAATATGTATATGATTTGCTAGTTCATTCTTATACTTTATTAATGATTTTGATGTGTGGAAAATTCTTCTTCTAGGTTAAAAGTTCCGTATATTTTCTCGTGGTTTGTTGCTACATATGTGCTACCTAGCTCGTTTTAGGCATTGTTTTTCAAGATAAATAAGTATCTAGAAAGACATTTTCTATGGTACACTCGAAATTTTTTAAATGAACAGTTTAATGATTTATTTTCTTTAGTAAAAAATATTTTCTATCATTTATAATTATAATAGTTATATTTTATTTTTCAAAAGTCTCGGCAAAGCAAAATTCAATTTTTTTTAATTTTTATTACTCATAATAGTGGATATTGATTTTTTTTTAATAAAATGTTAAAAAATTTAGTATAATTCTTATAAAAAATGAAATGATGTTTTTTTCTTATGGAATGATATTTTCTAAAATATAAAAGTCGATAAATATCTCTTTATTACATAAAAATTATCGTTAACTTACAAATTTATGAAACAGGTGTACCGGTACACCTTAATTTAAGGGTGTACCGTAAAAACTCTCATCTAGAAATTGTAACAACAAATCCGATGCTCCACATAATACATATCTGATGGGATTCTGTTGCATTGTTTAGGAGCTAAGGAGCAAGATACCCTAAAATGGGAGAGTATGAGTATTACACACGACACATATGTGATACCAATATTCTTAGGTTATTATCGAATACTAATCCTGAAAATATAAGAATTAATTTTTTGCTTTTCTTAAAAATAATTTTTTGAAATACAAGTTTTTTTATTCTTTGAGGCTTTGAGCTCGTAATTTATAGTACTAGTAATTTATAGTCCAATATTAAAACACAAATCATAAAATATACTAATACTAGTAATATATAGTACGATTTTAATATACGTACGCAAATGGTATTGAATATTTTTGACCGGGCAAATGTATAACTATTAATCATTAGTTTTCCCTCATCGTGTTAAACGTTATTTTTTCTTAGTAAATTTGTAATGAAGCGTTGTCTAACTTTGCATGAATGGTTCTATATTGTTACTTGATGGAAACGAAAAGTAACTAGAAAGTGGAAAATATGATAAATTAGTGAAACCATGAACCAGTGCACATGATCATGGGGAACATCCATGCTCCAATACCTTGGAGTTGATAGTACGTATAGCGAAACTAACCAAACAAGTGTCCAACGAACACAAAATCTGTCTCGGGGGTTTAATTTTATGGACACACATGATAATGTTACGTTTGAAAAATAACAGTTTTCACATGCTCCCAATTTTAAATTTCCACAGGCCTAATAATTACATTAACTGGATTCTTCCAAAAATCGATTTTGTTGGCTAAGTGCTTTCCTATACTTGTAATCTCTCCTTTTTCGCTATAATTCAAGATTTACATAAAATTATTAATGATTTTCATTACACTAACCTTCACACACAATGTCAGCATTTGCTCAAATATACAATACATAATTACTTCTCTAAAAACAAAAATGAATATATACAAATTGAGAGTGTCTAATATGGACATGAACCAAAATGAATATTTTTATTAAATTTTAATAAAAATACTATATTTGTTTTTATTTTTTATTTTTTAAAAAAAGTTAAAATGAATATATTACCAAGAAACCAAAAGTTATCCCAGCACATGTGTCAGAAAGAATTAGCAAAAGTTATCTAAACAAAAGAAAAAAGAGAAAAAGAAAAATCATAAGCTAAGAATTGCACCCAAGCACTTAAGAGGGGTTTGCAATAAAAAATAGTAGTTGAAAGCAAAAGTAATGTATTTATCTTTTAACCACCCCAATGTTAGTAGCTTAATTTTCTAAAGAAGATGGTTCAAAGATAACTTCTCATGCTTGAAGATTCTTCTATTTCTTTCATTCCAAATGACTCAAACACATGAAAGTCATAATACATGCATTGTTAAACGAAGATTCTTTTAAGATCCCCCGAGATGACATTGACGTAAATGATCTCTAGTGTGAGTCGGATGTACTGTGTCGAAACCTATCTGTTCTGGAACGGTCATAAGGCCAATTCCATCATCAGATGTGGACCATACATCCACCAGACTAAGGCGCATCATCTGAAGGATCATTCTAATACCAGTGCACACCACCTTACCAAAGCATACCCCTGTGCATCGTACGCCGCACACATGGCCTCCAACAGCCACCTGATGAGGCGCTGCATTTCACGGAAGCAGTTAGTGCCTTCTCCCTCTATATAAGGGTGACTTCGTGTCACCCTCAAGGTACCATTAATTTTCCCACACTTTTTACACATTCAACCTCATTTCCTACACTAACTGTAGCGTTAGAGTGCAAATGTGCCTGCAGGCACCCTCAATTCCACCACGAAGACTTTATCACCATCGCACCGGAACATCGTGATGTTACCGTTGCCACCATCCATCTTCACCGGACAGATCACTATCCAATGCGAAACCATTGACCAAATAAATTCAAAAAAGTTGCAACTCAAAAGCAAGTGATCAATGTATCCTGCTGAACAACAACTACCTGTACAAAGCTAATCATGATTTTGAAGCACACCTCACTTAATAAGGTTATATATTGTAGGAATGTGATTCTAAAGCAATTAACAAGAAAAGAGGCAAATTTTTACAAGAACCACTTTATGCCAAATAAGATTAGAAGATGCAATAGGAGTAGTGTTGTCCGTTGAAGATAAGAAATGATAAGCACTACTGACTATATAAATATGGACTGGATGTAAATTCCATTGCCATTTTAAACTAACTACCTATTTTACCACATATCTTGAAGTTACATATTTGAAGTACTTTGTGACCTTGAGTTGGTCAACAATTTAGCATAGAGAACAACTGGCCTGGCTCACTTGTACAGGGAGATTAACATTGCATGCTGTCATGGGACCAGGAACTAGTTGGATACGTGAACCTGGTTCAAGTATAACAAATAAATTGTTATTTAGTTATATGTTAAACATGTTAGGTTTTTGTTGTGTATTGATTGGTATATATTGATGCGAGCAATTGAAAATTTCAGCACTCTGACGGAGTTAGGACCAGGGATTATCGACAGGGTTATTGGGAGGATAATTACTCGCGTGCTATGATGCTCATTCATGTGAGGGTCTAACTTTCACATATCCTTACAATGTGCTCCCGGATTAGATAATATATATGGATTTTTCCTTCTAATCGCATAACCAACACCACGAGTTTTGACCATCCCCATATATTAGTGTCGACTCTAGCTGGCTCAGATTCGGAGCTCACATGGTCCATTATCAGTCGGAACGTAAGTTGTGCCAGTTTGGCAAGGTCCAGACCATTTCCAGGAATCTACATCAATTTTCTTCTCCCATGATGACATAGTAGGACATGGAGTAGATCATGGTTGAGGCTCAGGGAGGGTTCTGGTATCGCTGGATGAGGAGGGGGGTGTTAGGGGTGGGCATGCTACCCGATAATTGTGTTTATGATGTGTTTGAGTTGGGAATTATGTTTGCTGTTTATGTTTGTAATTTGTGTTTTACCATTAGAAATTTGTTACTGGGTGTATAATAGTATGGTTCCATTGTATTTGTGCTTATAATTTGTTTTGATGCATGTTGCAAGTAATTTGTCGTCGATTTGCCAAAAAAATTGCGTTAAATGTACCAACACATTTTAGTCTCCGTATTGACATAGTTCATATTAAATAATCTGAACCTGCATTTTACGAATTCATATTATATAATCCAAACTGTATCAATATATAGAAATTGTAATTGCTCTTTCAAACTGGAATGATGGGGGGTTTAACGTAAGTAGGATAATTTTTTTTTTGTTGGGTACACGTAGGATACTATTGTTACTATCATTTTTCAAATTATATTTTTTAAACTATGAAAGAATTACATGAACTAGGGTAATTTTTAGGTGTTTTTCTATTGTTTAGGTTGTTTGGATTATGAAATCTGATGTATTGAAGAAATAGTTCATATTATATAATTCGAACGAAGTAAAATGGAAAATTTGAAAGAGACATTCAAGTTTAAATATGATATAATAATGGTTTTAACCTCACTAATTCCCACGTAAAATTGTGCAAAGAGATATTCGAGTTTAAATATGATATAATAATGGTTTTAACTTAACCACCCGACCATCAATTTGTGAGCACTTACGTGTGTTCGTATTCGTATTATCATGCTTATTAGGGGATGAGTAGCTTACTTGATTGAACTAAGAGGTTAAAGAAGATAAGATGTTAAAGGTCTAAAATTTGAATCCTAACAAGAGAGAAAAATACTAACAACTAACGCAATGTAATTTACCATTAAAATAAATATCATAACGCTTATTGTAAGTATTACTTTGTTGGTACTAAATCAAATTTTTTAATATTTTTTACATAAAGAAACTTATTACATTTCATTCATAATAATAATATGGAATCCTAATATGAATATGGAAACTAGCATGACACAAATTTGTACTGAATCAATTGATCAACATCCATTGACGGCCTATGCTTTGATTGGTTGAAATAATATTTTATTTATTTTGATGATTGTTTATATATATATATAAGTAGACCGTTTTGAGCTAACTTTTTCTTCTTTCAATTATACTTTTAAGTAAGTTTGAGCATAATAATGTTATTTGTTGGTGTCATTAAAAAAGATAAGAAACTATATTATATTTGTTTTTTTTAAAGATATTATATTTGTTATATTGTTGGTATCATTGATAAATATTGATATGTCCGGTGAGAACAGATGAGTGGCAACGGTGGCGGATAATGCTCTGGTATGACAGTAACAACTTCCAGTACGGCGGCGTTGAGTCTTCACGGTGGAATGAAAGGTGCTTACAGACACGTTACCACTGTGACGCTCAAGTTAATAATGGAACTGAGAAAGAGTGTGTAGAAAGTGTTGTGAAAAGTGAATCAGACCTTGAGGGGGAAGCAAGTTCATCCTTATATAGGCGCACGTCAGGCATAACCGTCTCCGGGTTATGCGGCGTGAGATTAGGGACAGTAGAGAACACATGTAGGGTGATCCTCAAGCATGGGGTGTGCTTTTGTGTGGTACAATGCACTTGAGCTGGCGGTGTAATGTTATGTCACGAGTTAACGTGTGGTTGGTCTTCTGACTGTTCCAGAACAAATATAAGTATAATTTCTTACATTATAAAAGTGGAAAATATTTATTTTCTATACCTATGACTTTAATCAAGATCAAATTCATTTTAATCAAAATTTCATAAAAAAATTACTATTCGTAATTTATATACATTAGAACAATAGAAAGAACGGATAGAGAGACACATGTTCAACTAAACACTGGTAATTATGATTTTGATGATTTCCAAACTACCCAAAAATAGTAATACCATGTGGAAAACGCTCCCTAACTAAATTTAGACCACATATATTTGTTTTTACCAAAGGAAACATCGCTTCGATAATGGAAAATAAAAAATCTAGTTTTTATTTAAGTAAAGTCAACCAAACTTTAAGTGCACCTGAGTGCACTTGCTAAGAAACCTGCTCTTCTCTCTTTGAGCCAACCCTTCTCCGACATGAATTTACCTTTTACTATGCATATTTGTTACAACATGTACTTGTGTTGTGTGAAACTCGATTTTCTTTCTTTCAGCCCTTCCTTCTCCGACAAGCATTTTTATGAAGTAAAAAGAACTTTTAAAATAGTTAAAAGAAAAAAGCTAAGCTACTGCTCAACAAACTTTTGTGATAAAAAATTATCATGTGGAAAATGATCGCTATAAAAAATAGGAGAGTTGAGGTGATCTCAACTTTGTCGACATTATTATCTCTAACAAGGATATACAGCAGCACACTAAAATATATTTAAAATAAGAGCATTGCAGGACTGGAGCCAAAATTCAAGCAAACAGTTCTCGTCAACTTTGTTGACACTTTGTTTTATTAGATTTTTAACCCATTTTGAGTGTCATTTGGTAAGGTGTTACCGAGTCACAAGCCGTTTGGATGCCGGAAATAGATACAAGTCAAAGAAAAGCAAAGCAGCAAATCGTGCCACGAAATTAAAGAGCCGCGACGCAATTCCTGGCTCCAAAAATAAAATTTGAAATAAACTGATGGCATCTCTAATGGTTCAGATTCTCTTAATATTGATTTATGTGATTGTTTGATTATTTTACCTTGACTACAAAAATCACATTTTTCAAAATCATTTAAAGATAACTTTCAAATTAAACCTAAGCTACTCAAATTAGAAATAACATGCTTGTTATCATGACAAAGTCTACAGTACAAAATATTAAAACCACACAACATATAAATAGAAGGAGGCGTTTTATTCAATACAACATTGAGTTTAAACATGTTATCAGCGGCGTACCCTTTCGCTACAAAACTATCATTCTTAGAGACGGTGTACAAATCAACCCCTACAATTTGAGTAAACACAGCCTTATTAAGTAGAAATATGGAAATCATATTCTTTCTAATCTCTAGAGCATGCATCGTGTGTTTGAGAATCAACTTCTTTCCTAATGTGAACTGCAACTCTACATCTCCAATACCACCAACCTTAGTGGTGTGGAAGTCTCCCAACAACACTTTCTTATCATCAGCAGGTGTGCATGTTTTAAACATAGCACGGTCATAGCTAGCATAGCAGAAGGCGCCCGTGTCAATCCACCTGATCCACCCTACAAGGTTGATCTTAGTACTCAAAGCCACATATGGATCTTCAGTAACCATGTTAGCATGTGGAGCATTGATAGGCTTATTTCTACACTTGCGTGCCATATGACCTGCTCCTCCACATTTGTAGCAATTGAATAACAGTGTCATGTCTTGGTGGTGGCTGCTGATTTTAGGGCCTTGAATGGTTCCCATTCTTCTTGTGGTATGATTTCTTATTCACAGGGCGGTTCTGATTCACAGAGCAGCACATGTGAATTTCTTTTTAGTGTTGTTGTCATAGACAACAAGCACCTTAAATTTTTTTATCTTCCTTTCTAGCTTCTTTTTCAATACGAAGATAGGTAATCAGACTTTCAAGAGAGAATTCCTTAGTTTTATGCCTAAAGAGGTTCTTGAAGTCCTTCCAGTTAGGAGGCAGTTTGTCTACGATGACAGCCACTTGAAATTGCTCATTTAGAGGCATCCCTTCAGTGATAATATCATGAACAATTTTCTGAATCTTATGGGATTGTGTCTCCAAAGATCTATCATCAGTCATTTTATACTTGAGGTAGCGGCTTACAACATATTTCTTAGCCCCAACTTCCTCCGTATCATACTTCTAGTTCAAGCCATCCCAAATATCTTTTGCAGACTTACAAACTTTGTAATAGTCATACAAGTCATCGACCAGACCATTAAGAATAATTTTTTTTAGAGGTAATCGTTTTCATTTTAGATTAGTATTTCTATAGTCTTTTTTTATCCTTCTCTGGTTGTTCATCAGTTTTAAGAGCTACAGGGATCAAATCCTTTAGAACATTGACAACTTCTTTCGTTGTTAAGAAAAATTGCATATTTTGTTGTCATTTTTTGAAGTGATTGATACAGATTTGGCAAGTGAACCAAAACTATAGAAGTAATAAATAATTCGTTTCCACGAGGATTGTATTTAACTTCTACTTAGCAATTTCATTATTAAAAAGGATGTAATAAATTTGTCTTGATGCCCTGGGCAGTTGAGTTGTTTTGTAACATAAATTGATAAAAAGCAAAGAAAGATTGGTTTTTAGAAGATTGAGAGAAGTATGGTTAAGTCCTTCGAATCCTCCGAAGTTCTCCTATGGTAATTCGCACTCCTAATTCAATCAATGATCATCTAATTCAACGACAGATTAACAAAGTAATTCTACCCAATCTCTTGACCTAGAATTCTCCCCGCAAGTGACAACCCCTTAATCTCTTAAGTGAATTTGAAATCTTTGGGTGATTTAACAGAACGTTAATCCCTATTTCATAACCTAATAATGATCTATCTCTAGCTTGATTACTTAGGTTAAACTTATTACCTAGGTCAGAGTCAAGAGCCAGGGTTAGTGGTCATTCAATCTCTAAGATCAATTTGCATATTCATAAAGCTAGGGTTAGTAGTCGATGATAAACATACAAAAGGCATTAAACATAAAGCAATATGAATTAAAACTAGACTTTCATTGATATTCAAAGGAGTCCAACAAATTAGGGTTTCCATAGGATTACATAAGATTCATCTCAGGATTAACCACAAGAGAATTAGTTACTCATAGCTAAAGTATAAGCTAACTAACATAAGAAGAAAGATTCATACATGTAATGGATGATTGACTATTAGTTTTGATGGTTGCCCACCAGATCTCCAAAGTCTCTGCTCCAAAATATGTTTTAGGTCTCAAAATTCGTGAACCCTTATTTCAAAAACGGACTTTTCTATATATAGGCCAGTGAAAATCGGCCCCCGAGCCCACCAGATCGGTGCCCGAAAACGTAAAAACGCGTTCTGAAGTTGTCCAAATCGGCGCCCGAACTCCTATAGTCGGGGCCCGATTTTTTTCGAAGCAAAAGGACTTTTCCTGGCTTCCAAATTCGGCGCCCGAATACTCCAATTCGGGGCCCGATTTTTGTCGCGGGTAAATAAGTTCTGCTGATGTGAAACTCGGTGCCCGAAGATGTAATTTGGCGCCCGAGTTAACCTTTTGCTGGAATTCAAATATCTTGGCTTCTTTGTGGTTTCAGCTCTTGTATTCTTGACGAATTAGCCTAAAATTTACATGAAAAATGTCTACAAGACTAGTAATGACAGAATGTCTTCAGTGATTCCCTTCAAACGGAAATGGGTTGTTATAGTCTTGGCAGAAAAAATAGTCTTAAAATTGTTGGAACAATTTTTAAAAAATAATTTAAAAAGGTTTTCAACCACTAAAACAATTTCTAGGACGAGTCGCGGACTAGGTCGCTCTCTTTAAGACTATTCGTGGGACTGTCCAAATTTGTGCAAGCAGACTAACAACCACGTGACCTCAAGGATAAAACAGTCCAATCTAAATTGCATTGGATTTCCTAATGCGTTGTAGGAACCGTTCTGGATATACACCCTATATATGACCACTCAATATTGTACTGCACCATTCTATATGTTACAAAATCATTCTTATTTCTGAAGGGACAACCGAAGGTATTGCATCATTCTTATTTCTTATTTCTGAATTTTGAAGAAACTTTTTTCGAAGGTATTGCATCACGAAGAAAAGCAAGAGAAACAAAGCACTAACAATAATACCTTGCCTTGCAAGTAACTAGCTTAGTTTAGTTTATTTATTTACTGAATTGTAATTGCTTCTAGGTATATGTTAGTTAGCATGTGGATATAACAGCTTATAAACAAGGGCAGACCTGGCCTCACAATATCAGAGAGACACAATATTTTGCAGGTCTGCATTAATGGCGGAGTCGGGAGTAATTTTTTGAAGGGACAATTTCTTTAGAATATATATATTATTTTTCAAAATAATTCATAAAAAAATTGTAGATGTAGTGGTATTTACTATTGGAATTTACGTCAAGAACCCCGGTTCAAGTCTTGAATTGTGCATTTTTTATGGTATTTTTAGTTAATATAATTGGAAAACTAAAATGGGCAAAACAAGGGTTGAACCCAAGTTCGCCACCTAAATAGCATTCACCTTTACCACTAGACTACACTAAACACATGCAATATACTTACAAAGATTGATTTATATAATATAACATTTAGCCAAAAATAAAGAAAAAAATAAAAATTGGGCCTAGGTTGGTGTAGCACTTGCCACACCGAGCCTAGTTCAGGTCCGCCCCTGCTTATAAATGCTTGTTGTACAAACTTATTCAATCAATGAGAATCTTATTTTCCATTCTATTCCTAAATTCATAATAGAAGGGACAAAAAATTAAAGGAGGAAAGGAAATCTTGTCAACACAAGTTAAAGGAGAGAGAAGAGAGAAAAAATATCGACAACTCAAGAGAAATTTTAGTGTAAGTTGAGTGAGGAATGATAGCTCTATTTATAGGTGAAGAATCAAAGATGAGTTTCAGATCCAACCGCCAATATCATTTGACAATTACAAATTAATAATTTGACTTCTCCTCATAAATAAAAGTTGACATGAATATTTTTATTTAATCCATATTATAACACACCTTGTGTTCCAACATAAATTACATAAGTTTCTATAGATACACATAAGGATTTCGGGAAAGTAGCTCCTACACGGAAGGGAGTGTAAAACAGCTCTAAATGGACTGTATGTGTCTCTATTTTAACAGCTCTAGAATCATGGAACAGATAGCAATCTACTTCTATCCTTTTCTAATTACACTATGAAACATTCTGTTGATGTTTATCATATCATACCTCCTAGCAGCTGGGAATTGGACATCATATCATACCTCCTAGCAGCTGGGAATTGGACTTGACACTGTAACTGCATGACACAATTACTCGTCATAGCCGTCCGATATGAAACTAACGTCTGAGATCGTTTATAGTTGTTTTTGTTTATACGTGATATGGACGTATGAATTGCAATCAATAGCTGAGACCTAAAGTTGTGTGAAAATGTGTACTACCTCCGTTCTAAATTATAAAACCATTTTGAAAAGAAAAAAAATTGTCTTTTTTACTAGACCTCTTTGATATTTTCAATTACATTAATTATTTATTTATCAACGTACCCTTATTTATTTCACATCTTTTTCTTCAATCAATATTAAATACTATGTTGAAAATATAAACTAACTCTTTCTTTTTCTTCAAATTGTAATATATATTATTATCAACTTTTTTTAATTCCTGTGATTTTAGTAAAATGGTCTTATAGACGGGGTAATATTATTTTTGCAGCACACAATCCATATTGAAAAAAAGAAATATATATTTTTATATTTATAATAAAAAGTTGGATTAGGAGAGGCAAACCACCACCAACCACTTGGGGAAAACAAATGGCTGGCATGAATTAATAACTTTTCAAAAGGAAATAATGAATTTTCTACTCGCAACAATAAATTTGAGATTTCATATATTGCTAAATGTGCCGACTTATATGACACTATTGATAATGAATTTGGAAATGAATAATCATCATATAAAATCTGATAATGACAACATAAAGCAAAAGTGAAAAAAGCCATATTTTTCTTTCCATGTTCAAAGGGAATATAAAGCGAAAAGGATATAGAAAACATGAGATTTGAGCAAAAAGGAAATGGAAGGAAAAAGAAAACGAAATAACGAAGGAAGTTGTGTGCAAAAAGTAAAGATAAAAAAAGAAAACTGCTCTTCTTGACTATGACAGTTATGAAGCATAAGAATCATAAATACCCATGAAAAAGAGAAAGGAGTTAGTGGGTGGTTGCTAAAAAAAAAAAGGGAAAATTCAAAGGAGTCATGATGGTAAATTTAGCAAAAGAAGTTCTTGATACTTTAGCTACTTCTTTAACATGCGTGTATCTCTCTGAGGGATCAGATACAAAATTTAGATTCTGACGATAATAGAAGTTTTTGTTGAGGTTATTCATTTAATATAATAAATCTATTATTATTGGATAATGAAGAGATTGTAGAGAACACTAGTTGACATTATTTCTTGTAGCCTAAGCAACTAGCTCTAGCAGTTATTAGATACATTTAAGTACATGATAGCTTAATGTACACAGTATTTTGCTACTTGTAATAACTGCTTAATCAATGATAAATACACTTTTCATTATTTTCCCTTGTTTCCTAATATGGTATCATAGCATGGTCCCTCACGGGAAAGGTAGTTACGATCCATAACGGTTTCTAACCTTTTTTCTTCGTTGTGCACTTTTGATTCAAGATTCTTCAATTTGCTTTTCGTTTCTCTTGATTCCATTGTTTTTCGTTTGATTGAATTTCGTTTCAATTGTTCCTTTTCCTTCGCTTTTCATCAAATTTAGCTCTTTTTCTTGATATTTAGTTTCAATTTTTTTAACTATGTGTTTTTCGCTTCAAATTAGTGTGAATTTCACTGAGTTTTGATTCGAGAACCTTCAATCTTGTTTCTCTGCATTTTTCTCCTTCTCCATGGCTCCACGTGGTCCTCCTTCTCCAGATACTGATTCAGTGTACTTCATTCACCCAAGCAAAGGTCCCAATTCTCTCACTGTTTCTCCCAAACTCAATGGTTTCAACTGTATTGCTTGGATCAGACTACGCAATGCGCATTGGAAACGAAGAACAAATTAGGGTTCTGATGAGTCAATAAATTAGTGTTTTTAATATATTTTTTGAGTCCGTTTTATTTAGATTTGATTTCGTTTTATTTAATATTATTTCCTTTTTAGAACTATTTTACTTCAATTGCAAGTTATTATATTTCAGGAACAAATATTTGATAGATTGAATCTTGGAGCAAAAGAAAGAGGATTAGGAGCTGATTCGGGATGAAAATACGAAAATATGGGACAAAAATATGTCACCCCCAAGTCAGGAACTTGGCACGGCCCGTACCACCAGCAGCACGGCCGTGCCTGCCTTCAGGACACTCTTTTGCTGCTTCTGCTTCATGGACAAGCTACCTATTAGTTTACTTCTGACCAAAAAGCCCGTGGTTTCTTGTGGAACATTCTAGTTTTATATTTCTTAGGGCTTAAGTCATTGTAAACTATAAATAGAGTAGCTAGCTATCACAACAATTCATCTTTTGTTCTTGAAAATAATAAGTGACAATTGTTTCTTTGAATAAAAGTTCACCTTTATTTTATGTTCTTCTTCTTCTTCTTCTCTTCTATGTCTGCAACGAACGTTAGTGAGTAGACTCTTCTTGTCTAGGGATTGTTGGATAAGTCTAATGACGTAATCCTAATCAAACCAAGCTATAAACCCTAATTTTATATAAATCTAATTTCTAATCTATTTCACTGTTTTTATAATGAATTAACAAATACCAAACTCATAAGCCGACAGCGGAGGGTTAGTATTTGTTAATTCATCATCACAAATATCAATTCATAATGCGATAGCGGAGCTTTGATATTGGAACAAGTGAAATTAGACAAGGGTTGCGAAACATGAGAATAGTCTAGCAAACCTTGAGACATATAAAGTTTTGTTCTTCAAGGATTCTAATAGCAATCAACCATGAGAATAAGCGTGGTTGCTAGAGGAACACACTCACTGACTTCAAAAGAAGCTTTGATACGCTTAAGAGAAACGTGTCTTTAGAAAGTAGGTCGAATATAAAGTTTAGGTTTGTTTTGTGAAGGATTTGTCATCTAGATGAACCAATAATCCCAAGGCGCTTTTATCTTTATTATTTTCTTTTAATTAAAAATCCAAACTTTATAACTAAAAACTCTTTTCTAATCATTGTTGAAAGTTAATTGAATTCATAACTCCCTGTCGGAACGATACTCTTTTTACTACTTCGGTAGAACCGTGCACTTGCGGTTTTACTCATCAAGTTTTTGGCGCCGTTGCTGGAGAGTTATTGCAATTTGATTAATTTTTTTTAACAATTAGACTGAAAAGAAAAAAAAAACTTTTTCTTTTTCTTTATTTTTATTTTTATTTTTTCTTTCTTTATTTTTCTATTTCTTTCTTTTACTTTTAACTTCTTAGGAAGCATGAAATAATAACAATATGGCTGAGGAACGCACTCTTAAAGAGTATGCAACCCCTTTTACGGAAGAGCCACATGCTATTATTCTGTACCCAACGGTTGAGGGTAATAATTTTGAAATAAAGCCTGGACTTATTTACTTAGTGCAGCAAAATCAATTTTTTGGATCACCCACTGAGGATCTGAATCTTCATGTTTCAAATTTTTTAAAACTCAGTGGAACTTTGAAGGCAAACTAGGAGGCCGTAAGGCTGCACCTCTTTCCTTTCTCTTTGAGGGATAGAGCTAGTGCTTGGTTTCATTCATTGCAAATTGGTTCTATCACTTCATGGGACGAAATGAGGAAGGTATTCCTTTCCCGATTCTTTCCCCGTAGTAAAACTGCTCAATTGAGGAATCAAATCACACAATTCACTCAAAGGGATGGAGAATCTCTTTACGATGCGTGGGAGCGTTTCAAAGAAATGCTTAGGCTTTGCCCCGATCATGGTTTAGACAAGTGGCTTATTATCCATACCACTCTATTAAATCAATTTGAGCATATGCCTTTTTATTTGGAATTCTTATTTATTCTATGTGCAAAATTTCTTCCATTTTTAATGTTAATACATGAAGCAAAAACCTTTGAAAATTCTTTTAAAATCTTTTTCATGTTTTTTTTAAAAGAACAAAAATTACAAACATATTATCTTTAGATTCATATATCATAAAATCATGTGTCAACATTTGTCTTGAGAATAGATAGATTCAACAGTACGAACATAGTCATTGCTATTCGGGTGAAGGAGCAAGACATACCTAAGACGGCGTTTAGAACTCGTTATGGGCTTTATGAATACTTAGTTATGCCTTTTGGAGTTACCAACGCACCAGCCATCTTCATGGATTATATGAATCGTATTTTCCACCCATTCTTAGACAAATTCGTGGTGGTCTTTATTGATGATATTCTTATATATTCCAAGAACGAGGATGAACACAAGGAACATTTACGCCAAGTGTTGCAAGTATTGAAAGAGAAACAGTTATATGCCAATTTGGGAAAATGTGAATTTTGAT
>Ga0315914_1005082_pt1 | contig 19346 bp, 5 predicted proteins | sample MpolenodulesMG_FD_203920 | JGI IMG/M metagenome (GOLD analysis project Ga0315914, IMG submission 203920) | Medicago polymorpha root nodule microbial communities from Los Angeles, California, United States - elongated nodules | ecosystem: Host-associated > Plants > Roots > Nodule | place: USA... | reverse complement strand
CCACTACAAAAAGAAGCCCAAATAACCAAAGCCAAGTAAGTTTCTTACGTTTCAAAAGTGATATTTTGATACACAAATTTGACGACGATGTAGATGGTTAACACAGCTCAAAGGTGTGTTTCATTACATTTAGTGGAGTTATTGAATATAATAAGGTGTTGCAACATTAATCAATAAGGTGTTGCAACATTAATCATTCGCTGAACGTAATTAATCACAATTCTAAAAGCAATTAACCACAATTTGTCAGGTGTACATTTGAACACACATCATGGCAGTGGATATCATATATATGTGAACAAATGAAAATGTGTATATTTGAAGACAATTTAGATGGTTAATAAATATCATGTATATTTGAACGCCTAAACATTATGATTTTTTTGAAGAGGCCTAAACATTATGACTAATAACGGTTATAATTGCAGTTAATTGCATTCAATAGATGGTTAATGAGTTGCAACCCCATGTCATAAACGTAATTAACGACATACTTTTTTTTTAGAGAAACAAGCTTGATGCATTTCATTAATAATTATGAATTCAATACATGATGGGATGTTATAATGAATACGGAAACTAGCTTCCGACAAAGCCGTCTTAGCTAAGCTATGAGCAACTCCGTTTGCTTGTCTCCTAATGAACTTCACATCAGAGTTCATAAGATCAGTGCCTAAAAACAACATTTCTCTTCAAAAAACCTGATGGATACAACACGTCACATTGAAGGCATTGTAATTACATACAATCACTTCTATTTTCTGAAATGATTACTAGTGTCTACCTATGAAGCACGAACTCTCACAGAAACATGTCGACACCACTATCGTAAAAAATATAGGACACTGACATTGACACACACATATATATACATTTGCGTGCGTGTGGAGGCGCGCATCTAAATTGAACAAATTGTTTAATCACCAAAAAAAATATCTAAACCAATATATGATATTGGTTTACCTACATTAATCCATCTACTAGTAAAAAGCTAAAACTAACGTAATCAAATTTAATGACTTTAAGCTTTCACTGAATGCTTCGACACATCTTTAACCTTCATAGATGTATCTTCAATGTGTTTTAGAAGTGTCCAATGAGCGTCTAAGGTGTTTTGAAACAAGAAAATAAAATCGGGACAGTTTTTCGACACATGCAGTACGAGTGTTGTACGCATGTTTGTCGGACACATGTCAGACACACGGGACACACCTAATCCAAGAGGTGTCTATGCTTTAAAGGTGTCTGTGTCGGTACTTGATAGAAAAAATGTTAAAAAGGCGAAATCGAACAGAATTAGTTAAATTAACAAAGATTGAAGTAAGATACCAAATTGCAAGTATCAAATGTGAAGTCCGTAACACCATATTTCCGAAAGAAATTAGCAGCATCTTCCACTATTACAGGACGGTGGAGGTTAAGCTCATGCGTACACCCTGAACACCTAAAATCAACAATAGAAAAACAAAATTAAATAAAAAAGTAAAAAAAATTCACAAGTGAAAAGAATTCGGGTGAAGAAGCGTACGATTGGAAATGAGAGCATTGAAGTGCGCATGTTAGTGGAGGGGGGTGTGAAGTTGAAGAAATGGGGGTTGCAGTGGAGATTTGAGGGGGTGGAGGAGGAGGATGGGTGGTGGCATGGCACGTGAAGCGATGGAAGGATGGCGGTGGTGAGATTAGTCGGAGAGTCATTTTCCGGTGAAAGAGTTTGGAGGCGGGAATGGATAACAAATGCTCAAGTAAAGTTCGAAAATATCTTATCAAAATAATGTAATAGTCACTTTCATCTCTAAAATTGTAATGAGTAGTGAAAATAGTCCTTCAACGTATCAAAACTTTAAAGTAGTCATTGATTGTGTATTTTGTTACTCAAAATAGTCCTTAATGTTAAAATATTTCATTAATATTGTTATATCAGTCCTCCAATATACTTACTTATTATCATATTAGTCGTTGAAAGTACATGTTTATTGTCATTTTAGTCCATATACGAAAAGAGTTATTGTCAACATTGAAAAGTTATTTTAGTGTAAAGGACTATTTTGACTAAGAGAGTACACAATCAGGGATTATTTTAAAATTTTGATACAATGAAGGACTAAAATGACTAATCATTACATATTCAGGGACTAAAGTGAATATTACCCCCAAAATATATATATATATATATATAGGTGAGTCATTTTCCGGTGAAAATATTTTTTACAAATTCATAAAATTATTATAAGAGCTCCTTTGAATTATGTCAAATATCCTCTTGACGTTAGCTCAATTGAACATTTACTTATAAATATCTTAGAGTAAATTACACTTTTCTTTTTAAGAGAAACTTGAATTACACTATTCTTCTATCTTATGTTAAAATATATATTCTCTTTCCTTGAAAAGTAAAATTTATACTCTCCTCCCTTGTCCCCTATGAAAGATGCTTGAATTACAATTCCCTTCCTTAATAATTAAATATGCATTACACTTTAATCTATTTTAACATAAATATTTTTTATGATGTATATTAATTTTTAACTATCATTTAAGAAAATTAAATTCATGTCTTTCTTATTTATGTATCTTATGTTAAAATATATATTCTCATTCCTTGAAAGGTAAAATTTATACTCTCCTCTCTTGTCCCCTATGAGAGATGTTTGAATTACAATTCCCTTCCTTAATAATTAAATATGCATTACACTTTAATCTATTTTGACATAAATATTTTTTATGATGTATATTAATTTTTAACTATCATTTAATTAAGAAAATTAAATTCATGTCTTTCTTATTTATGTATCAATGATAATTAAATTTAAATATTTTGTTATTAATTTTATAATTTAGAGTATAAAATTCACTTTTAATGACCATACTTATTTCTCATATTTTTAATAATCTAGCACTCTTTGAAGAAAAATAATATTGCAAGTCCATTTTAATATAATCAAAATTTGAATATATATTTTTGCTATTTTTTATTCACAATTTCATTAGCATGATGTTTTCAACCCTATTATAAAATATGAAACAATCTAAAATAAAAGTAAAATATATGAAAAATTACTAAAGTTGATGAAGTATGGTTATTTTTTTACTAGATTATTAGAAATAAAAAAAATTATTGAGGGAATAAAGTGTATATTTTAAAATAAGAGGGGAGTGGAATGTAATTCAAACTTCTCGTAGGGGAGGAGAGTGACATGTTTTCTAATATGTTTTGAATAAGAGCTCTTATTGACTAAAGGTTGGTTCTTCGGTTTCCTTTAGAATGAAAGTGGCTATGAAGCCCCTACTATTTATAATGATTAGGTGGCTATGAAACCAAGAAATAACTCCTCACATGCGAAATTATAGAAGGTCTCTTGTAAGATCAAAAATTCCATCGAATTGAGTATGATTATATGTGTGATAGCATCTACTATACCAGGAATATCAATGAATCTCATTATTGAAATTGCTCAGGATATCCATTTTTACCTTCTAAAATCCATTTCTTAGTTTAATTCTTATCTTACTAACTCGAATTAAAGAATTTAGCAGATATGTTCCACCCAAAATCATGGAGGCCCCAGGGTCCCGCGGTAGCCTTCTTTCTTTCGCCGATGTCACCAGTGAGATAAAGGGCCCGCTTATGTATGCTTTTTCCTGCCCAGCAAGATGTCTTCTGTCGATAAGGTTATATCTGCACTCTGGACTTTCTTCATTGGTGCTTCCATGTACTCATCTTCGATGCTTTGAACTTCCACCTTGTTCGCATCGCATGTAGGGCATACTTTTCTTTGCTTCCTTCCTACTACTAAGTGCTCTCTCTTTAGCCCTATGTCTATTATCCTTAGGAGGTTTTCCTCCACTAGCAGGTTTTTCGGAAAACTTCATTTATTATAGTGTGGATGGCAAGCAGGCCTATATTTATTGGTTTCAATAGGACTTATTACAAGCGTTGTTTCTATCTACTATTATCTAAAAATAATTAAGTTATTAATGACTCGACGAAACCAAGAAAAAACTCCTCACTTGCGAAATTATAGAAGGTCTCTTGTAAGATCAAACAATTCCATCGAATTGAGTATGATTATATGTGTGATGGCATCTACTATACCAGGAATATCAATGAACCCCATTATTGAAATTGCTCGGGATACCCTTTTTTAGCTTCTAAAATCCATTTCTTAGTTGAATTCTTATCTTACTAACTCGAATTAAAGAATTTAGCAGATATGTTCCACCCAAAAAATGATTGTTTTTTATATATCGCAATGACCTATTCCATTTTCGATAATCGAAAAGAGAAGTTACAAGAGGTTTTTCCAATGCGAAGATATTATTATCTTGCTCAATGTTGTCCAAAGTCTTATCTTTTTGCGGAAAAAGATAAGAAATAAGATCTTCTTCGTCTTCGATGGAGCTGTTTTGTTATTGTTTAGTTTCTTCAGTTTTCGAATCTATTTCAACATTGATTTCTCTTTCAACATTGATTTCAGTATTTTCCTTCTCTTCGTATTCTAAGATTTCATCAGTATAAAAATATGGAATCGGTGTTCTGCCTAAATAGTGAGCAACGATAACAAATGAAAAAACAACAAATATTTGACCTACATAATTTAGTAATTGTAATAGAATGTACTTATCAAATCACATAGTTAACTTAGATTTGATCGAATTTTTTTGCTTTGACCAAACTAATGATATCAATCCAATACATTCCATCAAAAAGATATGACCAATTAACCATCCAAGAAAACTACTTGTTAAGAATAACAATTTATTGTTGGATCGAAAGAGATAAATGTTAATTAATCTTAGTAAGATTGAACTTGGGAAAAGAACGGGGTATGATAATTGGGAAAAAAAAAGATTGAGGAGGGGAGTGTATATTTTAACATAAGAGAGGAGGGAGTGTAATTCAAGCATATTTGAGGGAAAGGGAATGTAATTTACTCTAAATTTTACTTTTTAAGGGACGAGAGGGTATATTTTATTATAAGAGGTGAGAGAATTGTAATTCAATCTTCTTTCAGGGGAAGATAGTGTAATTTACTCAATAAACATTTATGTATTATTCATAGGTTTATAAATGTAGTTTATGAAAAAACAGTTTATAAATATGTGATGTATAAATATACAATGTTCGTTAGTGCAAACTTATAAATTAACATAAAACCTTTTTTTTTTGAAAAAAAAATATAAAAACTTATTTATTTGCATAAATTGTTTTGCATAAGCTCAAAATAAGCATAATCCAAACGGACCTAAGTAGAGTTTACTACATTTTAATGGAGAGATTACACTGAAATGATGTCAGTATAACTCTCATATTTTTCTTTAAAAAAAACTCGTACTTTTTTTATCATATGAGAGGATCCTAATAATAATCATTTGCATATCAAGTTTATTAATTATAATCAACAATAAAAAAACATGAATATCCGATAAAAATATATGAAACATAGTAAATAATGTATTGCTATAATTTGTTTCCAAGGACGAACACAATTAACATCCTCCTTCTACTGGCTGAGGAGCTCAACATCCATGCATGATGTTATTTGGTAATCATAATTCCTTCATTGTGTTCATATATCCTCAAGCAAACTCCTAGATTACATAAGTTAGTTACTTTGATTCGAGATATCAACGATCTTCTCAATTTTGACTGACTTGCTTCAATTGCTCACACCCTCCATGAAGGAAATAGTTGTATTGACTTCCTAACTAATCTTGTTGTTCATCTACCTTAGAGCTCATAGTTTATATTTCTCCTCCTTCAGGAATAACAAAACTCCTCCTTGCAAACTATGCGGGGACTTTTTTTTCTTCTTACAATGCAAGAACTTGATTCCATAAATTATGGCCTTTCTTTTCTTTTTCATTTTTCTGCTTTTTCTTTGTTTCTTAGTTTTGTAACCAAAATAAATAAACTCCAACAAGAATTGAGTGCTTCGTGCACAGTCGATCACTTCTAGTCCTTGCCAACCAGAGGTGTAATTCCGTTGAACGGAAATTTACACTACTGTGCGACGGAAATTTCCGTCCCAAATCAATGTTTTTCTTGTAGTGGTCTAACATATGTCAGCTTCTTCATAACTTGGCCCTGAAATCACAATGTACTAGGAGAGGTGTGTGTTTTTCCTCCATTTATGTTAAATACTACTTTTAAGATTAGCAATTGTCCCGAAAAATCCATACAAATCCTTGTAGTGTGTTTTATTCTCACTCACATGCTTTTTAAGAAACTTCTCTGAAGGCCACTCAACTCACAAGTGCTTCAAATCAAACACACTTAACTATAAAGTTGTTATGTTTTAGATGTTGAGGTCAAAACCTTTTTGATATATATTTTATTTTAGTGACAACAAACAAATGTTGAATTTTCTAGATGGCAATCTACTAATTTTTTCAATTGAGTTTTTTTGAAAAAAAACAAAAATTGCATGAATGGATCATGGATAAGCTAAAAGTCATTCACATCAACAAATTCATTGTATCTAGTAAGAAATGAAATAATCAAAGCAGCATTAAAAAATTACAAAAATAGTATCACAATTCGCAAGTTTTATGAAGATACTAGAAGACTCTAATTTGAACCATAAAAGATTAATTGAGAAAATGAGAAAACCATCCTATAGAGTTTTCTTCATAACATCACCTAAAGGTCCACAACAAGTATAAAATGTTCAAGTAATAAGAAGAAGATAGATAAGAAAAGTGTTAGGTAATAAAGTATTAGGTTTAAATTATTAGGTTTTGATATTATTAAGTTAACAATCCATTAAGTTTTATTATATATTCGTTTGTAGTCTATGTTATGCAGGGCGATTGTAATATTCTAGTGAAACCCTAGTCATTTTGTGTTATTCTCTATTCTCTCTTAAACTCTATTTTGTTAACATGGTATAAGAGCATGGTTTGATTCGCCTTGAACGGCTTGTCGTTTTCGTCGTTGATGACAGGTCATCTTACATTATTCTTAGCATGTTTTTCGGTTATTTTCAGTTAGTTTTCATCCAGAATAGAGGAGTGTTAGAACAATTTCCTATGGTTTTCGGGACATTTGTAATGTTTCTATGTTGAGTCGTGTAATTATAGTTTTCCCGAAACATAGCAATTCTAGGGTGTTTTGATGTAATTAAAGAAGAAATCATGAAAATCGGCAAAGCAAAACATTTGAAGACTTAGGGAAGACAATTAATGAAGATTCAAAAGGCCTCGGAAGATAATACGAGGGAGGTTTTGGAGTTTTAACTTTTTAAGTGGAAAAGGCCCGATTTTTAAGCCCAACTTTAGGTGGAAACTCTCCCTATAAATACCACTCCTCTCATTCATAATATTTCATTCAGAACGAAGCAATTCAAGAGGAAGGCAAACACTAGGAGCTTTGAGGGACGAGTCTCTCTCCTCACTCTAAGTATTTAGGATGTGTTTTATTTCTTTTGTAATCTGTCTTTAGTTACCATTAGTAACTAACCCTTTTTAGGCTATGGTTCTAAGATGAACCTCTATTTTCTTTGTTGGATTATTTAGTTTAAGTTCTTTATTCAGTTATTTTCCGAATCCTATTTAATTTTACTATTGCGTATGATTTTTCTCCTCTGAAGCGAACCACCCTGAGATGCAGATATTTAGAAAGGTGAAATACATAATATAGGTGCAAACCTACCTTAATCATGAAGTAACTAATAGCAGGCCGCATAATTAGGGAAATATAGTGACTTCATGACTTAAATCAGCATAGTAACTTTGTTGGAACAAAATACGTTTTACAAACATTACCCTTAGAGTGAGGGAGACTGTTAGAACGAAAAATGTTTAACAATAAGTCACCCTTAGAGTTTTGATGATAACAAGGTATTAAAAAAAATGTCAATTGGATATGCTAATATTTGTTCAAGTGTACAGGACCATAAACAACATTTGATATACTTATAAGGTTCTGGAACAACAAAAGAGAGCAAAAGAATCAACAAAAAGGAAACTTGAAGCTCCTGAAGAAAAGTGCTCCTGAAGTTCAAAGCGCTCCTGAAGTGATGACGTCATCAGAAGCACCTCATCAGAAGCAAGATCACCAGAAACTGAAGTTCGTTAGGAGCTGAAGAACTTAAAGCTTCAAGAGCTGGAATCTCAACCATCCTTCATCATCCAACCTAGCCATTCTAACAACAATCCCAACCATCCCTACAAACAACCAACCTTCATCATCCAACCTAGCCATTCAACCCATCTCTCCTCCTAAACCAGCTAAAATTCCATTTCCACCAACCATGTATCTGGATTCATTTTTGCTAGCAGATGTGTGTGATAACATCTTTCAGGAGCTCAATAGGCTAACTCAAACCAGACATGACCTTGTTCATGAGCAAAGCTATGAGCAGTCCTGGAAGAGGCTGAAGGAAAGAACTGAGAATGTCTTGAATGCTCTTCAAAGAACATGCATGGATGATCAAGACAATGCTCAACAGAAGCTCAAAGATTGGCTGGAGGGAGTTACCAGCAATCTAGAAGAAGTTAGAGTCCTGAAGACTTGGGTGAAGCATCCTCTCTACTTAAGGCAAAGGAATGAAACTGATTTCATTCCAGCTGGAATTCACCCAAGGGAGCTTAATGTGAACTGGTTGACAAGGATGAATGTCAAACAAGCATCACCTGGACTAGCTGTGCTGCAAAGGAATGCTGAACTTGAGAATGAGAACAGACAGCTGAAGAAAGAACTTCTTGAGCAGAAGCTGCTTCTGATAGAGTATAAGTCCTCTACTGAAGCCAAGTTAGAAGAAGCAAGAATCAGAGAAGAGAAACTGATCCAAAGCAATGAAGACTTCAAAAGAGAAATGAAGCAACAATCTGAAGAGACCAACAAAATGATGAAGCAAATGATGGAGATGTTTCAGAAACAAGCTCAGCCTTAGTTGCACACCTAGCTTGTTTTTCTTTTATATCTGTTGTTTTTTGCTTCTGAACTCATTTATTGCTTTTGGTATCAATATTATTGCCTCTGACTAACTCTTTGCTTCTGAGCTTTATAAGTTTATATTTTTTTTAAGTATATCTTTTTTTTCATCTCTTTCTTTTGTCTTTATATTTTTACTTTTTGTTGATGACAAAAGGGGGAGTAGATAAACAGTATTACAAGCGCTGAGCCCATTAATTTAATTCTAAATTAATAAAACCTTCTTCTTATCTCTCAATCTTTTAAATGTGAGAATATTCTTAGTGTTATTGCGCTTTAAATGATAAATTTAATTAACATGGATAGAACTCAGGGGGAGCTTACAAACCTCACCTTAAAGTACTATTGGACTCAGGGGGAGCTTACAAAACTCAACCCATATAGTCAACTTGTTAATTAGATTAATAACAATTGAACTATTTTTAATACTAATGTTTGTCATCATCAAAAGGGGGGAGATTGTTGGAACAAAATATGTTTTACAAACATTACCCTTAGAGTGAGGGAGACTGTTAGAACGAAAAATGTTTAACAATAAGTCACCCTTAGAGTTTTGATGATAACAAGGTATTAAAAAAAAATGTCAATTGGATATGCTAATATTTGTTCAAGTGTACAAGACCATAAACAACATTTGATATACTTATAAGGTTCTGGAACAACAAAAGAGAGCAAAAGAATCAACAAAAAGGAAACTTGAAGCTCCTGAAGAAAAGTGCTCATGAAGTTCAAAGCGCTTCTGAAGTGATGACGTCATCAGAAGCACCTCATCAGAAGCAAGATCACCAGAAGCTGAAGTTCGTCAGGAGCTGAAGAACTGAAAGCTTCAAGAGCTGGAATCTCATTTAATTATGCCTAAGAGTTGCTAAAGACGGAAAGAAGTGTAACAACGGTCTTGAGATGAAATTTGAAAGCAATAGAGCTTATTCTATCAAGAGCGTTGAAAAAGGACAAATGTACGAACTGTACAACCACCTTCTCCACTACTTTGATCGTGCTTTGCAACAAGACAAGGATAACAGCTCTGCATGCAGAAATGTTTCTTCATACAAGGAATGAATTTGAAATTGATCCTTTATAGGACAATAACCATATCAGGCAAAAGATCATTGGTGATTATCAACAAGTTTCAAATGACTCTTTTTGTATTGCTGTCAAGTTCCAACGTATCTCTTCACACCTCTATATAAAGGAGTGAAGACCTACCAGTTGAAAAAACACAGAATAACAGATATACAAGCAATACAAGAATCCACAACATATACAGACACACAAAGCTAGACTCTCAACAATTCAAAGTTCATACTCTGTTATTCTTCTGTTTTTATAGTTACTTAGAATTTCTCAGCAAAGTTCATATTTTAGAAATTCTATAGTATTAAGAGTCTTAAGTGTCTGTTTCTGTTTTGTATTGTGAACACCACTGATTGTATATCAAGTGTTCAAACTCAAACAAATTTCTTTGTAATTCTGTTTGATTGTAAGTCTCTTGCTTGTGTGCTTGAGCATTGTTAAGTCTCTTGTTGTTGTACTAGAGCATAGAAAAGTCTCTTGCTTGTGTGCTTGAGCATACGAAATCTCTTGCTTGTGTGCTTGAGTACTTGTAATTTGAGATTACATTTTAGTGAACTCTCCTTGGAAGTGCAAGGGGGACAGGACTACTTCCGGTTTGTGGAAGGAACATGTATAATTGTTTTGTGTCTTTCTTCTCTCTAACTGTTTTTATCCGCTGCACATTTAGTTTCTGATCACTACTTCAGATGTTGATTGATATCTGCTTCTGAACTGTGACATCAGTAGGAGAAACGTAGAAAAAGAAAACACAATTCAACCCCCCTTCTTGTGTTTTTCTCACCTTCAAACTTTATTCTTCTTTCATCCTTGGTAAGGTAGACGAGATAGGGCTGCCCGTTTCTAAAACTGCCGAGAGGGAGAATATGTTGGCGTCCTTCTAAGATTTAATATAAGATGGTACCTTTAGGACATTGAGAACTTAGAAACCCTAATATTCGTTGTTGATTCAAATCCCTATGAGAAAGTAAGAACCTACAAGTACCTTTACGTGCACAAGTGTATCTCCATATAGGATTGACGACTCTAAACACTGAAACATGTAGAAACTCCGGTGGAAGGTTGCAACTGACATATGTAGGGAAATGAATCCAAACCTCTGCGAGAGTAAGACCCCACTCGTACAAACCCGTGTGATCTGTAAGTGCAACTTGACAGTTGGTAGGTAGTAAAATCCCACGAACTCCACACTTAGATAGAAGACACAAAAAATTGAATAATGCTTGACCATTAATAAATTCCAACAAATTAACAGAGAGGATTTGAAGAATCCTAACCGTCTCTAATATTTTGCAATCAAAACCAGGTTAACTCCTAAACTTTTGCTTTAATGCAAATAGACTAAATTGCAAAACCCCTTTTTATGTTTTGTTTATTGTTTTTATTTATTTTCTTATTCCTAAATAAGTAACACGAATTATCTAATTGAAACGACAATTCATGTGAATACATAGTATACTTATCACTTTATTACTTGGTAAACGATTTGGTACATGTGCCTAAATCCGACCATCGGCCGTTAAGTTCCCAAAGGATTGGGAAAGTGTTTGCTTTGTTTGATTACTGTTAATGTTGGAATACGTTTGCATTGATTTTGTTATTGGCAGATTTTGTCATTTACATTGATATATCACATGGCTTGAGTTTGTACAATTGATTGGTGAAAAGTCCACGGTGCAGTTCTGAGTAGCGTGTGATGTACCTACCCTTCAATCGCTCAAGTTTAATGGTGTCTTGTATTATTGTTTGATTTTGGAAATAATCTTGCTTATAAGACTCTTTTGAGAATTTTTTTTGTCCCTTATTTTTATAAGATCTCTTTACTATTTTTAACTACATTAATTATTTCTTTACATACATGTCTCTATTTATTATAAATCTTTTTCTTCAATCAGCAATAAATAGCATATGGAAAACATAAACTAATTCTCTCTCTTAAAGATAAAATTGTAAAAACAATAGTGATTACAAACAACTTTAATACAAATATCCACTTTCTTAATTTCCGTTATTTTTTCAAAAGGGTCCTATAATTAGGGACGGAGGTAGTATTAAGAAATTTGGTGCAGATATGAATATCGAGGATATGTTTTGCATATGGATGGCGATGAATAAGTGGTTTTCACCCTTCGATATGTGCTCATTTCTTCACTTTTTCAGTTTGGTTTTCACGTTGTCTCTATTGGTATTTTGGTTTGGTTTGGTTTGGTTCGCTTCTTTGGTTTGATTTGGTTTTGTATATTGATTCCTCTCTTGATAGTTTTTTTTCTTGTTTATTATTCTCTTTGTTGATTTGGTTGTCCTTTGTGTGAGTTTGATTGGTTGTTTGTTCTGATTGATTGCTTCTCTCTATTTGGTTCTTCTCTTTGATTCTCTCCCTATTTTATTAATTTGTTTGATTGTCCTTCTCCCCATTGATTCTCCTGCTTGATTGCTTCTCTCTTTGAATTTTTATGTTTGATTCTCCCTCCCTCCCTCCCTCCCTACCTATTTGGTTCTTCTTCTTCTTCTTCAAAAAGATGTTCCTTCGACAATTTATTTAAGAGAGGTATTATCCCCAAGATTCTCTGTTATGCATCAACGACTGCGGGAATTTGGAATTAGCGAATCATTTGTTTTTGGAGTGTAGCTTCTTTGGTTCGTCATGACACCATGTTTGGAATTGGCTTGGATGCTTGGTTACTCTTTCGTCGATCCCTCTGGTATTTTAAATTAGTTTATTAAATTTGATAATTTATGAGGTTTCTCTCACTCTAGGTACTCCCTCATGACCATGTTTTGGTTTGCTTGCTCTTAGGCTATTTGAAAGGAAAGGAATAACAGAGGATCTTTAAGCATAAAGAAAGCTCCATTTTACAACTTTTAGAGAATATTAAGTTACTCTCATTTTGGTGGGTTAAGGATAAATTTGCTAATTTTGTTTTTTTGTATAATAGTTGTTGGCTAAGCCCCATGTGTTACTTGGACATCGGCTAATTTCTGCTTTTCTTTGATGTTCTCTTATATTGAATTTTTGTTGTAATTTATTCTTTGGCTTTCTGCTCCGGTACGCCTTGTGCTTGAGAGATCGACCGTTGGTAGAAATATAATTCAATTTTACCTCTTAAAAAAATAGTGTCAAAATTATTAAATTTAGGGTTAAATATGTTTTTAGTCCCTATAAAATTGGGACCTTTTAAGTTTTGTCTTTACTTAATTTTAATAGTTATTTCATTCCCTATAAAAAATTTCTGCACTCAATATTAATCCTTACTCAATTCAAATTTGTTTAATTTATGCTTAAACTCTTAAGTTTTTCAACATTTTTTTGCAAAAGTGTTAATAACATTATTAAAAGTTTTGCAAAAAATTGATTTCTATGTCCATATTTTTGTTAGTTTTATCTTGAACTTTTGTCCATATTTTAGATTTTAGGAAATAAACCTTTCACAGTGTTCTAAACTTGTCTCAAAAATATTATAAAAAAATTTAAAAGTTTAAAGATAATTTAACAAACTTTATTTTAACAGGGACTAATTGAACTTTTGTTGTATTGGAGATATAGTTTAGTTTCATATTAGCCTAAGTAGATTGTAGTATATATAGTTGTAACCACCCCATTAGTGGGTTAATTCAATCATTTGTAATATCTCTCTTTACTATCAATACAACAATTTCATAACTTTTCTCTTCTTCATCCATGAATGTCATGTTTCATAACAACAAACTTTGTTTTAACAGGGACTAAAAACGTAAGTAATTTATTTTGTAGGGATAAAAAAAGCTTTTAAAATTAAGTAAGGACTAAACTTAAAAGGTCCCAATTTTATAGGGACTAAAAACATATTTAACCCTGAATTTAAACAACGAGATATCCTACAAAACAAAATAAAAACTAGAAATATGTACACCCTTAAATATAATTTCTATGATTTTTTTTAGCAATAATATTTTTAATTTGTCAAAAAACAAAATTGCTATAACAAATTTTGTCAAAAAAAAAAAAATTGATATAACAAATCTCCATTATCCCTTTTCTTTTACTTTTATCACGTACCAAAGTAAGTAATTTTTTTTTGGTGTACACCAAAGTAGTAATTTATTTAAAGCAAATTCAACTCTATTGTGGTAATAATATAAAAATTCATGCACTGATTGATTGTTTAACAAAAACACTTTTATCAATTGATTGCTTTAAGTAAATGAATTCGTACCTCCACCTTAATGAATGATGAATGCTTTCATACCGATTGGAACCTTTTATCTCTGATGACCAATATCTTTTTGTAAGTAATTATGATGTAACCTTTTGTTCTTTTCAGATGTAGCAATAAAATGAAATTTCTTCTGTTCACACTCAAAAGCAAAAGTTTTTTTTTAAGAGTGAAGGAAGCAATTATGTCCTCTCCACCCACTGACCACTTACCCTTTTCTTTATTTTTTGTACAAAATCCTTTTTCTTATCACAAATTCATTAATTCATCAGCCGAACTTTTTTGCTTTTTGTGGTGCTTTGTCACTCATAAGTTGATAACATTAATTGGAAAACAAAACAAGGATAAGAAATGCGATGTGTTTATGGAGTCGGTTAGTTGAGAGACAAAAATCTAATTTTAGGGTGACAAAATGGATCCAATTGTCTATATCCATCTAACTCATCCATCAAACAACAAAACTCTAAAAAATCTGGATTCAATCCATATATTTAACACCAACGATTATTTTGAATCCATCCTTCATTGTTTTTCTGAATCATTAGATAAAATTTAATATTCATAGAACTTTTTGTTTAACAAAAAATGCATTAAATATTAACATTTTATTATTAGGTATACAAGGATTAAAAATATCAATAAAAGTAATAATGTTTTATTAATTAGTATTAATAATATACAAACTAAAATGAAAACAAAAGTATAGGGCTGCCTGTTGTGGCGGTCTAGAGAGACTGGCTCACAACAGAGCTCCAACGACTCACCAAAACTATCAGCAATGGTCCGACGATCGAAGTAGTTACCTGCTGATGAAGTTGTATAATATAATTGATTTAATTGGACTGAGGAAGATGGTTGGTTGGGTTGAGATCTTCACAAAACAGTGACTTGACCCGCAAGTCGCAGGTGCCTATCGCCTATACCCACACGCCAGGCGCATGTGCCTGGTATGTCAGGCGCTTGGCGCCTCATTTCATGCGCCTTGGCGCTTTTGTGCCGCCTTTAGGCGCCCCGTTTTGTGCGCCTAGTCGCTTGTGAGTGCGTTTTATGCTGAAATGTCTATTTTCTTCGCCTTTTTAGCTGTTTGCTTCAGTGTAAGATGTCTTGGAACTTGAGAACATAATTCCTCCCTTTGTAAAGTCTTCTGAGGTCTCTTGAATCTTCATCTTCCCAAAGGACCACATAAATCTTTAGATGTCTTACTTTGCCGATTTGCATGATTTCTTCGTGAATTACATAAAAAACATCCTAAAATTTCTATGTTTCGAGAAGAACATAATTACAGACTCAAATATAGAAAACATTACAAATGTTCCAAAATCATAGGCAATTGCTCTAATACTCCTCTGTTTTGCTGGTAAAACCTACTGAAAATGACTGAAAAACATGCTAAGAGTAACGTAAGATGACCTGTTATCATTTTCTTTCAAGGATCTTGGTAGAGCATCAATGATCTAAAGGAAAATGAGGTATTTTTCATCTGCAAAGGTAATTGTGGAGGTTATTTCTCAAACATCCAAGGTTCAAGGGGATAGAAGCGAGGCAATAGCAAAGAAGATTTCTTCGGTAAGAAGACCAAAGGATTGCATGCAAGCTTGAGATTCGAAGACCTTGAGATTATCCTATTTCATGGAGGCTTGAAGATTGGAGGATTTGGAATGATTACTTCGCGTAGAAAATATAGGACCGGGTTGATTCATAAATTCAAGGAACCTTTGTTATTGACTCTTGTAAACATTTTCAACATTTTAGTGGAAGCCCGTCGAACAAACGTTTTTTTCTACGAAGAGAGGACGTACCCCATAGCAAGAACGGTTTAGATAACCTCTATAAATCTGGTGTTCTCTTATCCCCTCTTCTTTTTTTGCAATATAATTTGATATATGTTGACTGATTAGGTGAATCGATAATTGTTAGGTGATTGAGAAAAACTTTAAAAACTCAATTCAATTATTTAATCATGTGTCATTATTATTGAGAACTTTCACTTTTTATTTTCATCGATGTTGAATTCATACTAGTTGTGTAGTTCAATCTCCCGTCCGAATTAAAATATTGTTTCTTTTGTGTGGTGAAATTAAAACATTGCTAGAAACATGTATCAGTATAACTTTTTCTCTCCCAGGGCTTGCTTCTATCACATTGATCACTGTCAACCATCTTGCTAGTAATTTCCATTTGATCCAATACCCCGGTGAGAGTCTGTTGTCAATCGTTTAGTATTCTACTATCCTGATTGTTATTTGTTCTTAGCTTGTGTCTACTCTTTTTTCAAATGGCTCTTTTATTTATGAAAGAGTGCAGTAGTACAATGTTGCATTCTTAAAGATAGTCACATATCCTTGATTATGTTTTTGTATATTGGTTTCTATTCAACAAATCCAACACAAAAAAACAAGCATGATGTGGTTAAATGTAAAGGCATCGTGGAAATTGGAAGAAGGAGTGCAGGAATTCCAAGTAAATGTTCTCAAAAGGCAGGCATACATAAGATGTTTCATCCTGGGAAGCAATCTATGATTATCAGAAACTCATTGACATACTTTGGGATTCATGAGTCTTGTGCCATATATGTAAGGAAGAACAAGTATGGAGGTTGGGTTGTAGGAGGTGTATGGTGGCTTGTCTCTTCCTTCATGTATCAAACATATACTCATTGTAATTCCATATGTATTTTCAATACCAGTTATGATGAGTACAAGTTAATATGGGCAGTTTTAAGCATATTGAATCCTGTCAGCTGTACTTGTACAAAGGCATTACAGGAAATCCTATGTTGTATGAGTCCTTCACATACCAGATTTGGTGCAATTTTGCATCTGTACTATGATGAGATCAAAGGCGCAAAAGGAGGGGACATGTTGGCAACATTCATGACAGGTAGAGGCAATTTAATGCTGTCTAATGGAATAGAAATATTGCTTCTGGTGAGTCAACTTTCAGCTTTATGGCACACGTGTATTATGTTAAGGAATATAGAGCAAGGGAGGAGGGAGAGAAGGCGTTACAGAAGGCTCTACTTTCCTGCATATGATTCACAGCTAAATGTCATTAAGATAGAAGATACTCAAGAAGTTATTGCAATCTCTGGATGGCAGACTGAAAAGGAAATATGTTTAGTCAACAAGTAGCAACCTCATTCTTTGCAAGGTACTTGTACTGACAGACTTAACCACATTTCCTATCTCAACATTGCACTCTTAATAGAAATTAAAAACAAAAACGAGGTTGACATTTCACTGATCAATTCTCAGTTATTATTTTTAATTTATATTAAATCATGGATGAATATGGAAGTAGCACTTATGACTCATTCGAAAAATCAGCAAATCAAGCTCTTTCCTACATGTTTAAATAGCAACACTCAGAAAAGGATCAATCACTATCATATGCCTTACAACTACAAACCTTTAATTATCCTCTTTACCTTGATCACAAGTTCTGTCACCACAACCATGTCAACAAATCCCTCCCAAAATGAATCTGATGCTCACTCTCAACCTGATCAAAGCCAAACCAAAACTGATTTACATGACTGCTGTCTGGTTGGGAGATGGCTTAGCAACAAACCTATCTGATTCCATGCTATCCGAAACAGACTTGCACATCTCTGGCAGCCTGACAAAAAAATGGATGCAACCTTAACGGAGAATAACAGATTCCTTTTTCAGTTCTTTGATGAGGGAGATATGGAAAGAGTTTTACACACGGGACCTTGGCATTTTGATAGTTACCCTATGCTGCTACGTAAGCTCCAATTTGGTGAAAATCCACTCACTATGCCTATTGACACGATGGACATATGGATCCAAGCTCATAACCTTCCTTTTGGATTTATGGCTGAATCAATGGGCCATTTCTTGGGAAACCATGTTGGAAAATTGCTGAAATATGATTTTAACAACAATTATGGTACATGGCGTAAATACATGCGCCTTAGAGTTACCATGAATGTTAAGGAACCGCTGAAGCAGTGTTTCGAATTTGAAAGGGAAGGTGCTGATCCAGTGACCGTGGTTTTCAAGTACGAAAACCTTGGCAATTTCTGCTATATTTGTGGATTGCTAGGCCACACTGATGCTTTTTTCCCCACAAGGTTTGAAGCAGGATTTACTGAAGGACCAAAGAAGTGGGGACCAAGTCTGAAAGCTGAATTTCAAGGTCCTCAAGAAGGAGGAGTGTTCACAAACCCTTGGCTGCGAAGACAAGAGACAGGTGCACAGAGGCAGAAAGGTGGGGAGCGTCCAGTTTGCAGTAAGTTTCATAGTCGAGTCGGAAAAGTCAAGATTGGTAGAAACCCTGTCACAAAGGAGCTGATATTTGCAAAATACATTGGGGCACAAAACAACAGCAATGAATGGATTACTTTTGACCCTTTCTGTGCATATTTTAATGCTTGGCCAGTCGTGGAAGTCGCTGCTGCTGCACTAGGTCCAAACATACTTCAACTAGCAGGAACGGGAGAACCTTCTGAAGTGCATGCTGAAGAGGAAGGGGATGAGGCCAGAATTGCAAGATTGGTGCAGGAAGCAAGGTTCAAGAACCCAATACAAACTATGGAGATTCCTGTTCTTACGCAACAACAAAATACTCAGTTTGCTGCCAACTTAATTAACCCTCAACCTGTGGAGCAGTTAAGGTTGACTACTGCGTTGCCACTCAAAATAAGCACAAAAGATGATGGTTTAAAACAGTTGAAGCGAAGCCGGGTTGATGATTCAGGTGCTAAAATGGAAGTCTCTGATGTTGATGTTGTTCGGACAAACATAGGTTCTCTAGCAATAGGTAGTCAGGAAGTTGTAATGAGAGATAATTGTCTGTTTGAAAGCGATAATGTAATGGCGGAGCCTGGTCACCAGGCCCGCCAAAGAAAATGAGTTTTATTGCATGGAACTGTCGGGGCCTGGGCAGCCCGAGCACAATTCCCACTCTTAAGTACCTTGTCCGAACATACAAACCGGAAGGAATAAATCTGTCTGAAACAATGGCAGCTTTAAATAAAATTGAAGAATTAAAGTATATTTTGTTTTTCGATTTTTGTTTTGCAGTGATAGAATTGGTAGGGGAGGCGGTTTGGCTTTTCTTTGGAAAAATTCTGCTAACTGCACTATTACAAATTTCTCTCAAAATCACATTGATGTTGAAGT
>Ga0315914_1005078_pt1 | contig 19359 bp, 13 predicted proteins | sample MpolenodulesMG_FD_203920 | JGI IMG/M metagenome (GOLD analysis project Ga0315914, IMG submission 203920) | Medicago polymorpha root nodule microbial communities from Los Angeles, California, United States - elongated nodules | ecosystem: Host-associated > Plants > Roots > Nodule | place: USA... | reverse complement strand
AAACCGGATTTAATGATAGAACACGTAGAATTGGTTGTTGACAAGAATAACATGATTTATGAATTGATATATGTATATATGTTGATGATTATTATATGAATAACTTGTTGATGAAATATTACATGAATGTATGTATATATGTTGATGAATTATTATATGTATACCTATGTTGAATTTAACATGATGATTATATGATGTTGCAATTATATGATGAATACTTAAGAGATTATAATGTTGATGCTGTTGTTAGTTGTTGTTGTTGTTGACGTTGTCGTTGATGTCTTACATTGTTGTTGATGTTGTCAATGTCGTTGATGTCGTCAAGTCGTTGAAGTTGTACGTTGTTGTTGATTAAGTTGTTGAGTCCATGCATACTCATATAAAGTTAGGAGCTATGCTCCAGTGTTGATTTTAGGAGCTATGCTCCAGCGTTGATTTTAGGAGTTTATACTCCAGCGTTGATTTTAGGAGCTATGCTCCAGCGTTGATTTTAGGAGCTTTGCTCCAGCGTTGATTTAGTAGCTATGCTCCAGGGTTGATTTTAGGAGTTTATACTCCAACGTTGATTGGTACCACATGCATACTGCATAGTCAAGTTGTTGTTGCGTCATTGCATTGTCGTTAATGTTGAGTTGTCGTCGTCGTTGTTGAATAGCTGTTGTTGATTTAAATGCTAAGTGGAACTAAGTGAATTATATGTGAAATATTATTGATGATAAGTATATGTGAACTATTATTGTTGTTAATGATTGTTGTTTATGTTGTTAAATTCTGTTGATGAATTATATGCTTATTATTATTGAATGTGAAATCTCACCCCTTCTGTTTGAATGTTGCCTCTACGTGGGTAACATGCAGATAATCAGGATTAGTTGCTGATGTGAGTTGACTCTCTCATGCGTCGTCTTAGGGTCGCTCTGATAAGTAACGGGATGAGGATTATTTACTTGTTTTCCACTGTTGCGTATTATTATTTATGAACCATGTTGTTGAACCTTTTTAATTAAGTTGTTTACGTTGAGGCCGTAGTGTCAAAGTTGTTGAACTATGAATCTATTTTCTGCTGCGATGTTTTGTTAAAGTGGTTTTAATAAATAGTAACTTTACTCTATTTATATTTTAAATGTAGTGTGACATTCCGTTTTACGTTGAATACTCTGATTATTTGTATTATTTACATTGTTGGGAAAACGGGGTGTTACACTAGATTGGGTGCATGAGCTCAATTTTGGACCTGTGATTTTGAGATGGATGCGAAGAGAGTGGTTGATAGTTTTTTATCTTCTTGGCATGATGTTACTGAATTTGGTATCATTATCCAAAATTGTAAAACTCTCTTTAGGCAATATTATGAAAACTCAATTGTTGAGTTTGTATGTAGACAAACAAATGAAGTTGCTCATAAGTTAGCTAAGGCGGCCTTATTGCCAACTAGTCTTCAGGTTCTATTTGAAATATCAGATTGTATTGAACCCACTTTGATTAATGAAATGTTATAAGTTTGTTTCTCTAAAAAAGAGAGTGTATTGTTTCACCATTAACACAAAGTTTAATATAAAAAATTATAATAAACTCAATTAAATACGTATTATTAAAAATATTATTAAGATTTTAATTTATTAAAATATCTTACATACATCTCATAATTAATAATTATTTATCACCATCTAATAATTAATAATTTAAATCCTACATTCACATAATAATTGTCAAAATTTGCATAAAATATTTCGCCTAAAAAGAGTATCATTTTTAGTGTCCAATATACTTTTATTTGTTTTCTTACAGTTGCACCATCTAATTAATACTATATATATATTATAATCTCAAATTTTTATCCTTTATTTTATATTTATGATAATTAAAATACATCAATAGCTATTAAAGATGATTCAATAAAATTAAAATTCTTATTATTTTAATTATCATATTTTCTTAATTTGTGTGAAATCGTTAAATGTGATGATTATCGTGGGACAAATGAAATATCATAAAAAAAAATATAAATACCATCAATAAACTTCATTAGACACCCATAAGTATTAAAGAAAAGGTCTTGCTAAAAACATTAAGAAAAAAACAATTATTAAGGATTAAATTTTTAATAATTTAATAAAATTTGTCAAAATAAAGAATTTGATAATGATGATGACACTAATAGTAATTTTTTTTGTTGAAGGAATAACACTAATAGTAATAATCTTAATAAAAGAAAATATGAATGTAATAATTATATATGAGATTCTATAATCATAATATACTTTATATTCAATGTATTGAAGATTAGAAAATAAAAAAGTCTAAAATCCTTTTTTGTGTTTTTTTCATACAAGCTAGATTCATTAATCTCTTGAACGATTTCCAATCTTGCTCATTTTTTCTATTCTTTCCCAATTTTTGTATTGCTTTGTTAATTCTTTTTATTTTTCCTCTAATCTATATAAATATGCTCCATTTCACTATAGTTCTCACACTTTCTCTCCATCTTTTCATTGAATTTCTCATTTTTTTCCGTTAATTCCAAACAACATGGTTCTGGAACCAAAATCAAACACTGATACACCAGTTATCAACCCTCCTCGATCAACTCGAATGATATCATTCGAACATTCATCAAACAATGACACATTAATGACCAACCCTCCTCCTCGAAACATGCCAGTTGGACCAAAATCAAATAATGATAAACCAACCACCAATCCTCCTCCACCAACACGAAGCAAGGTACTCATATCAAAATCAAACAACGATACACCCCTTATCAACCCTCCTCCACTAACACAAAATAAGGTGTTCGAACCAAATTCAAACAAGGCTACCACAACACATGTCAACCCTTCTCATATGTCGTCGTTGTCACCACCAATGCCGACAACGTCTCCATTTTATTTCAATACACAAATTTCTCCTTTAAATCTGAACTTTGCTGAACAAAAAAAAATCGAATGGACTAGTAACTACCCTAGCTTTCATCCTAACTATCCTGGCATGAATCCGATACCACAATGGGGTTCATCTTCCAACCGTCCTGAGTACGTAACTATGCCACTTCTCCACTTGGGCTCATATCAAAGCCTCCCAGAGACCGACCAAACCCACAAACACTCATTTTTTCAATTTGGGTCGGGGAAGAAACAAACTGAAAATACAATTAGCTCTCTTTTACAGTCAGGTTCAGGGTCAAACTGTGACCTAAGCAAAACTAATTCAATTTTGCAATCAAGTTCTTCTTCAATTCCAGAGGATAAAAACGTTAGCCTCGAGCTAAGTCTAGGGCTGGGTAAGAGTCATGGTTCCTCCTCCAACCGGCCCTTTGGTTCAAATCGGGCTCAAAAAAATGATTTTATTGACTTCCAGTTTGGAAGTTTAGCTTTGAACCCGGTCAGACCAGTGACCAATGCCGACAAAACCCCAAATCAGCTGGTTGGCGGTTTAGCTTTGAACCCGGTCGAACCGGTAATTGAGTCTGAAAAAACCGCAAATCAGCTGGATCAGATTCGAAAGGGTAAATCGATATTTACCGTTCAATCGCCGGTGAAGGCTAAGGGTTCCGGCGAGAACAACGACGCCGGAGAACGTGACGGCGGAGAGGTTGATTGCGGCGGAGTACCTGTCGTCGTAGAGGTCGATGTTGGAGGCGGTGGAGAACGTGACGACGATGAGGTCGATGGTGGACAAGGAGGAGAACGTGACGGAGGAAAGATCAATGGAGGAGGAGAACGTGAAGACGGAGAGGTCTACGGCGACGATGACAAAGAAGAAGAACAGGAAAAGGAAGTGGAAGTGGAGACAGAACGTTCAGATGAAGAATCGAACAATGAGCGGAAGAAATGGAATCTGAGGCCGAGGAAGCCAGCCAAGAAGGAAGAGAAGAAGAGCGGCGGTGGCGGAAGCGGTGGAGGAAGTTCGAGGAAGCCGACGACTCGATCTCAGCGTAGGGCGGAGATGCCGCAAAGGATGGAGCTGAAGCTGACTCTTACAAATGAAGAGATTGAACATGACTTCTTACTCATGACTGGTCAGAAGCCGCCAAAGAAACCGATTAAGAGATCAACAAAGGTTCAGAAATCTGTTGAGGTAATCATATTCTCACTCGCTTTTATTTTGTTTGAATTTGTTCAACTTGTTTTAATTTTGATTTATTCATGTCATTAATATTGATGAAGATGATGATGTTAATAATGCTTGCAATTGGTGTTTCTATGTGTTTCTGATCATGTATTGTTCTAAAACTCTTGGATCTAATGTACAATTTGACTAAGAACTAGGTGTTTATTTCATGAATTTGGATCTGATTTTGTGTTTGGTTGTTGAATTGAACATGTTTTTGTTAATTACATGATGATGTTGATTAGGTTTTTTAGAGGTTGTTGTGCAAGTGTTGTTAATTGTGATGTTCTAAGCAAGGATTGTTCTAAAGTTGTTCGGTGTGATGTACAATATGACTAGAAATTCAATTTTTATTTTATTAATTTGGTTGTTGATTTGATCAAGTTTTTATATGGTTTTTCATGCACTGGTTTTATGACAATGATTATATTTTTAAAGTATGTTCCAAAGGTGTTGTTGTGAGCAATGGATGGGTATAATAACAGTTTGATGTAATTTCAATTTGATTAGGAATCGAGTTTTTATTTGATGAGTTTGGATATTTGATTTGTTCGATTTGGTTGTTGAAATTGTATTTGAGTTTGGCTAATGCAGGCATTGTTGTTGACTTTATTTTTGCAGGTTCTTTTTCCAGGCTCGAATTTAACTACCGTATCACCTAAGAGATATGCGGTTAAGGATGACCCACCTTTGAAGGTTTTTCCTCAATCTTATTTCCATGTCTTTATAGTTTCCCATTTGTTTCGACGCCTGGATGATGGAAAAAAAATACATGTTCTTCATGTATGATAAAATGGTTGTTGTTTTTCATTGAAGCAGCAAATTAGCCTAAGCCATTCAATAACTTTTTATTTGTTAAATTTCCTTGGCTATGATTAAGTGTTCCATTGTTATCTAATTTGACGTGCTACATTACAAAATAATATGGTGGCTGTACTGATGGTTCTTTATGTTTGTTGCAGAATTAGGACTTCCAGTTGCTCGCACCGGGGTTGCAGTGTTTCTTGAAATTGTGATGTCTTATGATCGTGGAACTAGTTTTGTCTTGTCAACATATGCTGAAGGTATTGTCTACTGCATATCAACAGACCATATGAAGATGAGAGAATAAAATGTATTTTGTTTCTGTGCCTAGCTTTTGTGAACCGAGGCACCTAATAAATCGTTGAACTGTTGCAGTATTCCAGTTGTTTTAGTTTAAGTAGTCGGAAAACTACATGGTTTATGTTTTTCAGTTGGTTTAAGTTTTTCAGCTGGTTTACCAAACTGAATAATGTTGGTTTATCTACATTTCTTTTGTCTTTATAATATATAATATATTTTCTAAGTTGGTTTCGCAAATAATTGTGGAAATATCGGTTTTATCTACAGTCTTTTTCTTCATAATTATTTTTTCCATTGTTGGTTCTAATGGGAATCATATACAGCTTATGGTTTTTGCTACTGGTTAAATCATGATGTCAAAAAATATATTTGAGAAACTGAGAAGGAGAGAAGAATAGGAGGGAGTAATTAGGCCTAATATGTAAATCAATGTGACGTTTCACGTAAAATTTGAATAATTAGTAAATGTATTAATTGTAGGGTGATAACGGTTTTGGTTTATTGAAGCTGATTTTTTCTTTGGATATGTGAAATCTTTCACTTGAAACTAAATACAAAATCTGGTCGAGTGTGTCTGTTAGATATCTGGGTGTAAGGTTTAAATGTTGTCACTGTTTACGTCTACGTGAAACTTAAGTGAATTACGTAGCCTATTTGGAATCTGAATTTTGAATTCAATTACAGAATCTGTCTATGCCCATGCTTTAATTATTTTGGCTGTTAGGTTAAATGTCAATTCTATGTTTATGTTTATGTCTTTATAAAACCTAAGTAATTTAGATAGCATATGGCAAAGAGGGTAGACTATGGAACATTGTATATGTGCTTTTGTTCTATATTTTGTGCTTTAAGAAATAGAACAAAACCAGATATAGGGCTCAAACAAGGGATACATTTTGGTTTCCACTAGCAGCTTAGAACTAAAGAGAACATAACAGAAACAATTCTCTTTTGTTCTGTTTAAGTCCGTGTTGTCAAATATCGGCCATGGCGGCTCCGTAGCAGATATTGGTGGTGGGTTTTTGGCTTTCTGCCATGGCCAGTTTTGTGGGCGTCACATGTTGGCAGGTATGGCGGATTTTTGGCTATCCACCATGGTCCGCCATCGACAACACTGGTGTATGTGCTAATTACTAGCTTGGATTTTGTGATATTTCTCTTTATCTTTCTACTCAAACAAGCTACCGACTAATGCTTTTGAAAGAGTTCTTTCAAACTTTAAGCTTCACTAATATATATCCATAATGGTTCTAACCATTCCATTGGCTCTGCCATGGTGGGAGTTTTATTGGAGTGAGCAATATTATAATAATAATCACACACACACGCACACACGCATGTGAATGTATCTAGTGAGAGGATCACTTGTATATAAGATTGAGTGGAGTACACATTTACCATACAAATATACATTGGTGGTCAAGATTAAAAGTTTATAATGGTGATGGGACCAGTTAAAAAGTCACATGACCATTGTTTTACTTTTTACCATTCATCATTAGATTCAAAGTTCAAGTTTATAATGGTGAAGGGCTAAGTGAGAAAATCTGATGTTTTATTTTGTCAACATATAAGCATGAGGCTTTTCCTTGATGATGAAAGGTGGCATTGTGCAATGAACACAACGACATATTCGACTAAAGATATATTGTTTTATTTTAAAATTTGGATATTATTGTTAACTAGCTCAAGCATCTTTTCACTTATCGTGAATAGTTTTCAACTTGGTTTATGTAGGTGAATAACTTCGTCGTAACAACTTATTTATCGAAATTGGTAGTTCTTTATTCTTTTTAAATTTGTAGTTGCATTTTGTCATTTCTAAGTCTCAGCGGGTACTTTTTATATTGGCCAAGATAGATCAAATTTTCAATTGACTGTTCTCTACTTGCTACATTTCTAGTTTTTCTCTTATTGTTCATTTTTCTTGCTGTTGTGTTGCATGTTTTAAAGGACACCTTATTGGTGCTCTCATTGAACTGTTGCCTTGTTTTTTCAATATTCTTTTTCCTATTCAGTAAATTGCTTCTGTCATGCTGAGTCCTCTTGTTTCATGAACCATACCAGTGTAAAAAAGAAACTGTTGATAATATTATTGTAACGTAATAAAGTTTTTTGATATCAAATCTTTCCCACTGGCATATTAGCTAATAATATTTCTTTTACAGCTGTACGTTCATGCATTGCATGAATAGGAAACTGGTGAAATCATTACACTAACATAATACATTTTTTATATCAAGTCATTACCACTAGCATTTTAGCTCAAAGATTCGATTTACATACAGCTGTACATTTATGCATCTGCCTTTTATGTACTTCATGTCTGTATCTATCTGGCCATTTTGTGATTTGATATCTGACCTACTAAATGTTTACCTTAAATCCAATACACTAATGTGGCTAATTGATTTAAGAGTAATGATATTTGTACAACCATTTTGTGACAATTTTAGGACAACCTTCTTTTTCTCGCTTCTTATTGGTCAAAAACAATAGAGAGAGAAAAGAAAGAGAGAGAGAGAGAGTAAAAACACAATTTGAGTATGAGTGAGAAAGTTGTCAAAAGTTGTCAAAAATGGTTGTTCAAATATCATTTGTCTTGATTTAATGTGATCTTATCTCTTTGTTCATCTTTGTAATATTGTCTGGTTCCATGTTCTGATCCTCTCTGATGTGTCTCTGGGGTGTCGCATGTCTGAAAAGAAATTAAAACTTGCAGTATGGAAGGACATAATGCTGATGTGCTAGGATTACAATTTTTTTACTAGGAAATTCAGTATAGTAAGTAATATATTTTATTTTTGACGTAAGCATGCTCTTGTTCGGTAATTTCTGAGTGATATTGCAAATGCTACACAGACCTGCAATGGATTTTTACTTGTTCAAAGTAGTTATTGTCAAATAGCGCAGTTTGTAAGTCATAAGTGCTTGTTGATTTTGATTCTAGTAAAAAACTTGCCTAATATATTTAACTGTGTTTTCCACAGGACAATTATGTCCTTCATTTTTTATGGGCGAGAATCTTGATGATGCAACTTTTAATAACGGATAAGAATGACCCACCCCACAATTCCAGCAGTGCAACAGGTAACAATATTTGGTCACTGATATATAAACTGAGTATTGCAATCAAGTATTCTTGTTTAAAAAATTTCCATTTTGGTTCTTGGTCTTGTGATCTTATCAAATTTACGGCATGAGTTTAATGCTGGATGGTATAAAAGAGATCCTATTCTAGTTGTCAAATATGTATATGTATATCCTTAAAAAAAAATGTGTATATGTAAATGACGCAAATGTTAAGCATTCAAAAGGTTTTCAACATGGTAGTCAAATCGGGATACGTATCATGTGTATCGTTCGACCACTTTTTTGAATCGTGTATCGTAAGTTACATGAACAAAAAAAATATGACTTAGTATCATGTATAAACTCCAAAATACTTCAAATATCATATATAAACTTCAAGATACTTCAAAACTCAAGTCATAAACAAAAGTAAATAACATAAAGCACTTGAGCTTAGCTCAGTTGGTAGGGACAAAGCATAATATATGCAAGGTCTGGGGTTCAAATCCCGACCACCACCAAAAAATATCAAACATATAGTGTGTAGAGTAGAGAAACAGTGCGTGTATGTGTTGGAAGCCGTAAAGGAAGAGAAAGTGAGTGGCTTTGGGGAATAGCTCCAAATTAATTGGTAGGCTACAAAACAAAACTCTTAAATACAAAATGGTTTACTTGCAATATCTGATGGGTCACATAAACCCAATCCAAGAAAACCAGGTAAATTTGGGGTTTTATGGTGGGTCATGCAAAACCTGACCCGGCTCCATAACTGACACAAAAAAATGAAATTTTTTTTGGGAATTTTTGCCGGGTCGTGCAACCCACCTGGTTTTTGCAACTGAGACGCAAGTGCCACAGTATCGTATAATATTAGATTGAATCGGGATACATGGGATTCAATGTCATTTGGGATACAGACCCTGACATGTACCGCCCATGGCTGTTTTCATATCGTATCGGGATACGTATCATGGGATACTAACTACACTGCTTTTCAATATGATGCTTTAAATGTCATAGGATTTTAGCATTTTTGTAATTTATTTAGTTCCTTCTATATTTGGGCTAATTAGATTTATGAAAATTTTGGAAGTAATTATACCATTTCCATTCATGTATGTTAGTTAAATTCTGTAATGGAAGTACGCGTATTTTTATAAGCACTAATGTTGTCTGATCTGTGTTTTTCTGTATATTATCATCTGATATTTTTCTTTTATATGAAATTCCCCTGGAGGTTGTGTTCTTCATTAAGGATTTAGCAAAAGTTCAAAAGCTATACTATTTTCCAGAGTGATCCAGCTTTAGCCTCTACTGCTTCTCCATGGCTCTGCAGAACAATATGTTATAAGACAACATGGGATATTTTCCAAAACTAAAAACAAGTGTGATTTAATTTACTTACAACTGAATAAAATAGAATAGCTGCCCTTCAGAACTAGGTTGTTGATAGCGGTGCTATAGCGAGAAATAGCGGAAAGCGTAGTGGAGCCAATGGCCACTGCAAGGCTCCTTCCACAGTTGTGGTTGTTGTTGCCGCAAATGGTGCGAAATCGTGTTTGGTTCGCGGCCCAAACCTGATATTGCTTCCGCTTTTAGGATTTCAGGGACAAAATTTTAAGTGAGTAGTAGTTTACTCTATCAATTCCCACATTTTCTTTCATCTTGCGACTGTGTCATTTCCTCATTCGTGTGCTCTGCTGCGTCATTCATCTTCATTGTTTTGTTCTGCTTCTCCGTTCGTGTTCTGTTCTGATTGTTTTGAATTTATGTTCTTCGTACTGTTCTTTTCCTGTTGCTCTGCTTTGTTCGGCGTTGTGTTAAGTTGTGCTCCTTCATTACTTTTAGAATTTGTTTTTGATGGAATGTCATTTTGATTACATTTATAACTTGATTGTGATAGGAAATGACAAAGTTGATTATAATTTACTATTAAGTGCAACAGTCTCTTTAATTTTGTGTATTTTTCTATTTTTGAGTATTTATGTTAATTTTGTACACTGATTTTCAGTCTTTGCAATAGCGGCTATCCCACTTCCCGCTCCGCTATACCATTTTGGGATAGGTCTGTAATGGAAAGGCCTTGATTCCTAGGAGCAATGAATGTCCGGCCTTCTTAGCGTGTAACTCATTACTCAGTTGGAGATTACTATTATAACATACTTGGAACAAAAATGCACACTATAACATACTATTTTCGTTCAACTTCAAAATGCATTTATTCTGCAGATTTATACAAAGTGACTTTTCTATTTGGAGATTCCTGACTATTTCCTTTCTTGTGCAAGTATTGTTAGGTGAATGATGATATTCGCATCTTGGAACAAAAATAATTGCTTCAACATAGGTTTCCCAAATCCATACGATCACTTTCTATTTTTATTTTTTTTACTTCAAGTTACCGAGCCTTGAACCAAGGACCTAAAGATTGAAGGCATAAACCTCTAACCAAGAGACCGCTTGGGAGCTGGTCATATGATCACTTTCTAATTCCTTACTGTATGTATCTAATTCTAGCTCTAGCGACTGTTAGTGCTTGTTTATTTTAGTGAGGTACATTTCACTTTCAACCAAAAATTATTCTTTATACTTGGTCATGGTTGGCATAAGAATTAAGCTAGCTACTAGCTATTATGTTCACACCTATTTTTATTTTATTATGGGATAACTAGGACGTGAAGAGAACTGAACAGTGCTGCACAGCTCCTCAAACCAAAAACAAAAGTCAAATAAAAAAGGTTAAAATCCAAAGTCAAAACATTTTTGTTTAAATATTCCTCGTATACTGAAAATGTAGACTAATGAGCCAAAGATATTTGGTAGACAACCTGTTGCAAGTGGAAATGTAAAATAAAATAGCAAGTAGGAACTAAGAAAATAGATAGAAAGTGGGAATAAACTAAGAATAGAAAATAGAAAATTAATATGACAATGATAGAGAAACAGACACAAATAATTTATCAGCACAACACGATTTGGGAAGGACCCCAACACAGCCTCACAACATTTTGAAAGAAAAAGAAATTATATTAAGTTGACTACCCTCCCTCTTACATACTCTTCGCACGACATAATTCACATGTCTTCTCTCTACATGATCAAACAACCCAAGGAGTTTTCATAGATGTTACCCCAACTCTCTTTAATGTTGTCATCTATAATTTTATCCCGTTTAATCTGCATACAACACAAAATTATCATCTTTGCCACACTTATTTTATTCTTTGTATCCTTAAACTAGCCGATGCCCCTCATACATACTTCTGATTGGTTGAATATAGGCAATCCTAACCCCGTCGTTGTCTAAGACTTTTAATCATAAAAAAAAATCCACTCTAGACACTCTATAATACATCTTGTCAAAATCAATGAACACTAAGTGTAACTTATTTTGTTTCATCCGATATCTTTATTTCTCATAATTCACTTGATTTGGTTGGTTTAATATCTTCTAACCAATCGTCATTAGAAAAGGAAATCAAGAGCAAATTAGTAACCAATAGTGAAGGTTAAATTAATGCAATTGAGACAAGAGAACACACCTTCATTATTAGGTGAACAACACGAAGACATGTGGAAAATTACAACAAAAGAAATACAACAATTTAGTAGTATCTTGGGTGATATATACCAGTAGCACGAAGAAATTGGGCAATAGCAAATAAGAAGATAAAAACACCAACAATAGTTGAGCTGAATCTCCAAGGATCACGAAAATAAACTGATCTCAGCATTCCCATATAATGCTTCCAATAGTTATAGTAATGATCATTCAAATTCTTCGAGGTTTTTCCATAATAATTGCATGTTACCACAACATTCTTACAAAGACCATTTATCATAGTTGCCAATTCTGCATGACTTCCAAGTTCATGAACAATGATTTCTTTATCAACCAACAACTCCACATCTTCTTGAGTGTTGATAAGAAAGTCAATTAGAGAAACATAGTTGCATATGAAAGGTTGGTTCGAATAATGACACTGTTCCAAAGCGATGAGGTTCCTAAGAACGCATTCAGTTGTTTGGTGTACTTTGAATTGAGGGATTTGCAACTTTGTTTTGACAAATCTGAAACATGGTAAGCAACCTAAGCATAGAAACCAATTGAGAATTTGAACCTTGTTAAACTTTATTTCTAATAAGCTTTTGTGATGAACTTTCTCAAAGCTAACACCTGCCTCATTCAACCTTGATGCTGTCTTGAGGACACATTTATCTTCACTATTAATGTGTTTGAAATGTGATGATGGTGACCACTCGTCGGCATAAACTTCTTTCGGAAGATAGAAACATCTTACCAAATCGGTGAAGTGTTTGCATGATTTTTTACAATATTTGATCATCTCTTCATTTTGATCTTTCTTTGACCTTTGTGGATTGTAATCTTCAAAGTAGTTTAATGCAAGTTCAAGAAAACTTGTATCATTATTATCCTTGCAAACCTTTTGATATAGTTGTTCCAAGACATAAAGTGGAAGCTGATTTTCAAGCAGTAACAAATCTCTTTGTATACCCTTGTAAATCCATGATGTTGTGAACAAGTAATCCTTTTCCCTTTCAGATTCCTTTGATTTTCTAAAAAATAGCTCTAAGATGAAGACAGAATCTAACATGATCATGTCCACAAACTCATCATCCTTGATGGTATGATCAAACTCAAAATAGAAGTTTTTTATCATTTCAATTTTTACTTTGAGGAAATTTTTATATTTTACCAAAGCCTTTTTATTTGTCACTCTATCCCAAAAGTAATGAAAATACCTTTGTTTTTGTGTATGCATTAGCTGAAATTCTTGTTTGGGAGGTACCTTGTGATGAAATGGTCCAATTGAGATCAAATGTGGTGTATAAGCCTCTCCATTATTCAACTTCCTAAGATTGGGAGGTACCTTATAAATACAACAAATACCATGCTTTGCATCCTTAATCTCTTTAGGAATGTCAATTATTATGTGTTCTATTTGTGGTTCTGTTTCAGGTAAAGGAGTAGAACTAGTAGCTGAAGAAGCCATTTAAAAGTCAACAAAGATGAACCTGGTCAAATTACAAGAACTCACTTGTTATTATTGACACAAATCTTAATCACTTTCATTGCAGTTAATTCTTTTGAGATGAAAATAAAAACATCTTTGTAGAAATAATCAAAACATCAATTTACCAAAAGAAAACTTGACACAATAAGACTTGCAAACTTCATATTCTACAAAAGAAATCAAAGATAACAAGATTTAGGTGATTGTTAATTACCTGTGATGGAAATTATAGTGCTAATATAGATGAACTTCCTTTGAAAATGCTGTGAGGCTCTCTATATTAGGGTCCTTCTCAAACTCTCTTGTGCTAATAATTTAGATGTGTTTCTCTACCAATGTGACATTAACTTCTATTTTTATTCTCAGTTTCTTCCCACTTTCAATGTAATTTCTTTATTCCTTGCTTGCAATTATTTTTCCATTTCCCACATGCAATTATTTTTCTGTATACCAACACTCTTTGGCACACTACAATAGTTTTTCTTTCAACATCAACTTGCATTCAGTATACAAGGAATATTTAAACATTAACATTTTGACTTTGAATTTTAAACATTAATATCCTTCAAAGAAAAATAATACCCTCTAGTCCCTCCAGTCAGATTTATAAGCAAAAAAAATATTTTTTAGGTTCATTGAATACATAATATATTTGGTCTATATATAAACCAAAATACATTAAGTATTGAGTGAATCTATATTTTTTTTATAAATGTGACCAAAGAGAGTATTGTAGAGTGGTGCGTCATTTCTCTTCTTACATACCGAGAAAATAAAAATTATGGGTTAGAACCTAAATCTTAACAATATCAAATGTCTTTACGTTTACCACCTATGTTTCACTTACATGACATAATTACATATAGCTGATAGGAACATTGCACATTATATGAACAAGGACGATGTTCGAACCCTAAAAACCCTACTTATTCAACTTAAAAAGATGAATTTTTATCCACTAATATATTTGACAAAAAAAAAAAATCCACTAACACGCTCTTTAAATGAGACGTTATTGTAATAAAAAAATCTGAGACTTTATGAATATACTACCTTACTCATGTAAAAATCATTATTTATAGCAGTAAAATTAGAACTGAGGATACTCTTCACTTTAGGAGCTTATGACTTTGGAGAAATGTTGAAACATAAGCGATGTCGGTGTAAAATCATTTGAGGGTTCTCTTGAGTCTCTTGTGCATGTAGTTGTACTATTTTTTTATTTGTAATGCTATTGCAGATTTTTTGTTGGTTGGTGCAATTGTTTAGAGTGTGTGAGAGTGATGATATACTCTAGTCTCTACCGCAAGTTTGTGTAGTACCAATTCATTTTTTTTTTAAATAGCTTTTACCAATCATACTTGATATTTTTCGATAAAAATTTAGTTGGCCCTTTAAAAAATTAAAAGTAAGAGCATACAATGAATTAGAATTCACAATTAAAAATATATTTCTTTTCCTTCTTTTGAGTTTTAGTATTATAAAAATTTATATTTTAGTTTGATATTTATATTTTGCTTGGTATAAGATATTAAAAATATATTATTTCATTACAACCGGTCCAACGCTGGTCAGACCTTTAGATCCTGAATTCATGACTACATCGGTTTAATATCGGGTTCGGTTCTGATTACCTTGAAAAGAATAGATTAACTAAATAATAATTTTATGAACTTGTTTCTAGTTAAACACTTTCTTCACAACTATATTTTCGTTCCATGAAATTAAATCATCTATGGAGGGTTCATCAACGAGTTGATACATTTTTGTCAGATACTGCGTTGGAATGGACCTCTGAGTCCGTTGTCGCTGATTCACCCATTTAATTTGTACCGCAACTAATATCGCCATCAATTTTGTTTCTAGTTCCGGGCCTAATTATCACCCTAATGCTTGTACCTAATTCATAACTATTTCCTAATGGAAGAATAATACTTTCAAAAATTGGACCACCGTAAGCTAAACATCACCACATACAAAAATTGAAAGAAAACCAACGTGAGTTAACTTACGTGGAATTTAGTATAAATTTTCAACGTGATTTAAGTCATGCTGCATGACTTAAGTCATGTAGGGGTAATTTTAGAATTTCACTTGGGAATGAACAAAACATTTTGGGTAAAGAGCAGAACTCATTGGTCAAATGTCTCGTGATGATCAAGAGACATTTGACCAATGGCGGTTGGGCTTCCACACACTTCGTGACAAGCACACTTGGTCTTGTTGTACATATTAACTTCACCATGAAGCTTTCCAACTCCAGCCCTCAAAATTCATTCTCATCTCATTCACTTTGAGCCTATAAATTCACACCTTAAATTCACTCATTTCAATCGTACTTTATTGCCATAATTCGATTTCGTTGGTGTTAGAATATCCTATTTTTCTTCAAAATTGCCACAAATGACCATGATGCTCTAAAGTTATGGATGATTTGCAAAAGGGGGGACATGCAAAGGATGCAACTGTAGCTGCTGCTCTTTTGAAAGGAGGAGATTTGTTGCTTTGCACATCAAGAATCACAATATGTATTGATCATTTTCTTACAACTTAATCATTATTCTTTCGTACCAAAAAAACTTAATCATAATTTTCTCCCTATAATCATGATAATGATGGTAGCTAGTCTTAAAACATAGAACCAATTTTATATTGATATTTTTTCTCCTCAAAAAGATGAATTTTTAGATTCGTTGATCTTTAGAACATGATCACATGATATCATATTCATGGAAACAATTGAAACACTATTTGATTTATTACTAAAAGAATATGAGAATGATGAAACTATTGATAATATTTGAATGGTTGTTATATTTTTGTAGTGGTTTAATGGTTCAAAACAATTTTCGGAGTGTTGATTTAACTTAATAAAAAATGGTTTTAGGACATTTCAATTACTATCATGAAATTAAAGGAAAATTTTAATACTCTGAAAAATTCTTGTTTTGTAAGGGAACTAATATAATTGTTGTCTACTAGGTTTTGGCAAATGTTGAGACAACTCAAGGTGAAATAAGCATATAACGTTAGATAAAATGTTGCTAAAGGGAATAGAGTTTGCATGGCGGAGCATGTGGTACAAGTAATATTCAATTCCATGTTAGAATGATGTTCTAGAGATTTATGACAGCACACATGGTACAAGTAAAATATTCAACTCCTTGTTAGAATGAACTAGAGATTTATCTACATATTCTTGAAAATCGTCAAAAGAATTACTAGAGATGTTAGCTTCTTTTCTATGTAATTTTTGGTTTCTTATGTTCATTGTATGAATGTATATATAATAAAATTATTACAATTGATTTTAGTCGACTTGTTGTGTCATTGAACTTTTGAGAGTTATCACACAATGCATAATCTTCATAATTTTTGCATTATGGATGAAATGGGCCTATATAAATGTATGTCGATTTTTTATTTTATATTACCGAAGGCTTAGCCGTGGGTAAAATAACTCAACAATCACATACCTTTCATAGGGCTTGACCGTGGGTAAACTCATTGATGGTTTATCCATGGTAACATGAAACAAATAATTTGTTAAAAGAATGATTAGCTATGGATTACCTATAGTATGATCGATGGTAATTATATTGGGCTTTTATGGTCGTGGGAAACGTTACTGACGAGACTTATTCACACAGTCTTGTGGCCCTTGGTAAGCCTTGGGTAACTAAGAATACCCACAACGTTTTGCAGTTACTAGCAAATTTTGGCTTTGGATAATGAGAAAATTTCTTGTAATGGCTTCTAGCCGACTAACTGCACCATTTAGGTTGTCTTCATTGAAACCTCTAACACCTTCGTATTATTGAGTGTAAAAGGAGTGAATTTAGTTTCACATTGCCTACACATATGACTTGTGTAATATTATAAAGCATAGGTAGACCTCAACCTTTTATGAAAGGAGGTGTCCTTAAGTTATAAACCGGTTTTGTAAGGTTATAGTTTAATTTTAGAAAAAACAGAAAATAGCATTGAGAACATAAACACCACACCGCCAACCAAAAAATAATAAACCATAACTAGTTATAGTCTTTAACCAACATCCTAACTACATAGGTTAACATCTATGACTCTATTGTTTCAATTCATTTATAAAAACAATAAATAAACAACCATGAAAATATGATGATGACATTTTCAATATAACACATCTTGTAGTATTACTTCTGTTCATTTTCATGAATTTTATTTAGATTTTTGAAAGATTAAAAATTGAAAATATTTCGTTTATCCAAGTTAAAGGAAGAGAATTAAGAAATATAGTGAAGAAATGCTGCTTCAGCATGGTGTTTAAAACAAATTTAAAAACCAATTGAAAATTTGAACCTTGTTAAACTTGATTTCTAATAAGTTTTTTTTGATGAAATGCCTTATTCAACCTTGTTCCGTCGTCATAAACTTCTTTTGGAAGATAGAAACATTTTATCAAATCAGTAAGTGTTTGCATGATTTTTTTACAATATTTGATCATCTCTTCATTTTGATCTTTCTTTGACCTTTGTGGATTGTAATCTTCAAAGTAGTCAAATGCAAGTTTAAGAAAACTTAGATCATTACTATCCTTGCTTGCAAACCTTTTGTTATAATTTGTTCCAAGACAAAAAAAAAGGAAGCTGATTTTCAAAGAGTAACAAATATCTTTGTATACCTTTGTAAATCCATGATGTTGTGAACATGTAATCAAATTGAAAACCGGAAAACCGCTTAAAACCCGTGAAAACCAGCGGTTTATCCGTTTTAGGCTTTGTTTGCAAGTTGGGTTTTGGAGGGGAGGGGAAGGGAAGGAAATACTCATTGAGAGGTAAACTCTTGGTTGAGAGTTTTAAAAAAATAGGGAAAGGTTTTGGGGGGTTTTGAAGGGCTTCATTTGTCCAATTTTAAAGTTCCCCCAAATTGGGGGGTTTTGGGGGGTTAAACATACAAATTGACAATTTTGTCATCATAATAATTTAAAATTCCAATTATAATTTACAATATAAATTACAAAGTATATCATAATGTATTGATTTTAAGAGAAAAAAATGGTAAAATAGTAAAATTATCACATAAGCTCTCAATCTCCTTTCCTTCTTGATTTCTTTAACTCCCAAACAAGGGGAAGGCTTTCCCTCCTTTCTCCCTTCCCTTTCTTCCCTTCCCTTCCCCTCCTAAGCCTTTCCTTCCCCTCTCCTCAAAACTCGCAAACAAAGCCTTAAGGGGTTGTACTGTTTTTTTTTTCTTTCTAAAAAAAATTGTAAAAAAAAATACTTTTCCAGCAAATTTCACATTTTTCTAAATTTTAAATATTTATAATTTACGAGAGCAATTATAAGTATAAGAGAAATGATATTTAAATAAGCATTTTGTTATAACTTTTTCTACAATTTTCTCTCTTATACTCAACTCGTGTTTTTATTTTTTCTCTTTATTGTTTTGATTTTTGTGTCAATACCAACATTTATTTGTATATTTTAGTTGTCTAACAAAGTGTCCTAAAAAATAGTTGTTTACATTCCTCATAGTAGAAAATCATCCACTAACTCTATCTTTAAATATGAGACAAATAAATTCCGATACATGTACATGAATAAGTCTTTTAAGTTAATTAATTATAACAAATTGATCATTGAAGTTTTTTTCCGTACCACTTAGGTCCTTTAAGTTTGTAAATTGTAAAAAGATAATCCTTTAAGTATTTTTCATAACACTTAACTCCTTTAATTTATTTAATTGAAACTTTTAGGTTCCGAATAACTTACATTTTTAAAATCTAAAATTCTCCAAATTGTTACGGTTAAATGATCTAATTGGTACAGAAAAACATAAAGAACCAACTTGTTACAATTAATTAACTTAAGGGTTAATAGGTCTTTACCCCCTGTAATATAGGTCATTTTCGGTTTTCCCCCCTGTAAAATATTTTTTTTGATTTACCCCCGTAAAATATTTTTGTTTTGATTTACCCTCCTAATAGGCCAAACAAAAACGAAAAATTCTTGAAAAAATAAAATAAAATTGGTTTTTGTTTGGCCTATTAGGGGGGTAA
>Ga0315914_1005075_pt1 | contig 19366 bp, 9 predicted proteins | sample MpolenodulesMG_FD_203920 | JGI IMG/M metagenome (GOLD analysis project Ga0315914, IMG submission 203920) | Medicago polymorpha root nodule microbial communities from Los Angeles, California, United States - elongated nodules | ecosystem: Host-associated > Plants > Roots > Nodule | place: USA... | reverse complement strand
AAAACCTTTTCAAAACTAATAAAAAACACCAAAACAAATCAAACGTCGATTTTTACCCCGAACTACGAGGTTTTGATCCCTCACGGGTACGTAGGCAAAGGACACTCGTCCTTCCAAATCAATAAAATTGTAGATAAATAGGTCTCTTTTCTTCATCACTTTAAAGTCATTTTTTTCAAAAAAAGCAAGCAAGTTTTATAGCACAAAACGTTAAGTAAAACCAAGAGGTTCTCGTAGAGTACTACGGACATAAAGGGTGCTAACACCTTCCCTTTATGTAACTAACCCCCGAACCCAAAATCTTTTCAAAGGGGTGTTTCGAACTTTTTCCCCCTTTTCTCTTAAAATTAAATGTTCAGTCGTGAAATAAAATAGTGAGTCAAACGCTAATCAAATAGCCTTGATCTCCGAAAAATGGCACGACAACTATCAAAAATACTAATACCTTTTTTTTATTTTCCAACGTAATAATATCAATCTCTTTATCCTTCTCATGTATTGTCTTGTGCTGATATATCTTATATTCTTTTGTTTAGTACTCGTTAAGTGCAATAAACCGGTTTTCCCTTTGAATATACATCGTTTTCCTTTCTGGTATAAAATCTATAATATTTACAACGTGACTAATGAAATCTGCCTTCAATTAGCGTAAGTTTTTTAGGATTAAAATGTTATGCAAATTTTATAATTATATGATAACCAAAAAAATGTTAGACACATATGTAGCGCCCCAAAAAATTGTCCCCATGAGTTCTTAGAATTTAGTGAAGGTCGTGTGGATCTTAAGTGTGTAGAATTACTTTTGGGAGTGTTGGCAGTAGAGACTATATATTAATTAGACCCTTAAGTGTCATTAATCTTAAGATGATGGAAGGCGAGTACTATAGTCATCAAAAGAGTATATCGGTCTTGAAGATATCAAATTTAATCAAAGCTCAGTAAAACAATATAATACAATGAGGCACTCAACACGTGCTTTATGATTATTGCACAACTAATCACAAGGAACAATGAGTAATGTTGCACATTTCAAGAGAGGCCACACACATTAGACTTTGTCGACGTATCACGCTACGAAGTTGAAGCCGGACGTGGAGCACCATGCACCCATCAACAAGGGAAAACTTACTCACAACCGAGCAAAGCTAAACATTGTAGGGTTGTTTGACCAGTAGAAATAATTACTCATCTTGAACAATGCATTAAACACATAATCAATCAAACTCAAGATATTTACACAATTTTATTCATTTGTTTTTCTCCCATCATCTTTATTTTAGAGCTATTTCTTATTTCAATAGCTAAAACACTCCAAAACACCGTACTTAAAGAAACTCATAGTTGAGTGACATAATTTTTTCTTCAACATAATTACTAGAAGAAAAGAAATCACACTTGAGGACTATTATCTAATATCTCGGTCAAATTTCTAATTCGAGAACAAATTGTCTTTCTCAAAAGAAAAAAGTTATTGTTAAGAAGCAAAGTAACAGTTAATTGGTTAAGATTATAAAACCAGATTTTAAGTTTTAACCCACTTGAGTTATGTCGATCTAGTGATCCGTTCTTAATTTCTTATCTTCGCAACGACATGATCGCTACTATATCTCAATCTGTCCGTGACTATGCAACTTTTGGTTTTGGCGAATATAACAAATCTGTCAAGAAAAAATTGGTCCAATAAATTAGATTTACTGCCAAATTGGGTTATAATCTCTAGGAATCGTATCCTTCAAAAAAAATAAAATTTCTCTAGGAATCGTAATGGTCAATACTCCATTTCAAGGAAATGAATTTTTTTTCTTTTCTTCTACCTTACTAGCTAGTATTTCTTTGTTTTATTCAATGTTGGCTAATGGCTTCCATTTGGCCATGTATATGTTTGATTTCTTTTGCATTTTGTTAGTACTATTTTTCAACTTATGTACGGTTCTTACGGAAACTACTAAACGTGGACACATAGTCAAAGGAAGGTTTTTCAACCTCTTTCTTCTTTTTTAATTGTTACCTATCTTTTTCTCCTAGAAAAGAGGGTTATGGGCTTTATTTTTCTATTGTAAAAAGCAGCTATACTGTTCGAAGTGTACGGCTTTTTTTGTTGTAAAGGAAAAGTGTACGGCATCTAATATAAAAAGAAGAATCAACGAAAAGAAATCAAAAGTGGAATATTTTGTTTGAAATTTTTATATTATTCTTTCTTTTTTGATAGAAATGTATTTTTTCTTTTTGGAAATCAAACACGGAATCTTAAAGTATAAATACAAGATGGTGATATAAGAACGGATCAATTTAAAATAAGGTATATTATATTTGGAGTGTTGTTAAATATTATGAACAAATATTTATAAGAGAGCAAAAATAGTTCCGTGTACTATTCTAGAAAACAAAAGATGGTAAGTGATGCTTTTGACGAGAATCATGCATGGGCCAGAGTCGTAGAGGTTTAAATTGAGCTAATAAAAGTTGTTCGTAACAATTGGTATTTCTCTTATATTTAACAATTGGTATTTCTGTTATATTTGTTGAACCTAGACTCGATGATGACTAAAGAGATATAAGAGCATCTTTAATCTGGGTCTCTACTTAACAAGGACTGCTACTCGTTAAGAACCTTTTATTAGAGAACGAAAAAATGAGTCCCTATTAAGCAACGAGTCATTATATAAGAGTCTTTTCTGCGACAACTAACGAGTCACACGTTTAAAAGAAGTAATAAAATATGTACTCATCGGTCCCACTTGCAAAAGAATTAATAAATTATTTTTGTTTAATGATGTAAAGTTAATGAGACATATTTAGCTACTTTTCATTTGAGTCATTATTAGTGTATTGTCATTGGAGTCATCGAGTCCTTAATATGTACTTTTATTAAAAAATTATAAATAAATGATTTGTACGGAGTCCATTTAAGAAATCCTTAATATGTACTCCCATTGTGGATTCTCTAACAAACTCAAACTCGTACTCTCAATAAGATTATAATATAATCAACAATGATTCGACGTACACTATATTTTCAACACTAATTTAACACATTATTTTATCTCTATTTTCTTTTTCTATCGCATCATCAACTTAGTATATTTTACCACACCACCTTATAATTCAAACAGTTTTTGTATTTGAACATATCAATATTTTTATGTCTAAATAGTAAACACCATTTCTCTACGTAAACAAATCTATAAAAACTAATTATTCGAAGTCATGTTGCATCAAATTAAGATGAATCATAAATTTAAGTAAAACAAACAGAATATGACACACAGTTGATAGATGATTAAATCCCTTAAACATAGTCATTTGGGATATGAATTATCCACCTCTTAAATCAATATCTTACTTTGAAGATTTACTTTTGATTCGAATGAGAGATATACTATTATAGGATACACACGAAAAATGGAAATGATGGTTAATTTTTTTGAGGACAAAGTGAAGAAAAAAAAGTTGACGACTTATTTTGTTTGAGAAGATTCAATTCAGCACATCACCATTGAACCACACTATATAATATGACTAGTTATTTTATTTTGCAGGCCTGCTTGTCTCTGCAGTGTTGGGTTGAATGTGTTATTTATTAAAAAAAACGTCATTGTTGAGCTCTTAATTATTATTTTGTACAATAATAGTTATTGAACTCGACTGGGAGTAAATGGGTCAATTGAATAAAATATATATGGTCAAATTATATCGAGTGTGACATAACGTGTTGGGTATGGTAAATCACCGATACCAAACACAGTGGAAGAGGATGTTTGGTATTTTCACCTAAATAACATTTTTTTTCAATATATAAACTGTTCTAAAAATATTTTTCTAAAAAAAGGTTGTTTAAGAAATTTGTTTTGTTTGAGAAATCATTAAAAACCTTTTTTTTTTGGTACAGATTAAAAACTTTAACTTATCTAGATAGATTAAGACCGCATTTTTTTTTTTATATCGATTATAACCGCACGCTTGGGTAAACCCATTGTATATAGTTTTCTTGAAGGAGAAAAATACAATGTATTTAGTTAGTTTGACCATCTTATAAAAATTCAATATTATATTTGTTTTTGTTAAATTAGTCATTTATGTTTAAAATCATTAACAATATTGAACCAAACTTCATTTTTAACCCATGCATGTTATCTAAAATCTTATTTAACGATAAAAAAAGGTAAGTTATTTCTAATCCATCAAAACTAACATGACAATTTTCAGTTTTTCTTTAAGATTGTTTTACATTGTTGTCAACGAGGTATAATTATGGTATTGAATGTAAAATATTTTTTTTATATCATATTATTCAATTATTATGTAGACAGACTAGCAATAAAAATAGACTCTGACTACAAATGGTTTGTAAGACTTAACTCAATTGTCAATATTCAAGTCAAACATCTTGTTTTTTAGGTTTGAATTTGGATTCTTCCACTTGTGTATGTGAATATATGTAGTATGTATCACTTCGTCTATAAATAAAAAAGAGATAAGAATGAAAATAGGTACATTTAATGTATAACTCGTCTGTAATGCAATTGCTTTTGAGGAGGAAACTACCAGGAAACCAATAAAAATCGGTTGAACGATCTAAATGTTTTTTAAAGATAAAAGACTAATTTGTTAAAATAAAGTTAAAGGAATCTTTATTTAATTTTTTTAATTAAAATACTTGTTTAAACCTTTTAAATTATGTTAAAGGACTCAATATGTAGTTTTACAAAACAAATATTGTATAAAATATGAGTTTAATGGTGATTAAAATAATTTCCAGAAAATCTATCATAATACCATATAATTCTATTATTATTATTATTATTATTATTTATAGAAAGAATTCTATATTATAGTCGTTTATAAAAAATAAAAAAAAATACTTAATTTTTATTGGAGTCTATCCAAAACTAATTCAATGAATGTCCAAATTTCTCATAAAAACATAAGTCATCTTTGAACCTTGACACATATACCCCTCATTACATCAAATTTCCCTAAATATGATTTCATCCAAAATAAAAATTACTACATCACCAAATCGTTTAACTGACTAAAGTGGACCCCAAACATGTAATTAGTACTAATCATTCACGCTGTCTATTTGTCACGTTCCTTCATGGGGTGGGTGGCAATGTTTGTATCTCCCTAAAAAATGTGGTACACAATAGTTTCTTAGTTTAGCTCTTTCTCTCTCTTTCTTGTGAATTTTTTTGATAAAGAAATGTATTATTTTTCATCATATTTTTTATACATGAAAAATACCTGTTTGAAAGGTTGTGAAAAAAAAAAGTATTATTTTTTTGAGAAAGAAAAATATAAATATTGTTCCTATCTGTCTGTTCCTCTCTTTCAGTTTCTGTTTGTGTGTGTCGTAACAAAAGAGGAAGGGGCACAAACATTAATCTTAAATCATAGGAAAAACCAAAAATAAAAAACATAAAAATAAAAAAAAAGATAAGCATCAAGTACAAGCAGAAGCAGAGAATGAATGGAGTGACACACCTTGAAGAAGGTGATTCTGAGTTTGTTGAAGTGGATCCAACTGGGAGATATGGCAGAGTACAATCTCTTTCTCTTCATATCTCATCATCTTCATTTTCTCTCTCCTAACTTGTCTCAGTTTAATGATGTTTTTTTTAATGTACTTTTTGTAGTACAATGAAATCCTTGGCAAAGGAGCTTCAAAGACAGTGTATGTTTACAAACCCATTTCATTTTTATTATTTTTGGTCTTAACTTTTAAGTCTTTTGGTTTTTCAAGTTGGTTTTTTTATCTGGGCTAGTTTGGATTTGGTTAGGATTTGAGCTTCTCTTTGTTTTGGTTTTTGTTGGTAGAAATGGGAATCTGAAAGATTTGTTTTTTGCTGTTTTTTTTCATTGTTTTTTTTGTTGGTTCGGTTCTTGATTGATTCAGATATAGAGCATTTGATGAGTATCAAGGGATTGAAGTTGCTTGGAATCAGGTCAAGCTGTATGATTTCTTGCAAAGTCCTGAAGATCTTGAGAGGCTTTACTGTGAAATTCATCTCTTGAAAACATTGAAACACAAAAACATTATGAAATTTTACACCTCTTGGGTTGATACTGCTAATAGGAATATTAACTTTGTCACTGAAATGTTCACCTCTGGTACACTCAGACAGTAAGTTCCAACTATTTCTCCTCCTTTGTTTAATAAATGTTTATCATGTTTTTTTTGTGCATTTTAGATCCTGTATTGTTTCTTCATCTTTCGGATTTTCGATTGTCGAATAGGTATAGACTGAAGCACAAGAGAGTTAACATAAGAGCAGTGAAGCATTGGTGCATACAGATCCTGAGAGGACTTTTGTATCTACATAGCCATGAGCCACCAGTTATCCATAGAGATCTCAAATGTGATAACATTTTTATCAATGGAAATCAAGGAGAAATCAAAATTGGGGATCTTGGCCTAGCCGCAATTCTTCGTAAATCCCATGCTGCGCATTGTGTCGGTATGTTTATTTAATTTCATTAATCGATATCGTATATCATAAGGTATCAATGGAAGATGTGGCCAGCTCAAACATTAATGCCAATTAGTTCACTTAGTTGATACCTTTTTAAAATGATTTGATGACGACATAAGAAACTGTAATATTTTCTGGCTGCGCAAATTGCACTTTTCCTATATAATTGGACAAGGATTGGTAATTCTATTTGGACGGACGTTGATCTTTTATGCTTCTGTTTTCGTAGGAACTCCCGAGTTCATGGCGCCTGAAGTATACGAAGAGTCGTATAATGAACTAGTCGACATATATTCCTTTGGGATGTGCATATTAGAGATGGTCACATTTGAGTATCCTTATAGTGAATGCACTCATCCGGCTCAAATATACAAGAAAGTTATTTCTGTAAGTTTGTTTTTAATCTCTCCTAAACTGTTATAAAGGATTTTTTCCGCGGTGAGTATATTTCATTCGCATTTTCTGTCACCAGGGTAAAAAGCCAGATGCTTTGTATAAAGTTAAAGATCCAGAAGTGCGGCAATTTGTTGATAAATGCTTGGCCACGGTGTCTCTAAGGCTTTCTGCAAGGGAGCTTCTAGATGACCCTTTTCTTCAAATTGATGATTATGACCATGATTTGAGACCTGTACACAGTGGAGAATTGGATGACTTTGGTCCCCTCATCAGACAGCCGCTCTATGATCTTCATCGAAGCTATAGTAACTTCAGTAACGAATACTCAAATGGCTTTGGTTATGAAGGAGACTGTTATTATCATCCAGTTGATAATGAACCTTGTGGAATTGAACTTTTTGAGCACCATGATGATGAAGAACCCTCTGAACATGTTGACATAAGTATCAAGGGCAAGAAAAAAGACGACGGTAGCATATTTTTGAGACTGAGAATTTCTGATAAAGAAGGTACAATTTTCAATTTTCAATTTTCATTTCATAAATTCTTCATGCATGTGATATCTATCTATTGACTGTAGAAAAAGGAATTAACTTATATGCCGCGTGTCATATCTTTGTGCTTTAAATTCCCCCACACGCCCGTACTTTTTGTTCAACATCGGTGATTTGGCACGGCTTTAATGCCACTAGTGTATATTTAATGGTGTGACTTAATTGTATGACACAGGCCGCGTTCGGAATATTTATTTCCCATTTGACATAGAGATGGACACAGCGATAAGTGTGGCGACTGAGATGGTTGCAGAACTTGACATTACAGATCAGGATGTTACCAGTATAGCAGATATGATAGATGGGGAAATTGCTTCCTTGGTACCTGAATGGCAATCTGGACCAGGAATCGTTGAAACTCCTCGTTTTGCAAACCAAGGTTTCTGCCGCAATTGTGTGTCGAATCATACTTCAAGCGGCTCCCTCATGGATTTTCTTTCACACAATCAGGGTAGCCTTCAACTTCCCGAATGTTGTAAGCACGGATGTGCCTCAACACACGGCCGGTTTGAGGAGATTACTTTCCAATCTGAGGAGTATGACAATCATGTTAGAGAGAATCTGAACATAGCAAACATAGCGAATGGCTTGCAGTATCTGGGACAATGGAATCAGCATGAAAGTCGTGAACTGAGTCCGGTAGAGTCTGATGATCAAAGTCATTCTGATGAACAAAACGAACAATTAGATAAATCAATATCAGCTGAAGGTCAAGGACATAATGTTTGTGAAAGTAAGTTTCCCCCCAATGCTATAATTTCTCCGAGATATTCATCTGGAACTCATGATTTTTCCAATATCCGTACGTTATATTGTGGTCTTGACGGTGATGATTATGAGAAAGAAATCCAAAAGGAACTGAGATGGCTCAAAGCAAGATACTTAATAGAGTTAAGGGAACTTAAGGATCAACAGCTCGGGATAACGGATAAATCTTCTCGTAGCGGTAATGGAGAACACAAAATAGATTACGCTGTTATGTTACCTTCGTTGACAGAAACATTCAAAGGAGCAGACAATGTGATTTGCTTGCAACCTGTCACTAATAACTGGAGCTCTGATTTGAGCAGCCGTCCTCATGTTAATAAAAGCAGCCCCGATTCAGACGCCAAAAGGGCCGAAAATTGTGAGGCGATGGGATCCCCCGGAGAAGGTATGATGATTACTGCAAAGAGTTTTTACGGTGGCTCGTTGTTACCGCACTCTCTGCACAGGACTGTTTCACTCCCTGTTGATGCTATTGATATATAAATTTTATGAGCCTCTAATTGAATTCTTTTGTAGATTATACATATATGAATTTTCACATGGAGGCTATCTTGATTTCTATATCACCCCCACCCTTGGTACCATTGAGTTAAGATTGGATGACCAACATTTTAATTTTAATTTTACATTTTGAATTTCAAGTTTGATTCGCTAAAGTTGAAATGCGAGTACTTCAATCTTTATTTTGATCATACAACGTTGTTTGACACTTCTAAATCCGACACCAACACGACACTAACACGCGTGATTACATTCAATTCAATCATTTTTCAAATTACTCCCAGTGTTGACGTGTCAGAGTGTATGTGTCAATGCTTCATAAATGTTATTAGATCTCTTAATTGTAGTGATTTTGTACCGAAGAAATCCTGGTCCAAATAAGACTATACTAGTGTGTTAAGTTGATTGCTTTAGCACTCAATTATGAAAATTGTTGTATACACGTGTTATAAAGCTGAAAAATACATATAAAAGACGAAAATACCCCTCGATAGTTAACTGCCGAGGAAAATAGAACCGGCTGTAGTTAACTACCGAGGAAAATTTCGGCAGTTAATTGCCGAGGAACTTAAAACCTGAAATTAGATAAGGAAATACACCTAAGTTTTTCCTTAATTAAATTTAATTCTTTAATAAGGAAATATTTGTAATTATTTGTAATTAATTTCATTGATATCTATTATTATTCATAGGTTTGACTAACCTATTATTACTTTATAATATTTAAGATATTATTCATCTCTAATTCAAATAATTATAGGGGAAATTATGAATGGTACAACATATTTATCGACGAAAATAAACGAATTAGCGGAAGCTGAATATTTTCATCCTATAATCATTTTCAACTTCAAGCAGCATAAATTCAATCATGATTTGGGTGCCTGTATACCAATCTTGTCACTAGCTCACACATTTTCTTCAATTAATTTTTCAAAATATATGTTTATATAACAATGAAATTGCTTTCTGAAATCTTTTCTTTATAATATTGCCGACTCCACCGTTAGTTTACTACCATGAGGCAGGAGAACTATTAAGAATATATATTGGTCAAGATTAAGAATATTTTTTTTATTAGGGTGTTCTATTTTTATTTGTTTATATTAATCTACATTTTTATTCAGAAAAACCTCTTTGATAATTACAAATATCAGTGGTTAGTCAAACCTATGAATAATGATAGACATCAATGAAATTAATTACAAATAATTACAAATATTTCCTTATTAAAGAATTAAATTTAATTAAGAAAAAACTTAGGTGTATTTCTTTATTTAATTTCAGGTTTTAAGTTCCTCGGCAGTTATCTGCCGAAATTTTCCTCCGTAATTAACTGCAGCCGATTCTATTTTCCTCGACAGTTAACTATCAAAAGATATTTTCGTCTTTTACATGTATTTTTCAGCCTTATAACATCTGTATACAACAGTTTTTCCTCAATTATTATAGAATTGTATAATTGAGCAGTAACTGCATAAAATCTCCACTTTAAACCAAAGATGAGTGGGGTCCAAGCAATGCGCGTGGATGGTCACTCAGTTGATTATCCCACTTGTTAGTCCGTAGGATTGTCTTGTACTAGCTGAGAGCATAGTCAAAAAATCAAACAGAAAAGATATGTCGACGTGAAAGTCCACATCGATGTTTTTTATTTTTAGAAAAATGTTACTCTCTTTTTTGGTCTGAAAAAAATTGTGATAAGATGATTTGTTTCGATTAATATTTTTAAAAATATCAGCTTTTATAATTTTTGTTAATAGATAATTAAAATATTAAATTTTAAAATTGTACATTGGTATATGTGAAAGACTCAACCGCATTAATCATTTTATGACGGAGAGAGTAACAATATCCTTAAAAAAAAAAAGAGTAACAAATGTCCTCGGAAGAATTAAAAAAAAGTGTCCTTAGAAAAAGAAAGAAAGAAAAAAGGTCTCCTAAGGCCATGTTTAATAAACGGAAAGTAATAATTATTACTTTGACAAATCTTTGTTTTTTACAACAGATTATTTGTAAAGATACTTTAAATATTATCTTTAGTATACTTGTTAGCATGGTCCTCATATTTATATTTTTTTTTCTCTTCGAATCCAACACATTGTTTTGTAGCAAGTATGAATTATAAGTTTCACCTTACTTAGAAAAATGGAGATTGAACATTTATTTTATTTTTGAAAGAAATGTGCTTATAGCATTTCACTAGAATAGAATAAATTGTTCAATATAACGAGGTACAATAGAATAAATGATGGGACTAGCTGGTAATGTAGCAGCCACTACAAGATTATGAGTTACCGTATTTGTTTGTCGCTGGTTGAACTCGACTTTAGAGTTGTTGGAGCGATAAGTAAGAGTCGTCTACAGGCGATAATTACTGGATTAGCAATGAGAGGTGAAAGCATCCACCGTAAGCTTTAAGTCTAAAACAAAATACACTTTGTCTAAAGCAAAAGTCATTCTAGAGGCATAATAATGACCCAAGGCTTCACCTACATTGACCACACACACGGTCGAGATTGAAATAGTTTTAGCAAGCACAAAGGTACCATCCTCGTAAGCTTTGAGGTTAAACATTTTATAACTAATGAGACTTATAAACGCCATGCCTTAATGTTTTTGGTGAAAATATGTTGTCCAACTCTACGCGGTTGATCTTGCTACAATGTGAATGATCCTCGATAGTGTAGAATTTTTGTGTCAACCCAATCAAAATTCAGGTGTTTTTGTTTGGGACAAAGAAACTAAGCAGGTTGTTACATGTTTAAAAAATATTTATCCAGAGACTGTAATTACCAGACTTAATAGGTGGAACTTAAGAATTTGAGACTCATTTAACAGTTCTAATTACATTGGTGAACTAGTTGCATCATTATTATATAATACTATCTTGTTAAAGTGGGTGCTTTATTGGATGAAACTCAATTGATTTTATAGTTTTAACTGAATAATATGCATGGTCATGGACACGATAGTTGGTAAGGGATGGATGTGAAGGTACGTTGACAAATCAATAAATTTATGGATTAATTAAGTAAATAGTCCCTATAAATATTCAGAATTTTGTTTTTAGTCCCTACAAAATAAAATCACACTTTTTAGTCCCTGTAAAATTTTCCATCAACATTTTTAGTCCCTATAAAATTTTCCATAAACATTTTTAGTTTCTATAAAAAATTTCCATCAGCATTTTTAACCCCTAAAATGCTTAAGAAAAATGTCACAGGGACTAAAAAGTGTGATTTTATTTTTTAGGAACTAAAAACTTAATTAACCCTAAATTTATTCTTTCTTTTGATCCATACCTTATTGGTCAAATTCGTTCTTACCTGATGTTATCACCCAATGGTAGGGGTGGGAATAGGCTAGGCCGAGCTAAGCTTTGCAAGGTCTAAGCCTGACATGTTAATCTTTTTTAAGGCCTAAGTCTGGTCTGCGGCCTATCATAGGCTTACTTTTTAGCCCGAGTTTGGCCTTCCGAAAGCCTGTTACGGCCTGCTAGCCTGTTTAAAGGCCTATATCATATGAACGTCTTTAAATAAGCAATGTGATTTATGTTTAAATAGACTAACGAACTAATAGGTCAACTAGATTAAACTATCTTTTGATAATCAACGTGAGTTTTTCCGGAATTTGACTATATATTGTATCTTATTTCAATTCAAGTTTATAATGATGCATTTATATGTGCGGAAAATTAATTTATACTAATAAGCTTAAATTATTGAAAAAGTTAACAATTTTATATTTTAATTAAAAGTACAAAATATAATATAATAATAAATAATATTATTCATATTTGCTTAAATAGATCGGCCTAATAGGTTTAAGAGACTTTTTGAATGGCCTCTGGCCTGACCTTTTAAGTTAGATAGGCTTTTAAAAAAGCATAGGCCTACCCTATTTAAAAAAAAATTTGGCCTGACATGACCTGTCGTAGGCTAGGCCGTAGGTCCCTGTAGGTCAGTTTGGCCTATTTCTATCCCTACCCAATGGGATGCTATAAGAACTTCTTCTATCACCCCTTTGCTTTTTATTCAATAATGGATGTTGAGGTTGTTTTTCAAAGGCAATCAAGTAATAACTGGACAAAAAAGAAAACAATGATAGGTATGAGAAATGTTCTGCAAATCGAGTGTTAACTCTTCGAGTTTACGTTTTTAGGTACCAGAATCGTGTTAACTCTGAGGTAAACACGGTTTCTAGTAAAATTGGAAGGTTTGACGAGTTTGACTGAGTTAACACTTGGTAAATTCGTGTAAACTCGATCGAATTTACCGAGTTTTACGAGTTTACATCTAACAAAAAAAAATCGGCCCTTTTTTTGGCCCATTTTTTTCAAAACCCAATTCCTTTTCTACAAGCCCAAAGACTGAAACGTTTTGCGATTCCGACAGTGGGAATTCAGATTTCGACACCGATGATTGCGACGCTGATTAAGGTTGTTGTGGTGGTGTTTGTTGACCTTTTGAAGAAATTAACTAGTTTATTTTTTAGATAGTTTTATTAACAACTTTAGGAACTTGTGAAACTTGCTTTTTTGGATGGTTTTATCGGATGGCTTAAACTTAGAGAATTATGAAACTTATGATTTTGTGCATTAATATTTGTATTTTGATGCTAAGTTGAGCATAACGTTTTTTTATGGTAGTTCGGTATAATTTGTCTTTGTAATTAAGTCATATTTTGCACTATTGACCTATTTACAATATCATATTAGCTTATATATGTCATGCATATAATAAAATTTATATAATTTTAATTTTAGGTAAACTCGTACGAGTTCTCGAGTCGAATTTACCTAGGCAAAACGAGTTGAGGTAAACTCTCGAGTTATAAAACCTTGGGTGAGAGGATGAAAGTACCCACAAAAAGAATCAAATTCTCTGTTTCTGGCAAGTGCCAACTAAGCCGGTTGCTAACTAGTAGTACTATACACGCGGATTGGTTCATACAATCAGTTCGGCTGACTTTCTTTCATGCATCATAATTTACGAAAATTGCTCTTCTTTACTTCAGTTTTTCAAAATTAATCACAGCGACAATTAACCGACGTTCAATGACACCCAACATGAGTTAACTGACTGCTGCTATTCTAACGGAAGTTAACTGCCGATGCATCTTTTTAAAGCATACACTGCAGCTAATTTCTTTCATTTCACAAAACTTGATCTCCAAGACTCTCAAATCATACAACACCATATTTCTTTAAATTCAAATCAACCACCACTTCAATAATAAGTAAATCTTCATAATTCATTACCGTTGATATTTTATGTTAATATGTTACATTTTTCCTTAGATTATAAATGTTTAGTTTTAGCATTATGTAAATTTTGATTTTTTTTTGTAGTAAATGATTAAATGTTTACAGTATTATGTTATAAATCCTTGTTATACTAGATTTAAGTTGATTAAATGATTACATGTTTATGTTTTAGTTTTTAGGTTTAGGGTTTATGTATATTTTGCACTTCAAATGTTTGATGAAATGTTTGAATGGATTTTTCATTGATTGTTTTTAATTTCTTATGGTGTAAATCTGAACCAATAGACATTTATCTAGTAAATCCGAACATGATGTTAGCTGCAGTGTACTACAACGGTGGAAAGCACTATTTGTTCAAGGTTGAGGTCAATGTCACGTTAGTAGATCTGAATGATCAACAGTTCAGCTAGATGATGCTCAAGAACGACGACGACGTGAGGAGCATGTTCTCAATATTTAGTTAGCATATCTTCTCGAAGATTGATTTGGATGTTTTGTTGGTGAGATCTTCTGAAGATATTCTTGAAAGCTTGATTCAGCCAAATGAAGATTGGGTTATATTATTATGTTGTGTCATTATTTTGAAAATGTTAGCTTGAAGATATTTAGTTTAATTCTTGTTAGTTTGTTGAAAATGTTGACATTGAAGTGTCTTATACTTAGTGTAACGGTTTGTGAGTCTCTTTGATAACTCAAAAGAATGAAGAAAACACATTTTGTATTCTATCAAATCAACTATACATGTTCTCACATAGAATTCCTTCGTATAGGAAGAGTTGGACATAAGGGAATGCATTACTAAAATGTTGTTTTGAGCTTGATCATGCTTCTCCACCAATTAAAACTTGTTAGTTGACAGGGCAGTAAGATTAAGTTCAAAAGAATATGTTAGAATGCACTCCATTTTGCCCCTACTCAGTCAAGAGTGTTCAAAATCGAATCAACTTAATAGAAAATCGTAAAAAATCGTATGTTGGTTCAAATGTTTTTGTGTCAATTTTTCACTCAATTGTGTGGTTTGATTTGCGATTTTTGTTTTGTCACCCAAACTAAATCAAATAAAACTACATATAAACTCATGTCATTTGGGCCAAACTCACTCAAAAACATCCACTCAGGATGTCGGGCTAGGTCCACCGACCAAACCAATTGATCAATTAACTGTTTTTTTTTTTACCATTTTCACCTCACTACCATTTATTTATTTTTTGGCTGAATCATCTACCCCTATTTAAATTAAAGCTTAAATGTAACTTTAATCCCCCTATTTTCAAAATTGTTAACTTTGGATATCCCATTTTCTAAAGCTAGCATTTCAATCCCCTAGTTTCAAAGTCAACAAAAAATAAATTTGGTCCCCCTCCTCTAAAAATGATGTGGCATGCTCATTAATGATGTGAATCCTACGCAACATTGTCTACATGATACATCATTTGACACCTCGTTTTCGTATCATTTTAACTAAAAAATTATATATTAAAATATCATAAAATTATATTACAAATTAATATTGAAATTAAAAAAAAGAATTGAGGGAATAAAATTAGAAACCCTAATTTGTCCTTTTATTCCCAAATCCTCAAATTGAAGAAAAAATTCTAAAATTGAAGAACACAAGAACAAATCAAGTGATGTGCTTCGCAAGTTTATAAGGTGAAATGAGTTTTAATTGTTTTAAAACTAAAGATGTAACCTAAAACAAAATTATCATACTTTGCCTTCATCCCCAAAAAGAAAGCACGTTTACTTTATCCAACAACTGAGAAGTAGATTTTTCCTTGTTTTTGAATAGCTTATTGTTTCTTTCATTCCATAACACCCAAGCACAAGAGAGCCAAATGAGCCACACAAAAAAAAAAGAACGGTGTGCTTTAAGGTCGTCTGTTGAGTAAGCAAAGTGAGCAAAATGATTTGGAATATGTTGAGGATCAACGGAAGAGAAACCAATCCAATTATGAACAAGTTGCCAAAGGGAACTAAAAATATTACAATATAGAAACAAATGTACAACAAATTTAAAACACGGTTTGTCGGAAAACAAGTACAGGTTGTTACAAAAGTGATGTCGATGTTGCTTATTCATTCAAGAAACAAGGTTGGTGTTGGGATTTGTATTCATGACGACCAAGGGAGTTTTTGTTTTGAAAAAACCAGAATGGATTTCATCGTTATTAAGTATTGACGAAGAAGAAGCGATGTATATATATATATATGTTTATTTTATGCTTTTAGAAGAGACGCACATCGAGAGTGTTACGTCTGGACTAGACTCTAAAAGAGTGGTTGATTGCTACCATTACAATAGAAGAGAGGACTATGATGGTTGATAACAAAAAATCAATTAAAATTAAACGACCTATTTTTAATTCATATCAAATACTCAAATCAAATATGTGATTTTTAATTTGGATAAGATGATAATTTGTCTCGTAACCGATTTAAACCGCATCATGAACACCACTAATCATAAGACTAAACACTTATTAGCACCTGCACCTCAAGCGTAAAATATAGTGTAAATAATAAAAACTGTAAATTTAGAATATAGACTTATATTTTCTTAAAACCTTGATGTCAAAATACATGATTTTCTTATGCACAAATTATGTTCTAAAATATCCTAAAATTATTTTCAAAACATAGATTTCATAATTATTATTTGTTTATTTAAACATAAATATTGTATTTTAGTTATTTGTAATTGCTTTTTGAACGCTATGAAATTCTCTACTTTAGATTAGAACACTTGTTTTCCAAGTACAAGGGTGTATAAATAAAATCAGATGATATAAATAAATAAATAAAAGTGTACAAAAATTCTTTAATTTGGCCTAGCCTATTCGACTAGGGTTTATTATAAATTAGGTTTCATTTGCACTCTTCATTCATTCTTCTCAGACCTGTGCAGCCGCTTGCAAAAAGAGTAGTATTGTTGTATCTCCATTATCGACGTCGAACTTCATCACCATGGCTGACTATGTATTTCTTCATAAACCCTAATTGAAATCAGATCTCTGTAAACTACAATTTATTCAACTCCATTGTGATTATATGCTTATTTGAAACATTTGTTATTTTACAATAAAATTGTTACGTTTAATTTTATCATATAGCTAGATAATTAGTTATAGCTGGCCAAATCTTTTAATTGTTTTGTATGATATTCAGATGTTTAGGGTTTTGAATAATGGTTGTTTTTTACAGTGCAGTTCAGATAATTAAGGTTTTCTATCATGTTGAGAATGCAAAGAAGTATGAGCCAAAATATGGTTTTGGTTTAATACTATTGAGAATGCAAAGAAATATGATGAGCCAAAAACAGATGTGTTAGGGTGAGTTAATTCTGTCTTTTCTGTTGGATAATTGGATTGGCTTTGTAAATTTTTCTCTCAGGTGTTTTGTTTGTTGTGATCTTGAGACGAAATAGTTGTCTACTTCTTATAGTTCGTCTTTGTCTTCAATCTTGACACTTTTGATAACGCGACAAATTATTTATATATTTTTTTTAGGAAAAATTATTTATATTTATTTTAAAATATATAAAGATATATACGATATACACATTGAATTCAATGATCAATTCATTAGAGTATGTATACTATAAATTATTATTAAGGGTGTAGCACTATTCAAAAATTACAAATCAATATCAATGTAATTAAACTTTTTAACATACCGATAAATTAATATTTGTATTATCAAATATATTTTTAATATATATTATCAAATAAATTAATACTTGCATTAAAATTATCTTATAAATTTATGAATTAATATGTAATATATCTAGATTTTGCATCAAATGTACACATCGGCTTAGTGGTCCAGCCTTAATGCATGAGTTTTTGAAAGGTAATAAGGAAAAAGAAAAAAAAAAAAGAACAAAAGAAAATAAAAGAAAAGAAAAGGGCAAACATAAAGTATAGTTGGGAGCTAATACTAGGATGAAGTGAAAGAGAAAGTTATTGGTTCAAGAGAGATCCAAAATTAAGACTTGAAAATTGCTCAAAAATTACACCAACGATAGTTAATTGTAGTTTGACTTTTCTAGCTGCAGTTAACTGTCGTTGACCATTTTAAAAGTGTCCAACGACAATTAACCTGCATTGCAAAAGTCGAGCGACAATTAACCATCGTTGGTGTAGTTTTTGAGCAATTTCAAAAGTGAGATGAGTAAAAGCCTCAAGACATTGACACAAGAGTGGCATATAGATAAGTCATTCAATAGATCTAGAAATTCATTTTTTTTTTTTTTATAATAATGATAGAAAAAGTGGTTTATAATAAAAATATTCAACCTCAATACATATAGCGGTGACGTTTAGTATAGTCGGGATGAGTGACTGCGCAGAGATCCACACATAAAGAGACACCAAATATTTTTAGTAAATATTTAAATATAACATGCATAAATATTTAGAATATTTCAAATTTAAATAGAACATGTATAAATATTTATAATATTTCAAAAATTTGTGCAACTATTTTTAAAATAAATCGATTATTTAATATATAAAAAAGTTCTCGTGAACTTATCTCGATTAGTAGAATATATGCAAGGGTCAGAGTTCGAACCTCAGACACCTCATTTATTCACCTTAAAAAAGCAAATTTCTACCGCTAAACTACTTGACCAAAATAAATAAAAAAATACATAACTATAAAATATAATAGTGGTAAATGTTAAAATTGATGACCATATTTGTTTCTATCATATATAAAATTTATTATCATATGACATGCATGTCTCAGGGAGCTGCTGTATTCAATACATGAAGAATGAGGGATAAATGCATTCTCTGCAAAATATACCGGTGTTTAGTGCATATAGTTGGTGTTATTAGTTGTGATCGAAATAGATGACTCAAAGAGTCATATTTAATACATGACGATATACATTAATTTTAATATACATTAGTGGTCCATACAATGTAGTTTATGTTGTTGTTTGTGATTGCAATGCACGACTCTATAAGTCGTGTTAATTTATTGAAATAAGAGAAAATCAATTGTGTGCGATTTAACTTTATATATATATATATATATATTAAATATCACACTTTCCTTTAATTTATTTCAAAAGTTCAGTTTTGTCCTTTAACTTTAAAATCGGTCCACTTGGTCCCTTAACTTTTGTAAGTTAAGGCTACTCAGTCCCTTAATGTGTGTAAGTTAATGCAACATGAGCCTTTAACATATGAGTATGATAATATATTTTCTTAAGTCAAGAGACCAAGTTTGCATTAAATTACACGAGTTAAAGGACCAAAACTGAATTTTTAAAATATGTCAAGGACCAAATTAAGACTTTTATTAAAAGGATCAAACTGAATTTTAAAATAAGTTAAAGGATAATATATATATATATATATATATATATATATATATTTATATATATATTGTCT